>Ga0335081_10006924_pt1 | contig 18084 bp, 15 predicted proteins | sample Lox_Sample_35_FD_206713 | JGI IMG/M metagenome (GOLD analysis project Ga0335081, IMG submission 206713) | Soil microbial communities from Loxahatchee National Wildlife Refuge, Florida, United States - Lox_Sample_3.5 | ecosystem: Environmental > Terrestrial > Soil > Wetlands | place: USA... | reverse complement strand
CCGAAGTGAAGGAGTTCTCGATGCTAGACGAGCAGGTCCGGCGCGGGCGCGAGGAGCAGGCGGCGGCCGCAGGCACCAATCAGCAGGCGGTCGCCGGCGGCGCCGATGAGGCGAGCGTCGACGTCCAGCGTCGACAGAGGTCCGCGGCGAACGTCGAGGCCCAGCCGGAGGACTTCCGCGCGGTTGCGCCGCCAGTCATGAGCTTCGCGTCTGGGCGTCGGCGATGACAGCGATGGCTCGTGCACTCTTCGAGCGACCCCTCGTGAGCTTGGGCGCGATAAGGTGCGCGCCCAAGTGCTCGGCGTCTTCCTCTTCGCTGCGTTCTGGGTCGTGCTCGGCATCGGCCTGTTCTCGATCGCCGTCCGCGGCGGCGCCGGCGCCGCCCGCTCGCCGCGGCCCCAACCGCGAACAGTCGTCTACGCCGTCGTATTCGTCCTCATCTACGCCGCGTTTGGAATCGCGCTGCCGCTCATTTTCCTAATCGGCAACCACGCGCACACCAGCGGCCAGGTCGGGGGCAACACGCTCAACGCAGACGAGAAGCAGGGCCGCTTGCTGTTCGGTCAGCACTGCGGCCTCTGCCACACGCTCGCCGCCGCCAATGCGGTCGGGAAGGTTGGACCCGATCTCGACATGCTGCAGCCACCCGCAAGCCTGGTGCTCCACACGATCTCCTACGGCTGTCTACAGGACGCGACCGGCAGCAGCCCCGAGACCTGCCTCGGTTACGGCACGATGCCGGCCGATATCGTCCAGGGCAAGGACGCACAGGACATCGCCGCGTTCGTCGCCAGAGTAGCCGGGAAAGAGTAAGGGCCCGCGCAACAACCGCTCTGACGGCGTCTGCTCGGGTTTGCCGCAAGCCCGAGCAGACGCCGTCAAAGAACGTGCCGATGATTTCCGTCCGCAATCACTGGTAGGCTTGAATAGCAAAGCTGAATTCCCGCCCGGCTCCGCCGTGAGGTGAAGCGGTACGGAAGCGGGGGACCCAAGGTTGTTGGGGCGAATCGCGCCTTTCGCGTAGCGCCGCTCTTTCGGCGCGAGCCCGTCAGCTAACCCCGTAAGCGCGAGAAAGAGGTCTGTCATGCCGCAAGCTGGGGCTCCGGGCGTCGTCAGCGCGCGAGTTCGTGGGTCACGCGCCGCCGCCTACCCGATCGACCCGAAGGATGATTGGCTTGCCGCATCCGAGCAGCCGGCCGTGTCGCGCAGCGCGACCGTCGGTCGTATGGAGGACGGCCGGTTCACGTCTGCACGCGTCGTTGGTGCACGCCGGACCGACGCGATCGGCAGTCGTGTAGAGGACGGGCGTCTCCCATCCGCACGCGTCGCCGGGGCACGTCGGAGCGTCGACCGCCCCGATTTCGCTGCCGAGCGTGATCTTCGACCTGCGAAGCCAGGTCCTCACGACAGGCCGGCCTCTCGCCGGCCAACGGCAAGCGTCTGTGCCGATGAGGCCACCATGGCTCGCTGGGCCGCCCCCCGGCGCGCTCCCGTCGGCCGTCGCTCGCCGGGCGAGGGCGGCCGTCATCGCAATGCGAGCGAAGCGAGCCGGGCTATTGAAGCATCACCGCACCGTGCGGCTGGGAGCGCGCCTCGCCACGGAGCCCCGGGCCCGGCGCGTCGGCGGCGACCAAGGAGGCGGGCGTACGAGCGGTGGGGCTTTCAGCCCGACCGTGTGGCGATGTGGGCCGTGCTCTTGGGTGTCGTGCTCGTGCTTGTGGCCGCCGCCAGCTCGCATGCTGCCCGGCGCACCGCTGTAGCCCCGCCGACGGGCGCGCAGCAAGTCGCCGGCTACTCGCGAGCCTGTCCGCGCAGAGTGCCGGCGCCGCAAATCCCGGCGTCGTAGCCGCTATCGCGCATACACCCCTCCGGCTCGGGCCGGATCGCGCGCCCCGCCGGCGCGCATGATGCGCGACGGCTTATGGGGCTCCGATCGGGCGCTGATCGAACGTTTATCCGCCAGCGTATAAGGGGAAATGGATGTGGCCCGTGTCGCGCCCAACAGCGTGCCTGGGCGGGATCGCTTGGTGGTTGGGATGTGTCTGTCGTCCTCTTAACGGTGCGATAACAGCGACGCCCCTTGTGCAATCGAAATCACGTGGGTACACTTATGAACTGTAAGCAAGTCTCGAAAGTAAAGGGCAGGGATGCGTATCTCTGCCTGTTCCTCGGACCCCCTGGTGGTCAACGATGAAGACTTCAATGAGCAGATTCCAGATCCACGACGACCTCACAGCGCCAGAGGGGTCGGTTCCGGTCCTGCGCGGAGCGCTTGCCACCGGTGGGCAGCTGCCGAACTTCCTGGGCGTGCTCGCCGGCTCGCCGGCGGCCTTGCGAGCTTATGCGCGGTTCCGCTCCGAGCTTCGCCATGGCAAGCTGACGTTGGCGACGCTCGAGCGGATTGCGCTTGCCGTCGCGGAGTACTACCACTCCGAGCCGGGGATCGCGTTGCATTCGCGGGCGGCCCGGGGCGCAGGCTTGGCGCTCGACGAGGTTGCCCTCGCGCGTAAGTTCACCTCGAAGGATGAGCGCGAAGCGGCGCTGCTTCGCTACTTGCAGGCGGTGTTGGAGCAGCGTGGCAGGCCCCCGATGCACCTCCACGAGGAGGCGCGTGAAGCGGGTTGGGACGACGAGCAGATCCTGGAAGCGATCGCGGCGGTGGCGCTCGAGGGCTTTACGGCGCTGGTCACGGTCGCGGGTGAGGTGCCGGTCGACGGCTCCAGCGAAGCGTCACGCGGCCTGCAGGCAGCGTAACCGCCGCGCCGACACATGGGCGCCCGGGAACACACCGCCAACACGGGTAGCGGTCGGCGCACTTCGGGTTGCTGTCCTCTTTACCACGAGGCGGTGGAGCTAGTCGGGCGCCGCTGGACTGGCGCGATTCTCCGGGTCCTGATGGACGGGCCGTTGCGCTTCTCCGAGATCGCCCAGGCGATCCCCGAGCTGTCTGACCGCCTGCTGTCGGAACGGATGAAGGAGCTCGAGGCGCGCGGGATCGTCGAACGCAATGTGATGCCGGGCCCGCCCTTGCGAGTCGAATACGCGCTGTCGAAGATGGGGCGCGAGCTGGAGCCGGCACTCTCGGAGCTGGGGCGGTGGGCCCGGCGCTGGCTCGGCGACCGTCTCACGGCCGGCGTCTGACGCGACCCCGTCGCCCGCGGGCGTCAGCCTCTCAGCCCAGCTTTGCAGTGCGACCCGGTGTCGGCGTCTGAGCTGGCTGGTCGGCGCTGGTGCCTCACGGCCCTGGCAACCGGGATCCTTGCGCCAGCCGCCCCCTCGAGCCCCTTCGAGTGACGTCGGCGCGTTCGAGCAACGTTCGAAGGCCTCCGGGTGACATCGGGGCGCTCGAGCAACGTGCCGGGCCCTTGGAGTGACGTCGGAGCGTTCGAGTAACGTTCGCCGCCCGATGGACGATCGAACGCTGACAGCCGAAGATGTGATCTCGCTGGCGGCGGAGCAGCAGATCCGGTTCGTCAGGCTGTGGTTCACCGACATCCTCGGCCATCTGAAGGCGTTCTCGATCAACGCGAAGGAGCTGGCGGACGCGTTCCAGGGGGGGATGGGGTTCGACGGCTCGTCGATCACCGGCTTTAACCCGATCGAGGAGTCGGACATGATCGCGGTCCCGGACCCGAGCACGTTCGCGATCCTGCCGTGGCGACCCGAGGAGCAGGGGGTAGCGCGGATGTTCTGCGACATCGTCACACCGGAGCGCACGCCCTATGAGGGCGACCCCCGCCACGTGCTGCGGCGGGCGGTGCAGCGCGCAAACGGGATGGGCTTCGACAACTTCTACGTCGGCCCTGAGCTCGAGTTCTTCCTGTTCCGGGATTCGAAGTCCACCGAAGTGCTCGACGAAGGCGGCTACTTCGACCTGACGACGCTCGATGCCGGGTCGGATCTGCGGCGCGAGACAGTCCTCGCGCTCGAGCAACTGGGCATCCAGACCGAGTACACCCACCATGAGGTCGGCCCCAGCCAGCACGAGATCGACATGCGCTATTGCGACGCGCTGAAGATGGCCGACGACTGCATGACCTACCGGATCACGGTCAAGGAGTACGCGCTGAAGTACGGCTTGCACGCGACGTTCATGCCCAAGCCGCTGTTTGGCCAGAACGGCTCGGGGATGCACACGCATCAGTCGCTGTTCCGCGGCGGCCGCAACGCGTTCTTCGACGGCGACGACCCATTCTTCCTGTCGGATGTCGGCAAGGCGTTCATCGCAGGGCAGCTGCGCCACGCGCGCGAGGTGTGCGCGATCTTCGCGCAGTGGGTGAACTCCTACAAGCGGCTGGTGCCGGGTTACGAGGCGCCTGTGTACGTCGCGTGGTCGCGGCGCAACCGCTCCGCGCTCGTGCGCGTGCCGCTGCATCACCCCGGCAACGAGCGCGCGACCCGGATGGAGTTGCGCTGCCCGGATCCAGCATGCAACCCGTACCTGACGTTCGCGGTGCTGCTACAGGCGGGCTTGGAGGGAATCGAGCACGGCTATGAGCTGCCCGATCCGATGGAGAAGAACCTCTACCACCTGTCGCCCGACGAGCGCCGGCGGCTCGGGATCGAGCAGCTGCCCGAGACGCTTGGCGAGGCGATCGAGCTGACCGCCCAATCGGAGCTCGTGCTGCGCGCGCTGGGGGAGCACATGTTCAACCGCTACATCGAGATCAAGCGCCAGGAGTGGGACGACTACCGGGTCCAGGTCACCCCGTGGGAGCTGCAGCGCTATCTGTCGGTGTTGTAGGGGCCCCCTGCCACTCAGCTCAGACCGACTCCGGATGGCGCGCTTTAGGGCCCGTTCGAGCGACTCCGCCCGATCGATGGGTAGATGTTCAGCCGTCCAGGGCGGCAGCGAGCTCGGCGGGCCAGCGGATCGGCGCCTTGCAAACGAAGTGCGCGCAGACGTACGCGGCGGCGTGGCCGTCGACTGGCTCGCGGCCCTCGAGCAGCGGCACGCCGTCCTGATCGCCGGCCGCGAGCACGATGTGGGGGCGGTAGCGGCCTCGCACCACGCGCAGCAGCTCGCCGGCCTCCGGCGCCGGCCCGACGATCGCGATCTCGCGGATCGGCGACAGGTAGAAGTCAGCCGCCTGCAACAGATGGGCGAACGCCTGCGGGTGGCGCACAGCGACCGGGTACAGCAGCCGCAGCACGCCGAGCGCGTGGCGCTCGTAGCGGCCGTCGCCCGACAGCAGCGCGAGCCTAAGCAGACCCAGCGCCGCCGCCGAGTTACCCGACGGGATCGGCGAGTCCTCGAGGTCCTTGCGGCGGATCGGCAGCTGCTGGTCGTCGGCGGCGGTGGTGAAGAAACCGCCGCGCTCGGGATCCTCGAAGCGCTCGATGAGTGTGTCCGCGAGCGCCGCCGACTCGTCGTACCAGCGGCGGTCAAACGTCGCCTCATACAGCGTCAGCAGCGCCTCGAGCAGGAACGCGTGGTCGTCCAGGAACGCGCCGATGCGCGCGCGGCCGTCCTTCCAGGTGCGCAGGAGGCGCCCGTCGCCGTCGCGCAGCTCCGACAGCAGGAACGACGCGCACGCGACCGCGGCGTCGACGTAGTCGCGGCGCTCGAGCACCGCGCCCGTCTGCGCCAGCGCGGAGATCATCAGCGCGTTCCACGACGTCAGCCGCTTGTCGTCTGAGCCGGGGCGGACGCGCTGCGCCCGCGCGCCGTACAGCAGGCAGCGGATTTCGGGCAGGCCCGCCGGCTCGGGCCCGCGTGCCTCGAGCACGTTTGACCCGTGCTCGAAATTGCCCCGCTCGGTGGCGCCGAAGTATGCTATCGCGTCCTGCGCCAAACCGGCCGGCGCGAGCGCGTCGCGCAGTTGCGCCGCCGTCCACACGTAGAACCTGCCCTCGACGCCGTCCGAGTCGGCGTCGAGCGCCGCGTAGAAGCCGCCCTCGGGGCCGCGCATCTCGCGCAACGCCCAGTCGAGCGTCTCAGAGCAGACCTGGCGCATGCGCTCTTCGCCCGACACCTGCCAGCCGTGGAGGTAGGCGCGCGCCAGCAACGCGTTGTCGTAGAGCATCTTCTCGAAGTGCGGCACCGTCCAGCTCGCGTCGACCGCGTAGCGCGCGAAGCCCCCTCCGACCTGATCGTAGATCCCGCCGCGGGCCATCGCGCGCAGCGTGCCTAGCGACATGGTCCGCTCGCCGCGCGCGAGCAGCAGCTCGATCGTCGACGCCGGCGGGAACTTCGGCGCGCCGCCGAAGCCGCCGTTGCGCGCGTCGTAGCTCGAGCGCAGGTTGTCGATCGCGTCGCGCAGCCGCTCCTCGCGGATCGGCTCGGCGGACGGCTGGATGCGCGCGGTGGCGCCGAGCGATGCAGCCAGCTCCGATCCCCGGCTGCGCATCTCCTCGCGTCGCTGCTGCCACGCCTGCGCGACGGCCTCGAGCAGCATCCCCCAGCTGGGCAACCCGTGGCGCGGCTCGGGCGGGAAGTACGTGCCGGCGTAGAACGGCGCCTGCTCGGGCGTCAGGAAGACGTTGAGCGGCCAGCCGCCGTGTCCGGTCATCGCCTGGCAGGCCTCCATGCAGATCGCGTCGACGTCAGGACGCTCCTCGCGGTCGACCTTGATCGCGACGAAGCGCTCGTTCATCAGCGCGGCGATCGCAACGTCCTCGAAGGACTCGCGCTCCATCACGTGGCACCAGTGGCACGCCGAGTAGCCGACCGACACCAGCAGCGGCCGGTCGAGCTCGCGGGCGCGCGCGAGCGCCTCCTCACCCCACGGATACCAGTCGACCGGGTTGTCCTTATGCTGGCGCAGGTAGGGTGAGCTTTCGGCAGCGAGGCGGTTTGGCACGCCATCAGGTTACCCCGCCGGCAGGCAAGCCGGCCCGAGTCCGAGGTGCCAGAGGCGGTTACCCCTATCGAAGGCGGATCGGCGCGCAGGCCCTGCCGATCAGCCAAGCGGAGCTAGAGCGAGCCGCGCCCGTTGCGGTACAGGGCCGCCTGCCGCACGAGTGCGGCGATCACGGGGCTGCGCTCGTCGGCTTCGGGGTGCCATTGCACGCCCAGCACGAAGTGCTGGGCCGGCGCCTCGATCGCCTCTGGGAGGTCGTCCAGCGTCGAGTGTCCGGTGACCTCCAGCCCCTCGCCGATGCTCGCGATGCCCTGATGGTGATGTGAAAGCGTCACGTGCGTGTGCCCACCTGCCACGCGGGCCGCAAGCGAGCCCGGCTTCAGCCGCACGTCGTGGTCGGCGCCGTCGAAGCTGCCGGGGGAGCGGCGGTGGTGCTGATGGCCAAGCTCGTCGGGCAGATGCTGGATCAGCGTGCCGCCGAAAGCCACGTTGAGCACCTGCATGCCGCGACAGATCCCGAGCACGGGCAAGTCGAGCTCGACCGCGCGCCTGGTCAGCGCCAGCTCGAGCTGGTCCCGTTCGGGCACCGTGTCGATCGTCAGCGGGTGGGGGTCCTGTCCGTACGCGGACGGATCGATGTCCGAGCCGCCGGAGATGATCAGGCCGTCGAGCAGGTCGAGCGCCTCGTCGGGACGCTCGACGAGCGCCGGATCGGGTGCGATCATCAGCGCCAGCGCGCCAGCGCGCTGGATCGCGTCGATGTACGCGAACGACAGCAGCGCCGCTTGCTGGTCCCACGTGCTCCATTGCGCGCGCGTCAGCGAGGTCGTAATGCCGATCACCGGACGGAGTTTGTTCATCGACCCCGAGCGTATCGGCTATCGCGCGCGGCTCTCAGGCCTCCCGCGGAAGCGGGCTGTCGGGTGGGGACCGCCGGTCTCACGGCGCCGAGCCGGGGTCAGCGCCGGCTACTGCCGGTCGCGCAGCAGGGCCCGGCGCACCTTGCCGCTCGTCGTCTTGGGAAGCTCGGTGGCGAACTCGACGAGCCGCGGGTACTTGTAGGGCGCGGTCTGGTGCTTGACGTGGTCCTGCAGCTCGCCGGCGAGCTCGTCGCCGGCCGTGAAGCCCTCGCGCAGCACGACCACCGCGCGCACGACCGCGCCGCGTTCCTCGTCGGGGGCGGCGACGACGGCCGCCTCCGCGACCGCCGGGTGCGAGACGAGCGCCGACTCGACCTCGAATGGGCCGATCCGGTAGCCGGCGGAGATGATCACGTCGTCCGCGCGGCCCTCGAAGTAGAGATAGCCGTCCTCGTCGCGTTGGACCCGGTCGCCGGTGTGCCACGGCCGGTCGTTGGGCGCCGGTTCGTCATCCAGGTAGCGGACGAAGAACGTCGGGTCGCTGCGGGGGTCGGCGAGCACGAGCTCGCCGTCGAGCACTCGCAGCTCGACGCCGGGCAGCGGCAAGCCCATCGAACCGGGGCGCACCGGCTTGCCGACGGGATTGCTCGTCAGCTGGCCGGTCTCGGTTTGCCCGTAGCCGTCCCTGATCTCGATCCCCATCGCCTCGCGGAAGGCCCGCAGCACTTCGGGATTGAGCGCCTCCCCGGCCGCTACCAGCGTGCGCATCGCCGGCAGCGGCGAGAGCGTCGCGCGCTTGGCGATCACGCGGTACTCGGTCGGGGCCATGCAGAGGACGTTAACTCGCTCGGCGGCGAGCAGCGAGAGGCGCTCGCCGGGATCAAAGCGCGCGTCGTGCAGCATCGCGGCGGCGCCCCGGAGCCACGGCGCGATGAACGCGTTGCGGGCCGACTTGGACCACCCGCTCGCGGCGGTGCACCAGACCAGATCCCCCTCGCGCGCGCCGAGCCAATGCTCGGCCTGCAGCCGCTGACCGGGCAGGTAGCGCTGTCCGTGCACGATGCCCTTAGCCTCGCCCGTGGTTCCGCTTGTGAACACGATCAGGCAGGGGTCGCTCGGCTCGAGCTCGACCGCCGCAGCCGGCTGATGGGAGAACAGTGACTCGTCGGGGATCGTCAGCACACGCATCTCCGGGCCCGCTGCCGACAGCTCGCCGACGTCACGCTCATCGGCGATCACGAGCTTCGGCTCGGCCGCCTCGAGCCGCAGGCGCAGATCCTTGGCGCGCAGCTGCTCGTTGCAGGGCAGTGCGACGGCGCCGATCCTGAAGCAAGCGACCATCGCCAGCACCCATTCGGGACGGTTGCCCACCAGCGTCATCACGACGTCGCCGCGGCCCACGCCGTGTCGCTGCAGCGCGCCCGCCAAGCGCGCGCTGCGGTCGGTCACCTCGCCGAAGGACCACTCTCGCCGGCGCCCCTCACGGGTCACCTCGACCAGCGCGCGCCGGCCGGGTGGCGCGGATTCGACGATGTCGCGGGCGAAGTTCACGACCGCAGGCCAGTCTGCCACGGAGATCGCTGCGCTGTCGTCGCCGTGGCTTCTAGGCGGCAGCGGCGGCGCGTCCGGCGTGGTGCGGTCCACGAGACGGTTACCGGGTCAAACATCCGTCGAGTTGACCGATGATGCGCAGACGGCACAGTCACAATTGCTGACACGGGATCGACGGGGCTGCGCGGGGCGACATCGATGCGGGGGTTTCGCAAGCGACTCGGAAGGCTCGATGCGCCCCGCGCGCACCGCCCCAGAGGTCCCCCCGAACCGCTGCGATCTGAGGGTTCCAATTGGACGACCGCGTTGTTCGTGTTCGAACCGGTGGCCCACGGCGGTCCCATTCGGACGACCGGCGTGCCCCGAGGTCCTGTTCGACCGGTGTCAGAATTGGACGACCGCGTGCGTTCGTGTTCGAACCGGCGGCCCACCGCGGTCCCATTCGGACGACCGGCGTGCCCCGAGGTCCTGTTCGACCGGTGTCAGAACCGGGTTGCCACGTGCAGGTCGTGGCTGCCTGATCGAGCGTGGACCGTTGCAGAGATTTCACACTATCCTGGGCGTATGGCCCTTGCTACCCCTTACTCAGAGAAAACTGACGAACAGAAGGCGATCTGCGAAATGGTGCGCCAGTTCGCGGACGAGCAGATCATCCCCAACGCCGAGCACTACGACCACGAAGACAGCTTCCCGGAGCCGATCGTCGAGCAGATGAAGGAGCTCGGCTTGTTCGGGGTCACGATTCCCGAAGAGTACGGGGGAATGGGGCTGGACCTGACGACCTACGCGATGATCGTCGAGGAGCTTTCGCGCGGCTGGATATCGATCTCGGGGATCGTCAACACGCACTTCATCGGCTCCTATCTACTGATGAAGTTCGGCAGCGAGGAGCAGAAGCAAAAGTACCTGCCCCGGATGGCGACCGGAGAGATCCGGGCCGCCTTCTCGCTGTCCGAGCCCGAGTGCGGCTCCGACGTGCAGGCGATCAAGTCCACGGCCAAGAAGGTCGACGGCGACCTCTACGAGATCAACGGTCAGAAGATGTGGGTGACCAATGGACTGCTCAGCGGCGTCGTGTTCACGCTCGTCAAGACCGATCCGAGCGCCGAGCCCAAGTACAAGGGAATGACGTGCTTCATCTGCGAGAAGCAGCCTGGCGTCAACGAGAACACCGGCGAGTACAGGGGCTTCGACGTGCCGCCGAAGATCAAGAAGCTCGGCTACAAGGGCGTCGAGTCGACCGAGCTCGTGTTCGATGGCTACCGGACGCCTGCCGACAGCATTCTCGGTGGCGAGACGGCAGGGCTCGGCCAGGGTTTCGTGCAGATGATGGACGCGCTCGAGGTCGGTCGCGTCAACGTCGCCGCGCGCGGAGTTGGAATCGCCCAGCGAGCGCTCGAGCTGGCGCTGAGGTACTCCCAGCAACGCAAGACGTTCGGCCGGGAGATCGCCCAACATCAGGCGATCCAGTTCAAACTCGCCGACATGGCCACGCAGGTCGATGCAGCCCGGCTGTTGACGATCCGAGCGGCCAGGCTCAAGGACGCGGGCGAGCGCTCCGACCTGGAGGCCGGAATGGCGAAGCTGTTTGCATCCGAGGCCGGGCGCCTCTGCGTCGAGGAGTCGTTCCGCATCCACGGTGGCTACGGCTACTCCAAGGAGTACGAAATCGAGCGCCTGTACCGTGACGCGCCGCTGTTGCTGATCGGCGAGGGAACGTCTGAGATCCAACGCATGGTGATCGGTCGCAAGCTGCTGGAGCGCAACAAGATCTGATTGGGGTGTCGAACGTCGAGACGCCGGCCAGCAGCAGCCGGGGTTGCCGGGCGGCCCTAAGGGCCCGAAGGGCCCCTTTTCCTCCAGCTGCCACCGATCGGCTGAGGCCCTAGCTCCGCTTGGTGATTGGAACCTGCACGAACGAGTCAAGTTTCGACGCGTCGATCACCATACGGAGCCCGCCGCCGGAGGCAGTCTGGGCCACCGCTTTTTGGTTTGAGCGCTGCCACCGGTTAGACTCAACAGTCTGGCGTCGCAGTCGGACACCCGGTCGTTGATCGAGACCGCGGTCAAGCGGTTCCTCGACGAGGTGCCGGCGCTCGCGCCCCTCAAGCTGGTCGCCGGTCTGGAGCTGCGAGGACGGGGTGACGTGCAGATGTACCGCGTCGAGCTGCCGGGCCCGAAGATCACCAAGGACATCGCCGCGGATGCAAAGGTGCGTCTGTCGATCCCCCGCTCGCACTTCAACGCGCTCGCCGCCAAGGGGCGGGTTCGCGACTGGCGCGAGGCATTCGCGAAGGGCGACGCGAAGGCGACCGGGATCGATCAGGTGATGAAGCTGATCGTCAACGTGGTGGAGCGTCAGGAGGAGCGCGCTCGCACTCGCAAGGCGAGGCTGTAGCCCAGGTGTGATCGGGGTGACCGTCGGCGCGATATGGCGTCAGGAGGAGATGGGTCGCCTCGCGAGGCGACGCTGAAGCCCACGGGGGCGGGTGATGAACGGAGGTGACCGTCGACGGGTCCCATCAGGCAGGGGCGGCGCGCTCCCGCGAGGAGGTGTCGTAGCCAGACGTGTGCGCGTGGCGTGTGCGCGTGGCGGTCAGCCTGCCCGCGCTCTTACCGGTGGTCCGGTGCCCTGATTGGACGCGGCGGCGGTGGCGACGTCGACCGGATAGGTCTTCCGTGCGCGCCACAGGAAAACGCCGGCCGCCGCCAGCGACGCGAGCATGATCAGGAAGCTGAACTCCAACCCGGTGGCGGTGTTCGAGGACACCCGATGGGCGTGAGTTCCGATCGGCGTCTGCTGGGGGACGATGCCAGCGATCGCATCGGCCATGCCTCCGAACGCGAGTGGGGCGAGCGCCTGCGTGAGCGACCGCAGGAAGGTTCGCGTGCTCTCGGCCCGGCCCCACAGACCCGCGGGCATGATGTCCAGTCTGGCGGCGTCGAGCGGCGGGTTGGCGGCTGAAAGCAGTGCAGCTCCCCCGACGTCGAACCACAGCGAAGGGGTCAGGTGGCTGCCGAGGATGCCGGGAACAAGCAAGCCGGTCGCGCCGATGTAGCAGCCGGCTGGAACGATCACGCGAGCCTCGAGGAAGCCACGGCGCAGCATCACGTCGGTCATCCGGCCGCTGATGAGCGTCCCGACCATAGCGCCGGCGACCAGCAGCGCCAGCACGAGCGTGGCGGTCGCCTGACTGGCGTGGTAGTGGCCCCGGACGAACAGGACCGCGAACGTCTGCAGACCCGAGAAGAAGAAGTAGCCGAGCGCGGAGCCGATGATCAGCAGCATGTTGGTCGGGATCGAGAGGATGTAGCGGACCGCCGGCACGATCCCCAGCGTGCGCGGGTCCTCATGGAGCACGAACCGCGGATCGGCGGCCACGCCACGCTCACGCACCGCCTCGCTGGCCAGCCCGTCCTCGCGCTCAGAACCCTCGCCGGGCTGCTCCCAGGCCCATTCGGCGTCGGCCGCCGCCTGCGCCACAGCCTCATCGAGGTCGGTGACGCCGGGCTCGAGCCGGCTCTGGCCGCCGCGTAGCGGCTCGGGCACCGTCCGCCACAGCTCGCGAGCCAAGAAGAAGCCGGGAATCGACAGCAGGATGAACGCCGCCCGCCAGCTGATCAGGCTTGCGACCGTGCCGCTGATGATGAAGCCGGCCGCGGTCCCGGCGATTTCGCCACCCAGAATATAGGCATACACGTGGCCCCGCTCGCGGGCAGGGAAGTAGTCGCCGGTCAGCGACGCGACCGCGGGGCCGGCGGTGGCGGCCACGGCGCCGAGCAGCAGACGGGTGAGCAGCAGCGATGAATAGCTGCCGGCGAAGCCGCTGAACAAGGAGGCTAAGCTCCACAGGACGATGCTCATCGAGAGCATCGGGATCCGCTTCGTACGGTCGACCAGCACCCCGACCGGGAGCGTGAACAGCGCGCCGACCAGCAGTGTGACCGAGCTGAGCAAACCGATCTTCGCGTTGCCGATGTGCAGCGCTCGCTCCAGCTGTGGCGCGACGGACCCGACCGTCGCCGTGTCGGCGCCGTTGAGCGCGAGGACGGCACCGAGCAGTGCGATCACGCGCGCCCGCGCCGGGCCGCCGACGCGCTTGACGACCTCTCCCTGGCTCCGGCGGGCAGCCCACCCCAGCCCGCGTCCGATCGCCGATGCGACGCCGCCGGCGGCGCTACTGGTTCGCGCCATCTGAGGAACGGGGTGGCGCGATGCGCGGACGCGCCGGCCCAGTCCTGTCGCCGTCGGTCGCAGTCGGGTGGTGGCCGGCGGCGGGGTTGTGGCTCGCGGTGGGGTTGCGGCCGGCGGTGCTTGTGACGGCGTTGTCGCGGGCGGCGCGGTTGTCGCGGGCGGCGCGGTTGTCGCTGTCGGTGCGGTTGTCGCTGGCGGCGCGGTTGTCGCTGTCGGTGCGGGTGTCGCCGTTGTCCTTGCTATCGCCGATCGAGTCAGCCAGCCTCCATGTGCGAACTGTCGAACGCAGCGAGAGATACCCGATGATGCCTGGCAGCGTGGGAAGCCAGAACGAGATCGCGCGGTACGCGAGCACCCCTACCACGGCGCTGGCGCCCGGGACGCCGAACGCCGCGAACGCCCCGATCATCCCTCCCTCGACGCCACCGATGCCACCCGGAAGCGGCAGCAGGCTCCCGAGCGTGCCGAGGAAGTATCCCATCACGAGTACGGCAATCGGAACGACGCTCCCGAACGCTCGGAATGAAAGACCAAGGACGGCAATGTCGAATCCCCAGTAAGCGACGGCCCCGAGCAGCCCGAGCCGCCGCTCGCGCACGAGCCCAATCGCGGTGCGCACGCCGGAGCCGAGCGTCGCCGGCGCGGTCGCCGATCGCGCCGCGAGGCGGCCCACCCGACCCGAGCGCTGCGCGATGCGCTCGAGTCGTCGCTCGAAGTCCCGCGGCACGAACGCCATGCTGGCGAGGAGCACGATCGCGATCGCGCTGAACGCTGCGGGCAGCATCGTCAGTGCGTAGGAGCCGCCGCCCGGGAACAGCCCGGTGCCGAGGCCGAGTCCGCAGACGATGATCGCGAGCAGGTAGATCGAGTATTGGATCACGTAGCTGGCGACCATCCGGCAGCCGATCACGCGCGGCTCCATGCCGGCGCGGTTGAGCGCCCAGACCGTGATGGCCACGCCACCTGCTCCGGCGGCTGCCAACAGGCGGATCGCGGCGATCCCCGCCAGCGGGATCTCGATGCTGGCGCGCCAGTCGATCCGCGGCATGCCGCGGCCGAACACAGTCCGAAACAGGATCGCGTAGCCGGCGATCGAGAACAGCTCCAGGACCGCGCCGGCGGCCAGCCACAGCGCATTGCCGTGGCTCAACCGTCCCCACGTGTGGTTCAGCCCGGCGAGCTTGGGGACCAGGAGGTACAGCCCGACGAGCGCTGCCGCGATGAACAGCGCGCCCACGACCAGCCGCCCCCGAGTAAGCGGGCCTGCCGGCCCGTGTGAGGGCGCCGGAGGTCGTCGGTCTGTTGCAGCGAGCCGGTCTGCCGATGGTGGTGGCGCGTACGACACGGTCTCCTCGTGATCAAGGTACCCCTCCGCGGCTCCCTCGGCACGGATCCCAGCGTCAACAGAGCTGAAACGGTGGTCGCGGCGACGCTCGACGGGGGCGTTAGGGCGCGTTCAAGAATTAGCGCTCGGAACTGACGAGTGGCTGGGCGTGTCGCCAGGCGCGTCCAGACGCCGTCAGAACGAGCGGTAATTCTTGAACGGGCCCTTAGCTGTTGGCGGCGAGATGCTCGGCCTGCGTGAGCTGCTCCTCGACGAGCGCCAGGCCGGCGTCCCAGAACCCCGGATCAGCGAGGTCGATCCCCACCATCTCGCCGAGTCCCTCTGGGCTGAGCGAGCCGCCGGCTGCCAGCAGCTCGAGGTAGTGAGGCACGAACGACTCGCCCTCCTGGCGGTAGCGGCTGTGCGCCGACAGCGCCAGCAGCTGGCCGTACGCGTACGCGTACACGTAGCCCGGCGTACTGATGAGGTGCGGGATGTAGGACCACCACAACCGGTAGCCGTCGGTCATCTGCACCGAGTCGCCGAAAAGCTCACGCTGGGTCTGGGTCCAAAGCTCGCCGAACTGCTCGGGCGCAAGCTCGCCCTCGGTGCGGCGGCGCGTGTGGACGAGGTGCTCGAAGCGGTTCATCGCCATCTGGCGAAAGACGGTCGCGATCGCGCCGTCGATCCGCTCCGCGAGCAGGCTCAGCCGCGCCTCGTCTGACTCGGCGGCATCGAGCAGGCGCCCGAACACGAGCGCCTCGCCGAACACCGATGCGGTCTCGGCCAGCGTCAGCGGCGTGGACTGGTGAAAGATCCCCTGCGGCCGGGCGAGCGCGGCGTGCAGGCCGTGGCCCAGCTCGTGGGCCATCGTCAGCACATCGCGCCGTCGCGCGGTGAAGTTCAACAGCACGTAGGGGTGGACACCCGGGACGGTGTAAGCACAGAAGGCGCCGCCGCGCTTGTGCGGGCGGACGGGCGCGTCGACCCAGCTCTCGTCGAAGAAGCGCTGCACGACGCGCCCCGCCTGGGGCGAGAACGCGTCGTAGGTGTCGAGCACGAGGTCGCGCGCCTGCGCGAAGGAGAACGTCACCTCCTCGCCGGGAAGGGGCGCGCCACGATCGTAGTCGTACAGCTGCTCCACTCCGAGCAGCCTGGCCTTCAGCACATACCAGCGCTGGGGAATATCGAACCGCCTGCGGACCGCCTCGATCAGCGCCTGCACCGACTCGTCGGAGGCCTCGTTGGCGAGGTTGCGAGCGGCGAGCCAGTGGGGATAGGAGCGCAACCGATCCTCGACCGACTTGTCCTGCGCCAGCGTGTTGTAGATGAAGGCCCGCGTGCGCAGCCCCGGCTCGAGTGTCGCCGAGACGGCCCCCGCGGCGGCTCGGCGCACGTCGCGCTCGGGCGCCTGCAGGTGGCTGAGCGCCATGTCGAGCGTCAGCTCGTCCCCGTCGAGATCCACCCGCAGCGCGGCGACCAGCTCGCCGAACAGCCTCGCCCAGGCGGTCGCGCTCGCGATCGACTTCTCGGCGAGGATCTTCTCCTCAGGCTCGGACAGCAGGTGCGGCCGGTAGCGGCGCGTGCTGCGCAGGTGGTGGCGGCAGAACCCGAGCCCGGGCGCTGCAAGCAGCTCCTCGGCCCGCTGATCAGACACCGCGGCCCATTCGAGCTCGAAGAACAGAAGCTGCGTCTCGATCGCCGTCGAGCGCTCCTGCATCCGCGCGAGCAGCGCTCCGCGGACCGGATCGGCAGTATCGGTCGCGAAGCGCAGCGACGCGTAGGACGCCGCGCGACCGACCAGCTCGTTGATCGCTCCGAGCTCGCGCATCGCGGCCTCGAGCTCGACGGCGTCGAGCGTTCCGACTCTCCCCGCATAGGACGTGGCAAACGCCTGCGCACGCGCGGTCGCTTCGTCGAGCAGCCGGTCCACGCCGGCCGGTCCGCCGCCGGCGACGAGCGGAGCGAGGTCCCACTCGGTCTGCAGCAGTTCCGGGTCGGCGAGATGTTCTGCAGTCGTGGCCATCGCCAGCAGATTACCGGCGCGCGAGCTCGCCTCCGCCCGGATCACCGGGCGCGTGAGCCGGCCGCCGCCCAGATGGTCAGGCGCGTGAGCTCGCCGTCGCGGCAGTGCCGTCCTCACCGCGGCGTTGGATACGCTCGCGCTGGAGCAAAATGAGAAATGCTGCGGTCGGTCTGCTGTCGCTGGCGGCGCTGGTCTGCGGGCTGGCCGGGTGCGGTAACGGCGGTCCGCGTACGCCGCTAGAGGCCTCCGCGCTGCCGTTCGTCGGCGGGGCCCGCGTCATCGCCCAGGCGCGCGAGTGCGATCGCGGCGCCAACGCGTTCTGTGCGCTCGAGCTCGTGGCCGTCGACTCCCGCTATGAGACCTCGGACGACTTCCTCGTCGCCGAGCGCGAGTATCTGCACGCGCTTGGCTGGTCGCTGGCCGGCGCGCAGGCCGGCGGCGAGGCGGGGGCGCAGTCGCCGGGCAACAGGCTGCGACTGACCTACTCGACAGCCAGCAGCGATCTGCAACAGATCGAGCTGGGGCTGATCGGGCGCGCGCAGACGATCGAGGTCGCTCTATCGCGGACGCTGTTTGACCGGACGCCGGCGATGTCGCTGATGCTCGAGGAAGGATCGTCGTGACGCGAGGGTGCCTGGGGGTCGAATCGGCCCTGAGCTGGGCTGAGGTCGCGCCGGCTCAACGGCGGCGGCACAAGCAGTCCATCCGCGCTTCAGCGATGAGGCTCCCAGATGAGGAAAGATCGGATGAGGCGCCGAACGCAAACCCGTACCCTGCGCAGTAGCCCCGCGTAGAAGGGAGGCCGATTGTGCCTGCTGCAAAGGATGTTCGATCCGCAAACCGTCGCGCAGACGAGCCTGGTCCATTAGCCGATCGTCCAACCGACGCGACCCGACCAACTCGTACAAAGGCCGAGCGTCGCCGCCGACAGCGGCTGATCGCTTCGGCGCTGATCGGCGCGCTCGTGGCAGTGTTTGCGGTCATAAACCTCGACGACGTCAAGGTCCACTGGCTCGTCGCGACCGACCAGACGCCCCTGATCGTGGTGATCGTGCTCGCATTTCTGCTCGGAATCCTCGCCGACCGGCTGCTGCTCGTGCGCGCCAGGAGGAAGCGCGGCGCGGACTGAGGGCCCGCGCACCAATCAGTGCTCGGATTTGACGAGTGGCTGGTGCGCGGGCCCTGCCCTACAGCTAAAGAGCGATCCTCATACCGCCGAGTGCTCGGGAACGGGAATGGGCATGATCACGTGGATTCGGGCATCCATGCCCGAATCCCGAGAGACCGTCTTCCGCCCTGCCTCCGGCGGCGGGCTCCGCATGGTG
>Ga0335081_10006923_pt1 | contig 18086 bp, 14 predicted proteins | sample Lox_Sample_35_FD_206713 | JGI IMG/M metagenome (GOLD analysis project Ga0335081, IMG submission 206713) | Soil microbial communities from Loxahatchee National Wildlife Refuge, Florida, United States - Lox_Sample_3.5 | ecosystem: Environmental > Terrestrial > Soil > Wetlands | place: USA... | reverse complement strand
CTGCCGCCGGGTGCGATGATCGGCGACCCGAATGCCGCGGGCTACGACGGGCAGTTCTACTACCGGCTGGCGCTGGACCCGTTCAACTGGAACAAGACCGCGTTCGGCATCACCATGGACCAGTCCTACCGGTACACCAGGATCGGGTACCCGATCCTGGCCTGGATGGTCTCGCTCGGCCAGCACCAGCTCGTGCCGCTGGCCCTGGTCGCGATCAACCTGCTCTGCGTGGCCGCCATGGCCTTCCTGGGCGCGATGTTCGCCCGCGAGTCCGGCCGCCATGCCCTGTGGGGGCTGGCCTTCGCGGCCTACTTCGGCCTGGTCATCAGCGTGGGCCGGGATACCGCCGAGCCGCTGGCCGAGGCGTGCATGCTGGGCGGCCTGCTCGCCTACCGCCGGACCAGGCCAGTCCTGGCCACCTGCCTGTTCGCGATCGGCGCGATCACCAGGGAGACCATCCTGCTCGCCCCGGCGGCGATCGCGGTCACCCGGCTGGTGGCTTTCGCCCGCCGGCGGGCCCGGCCGGGCCTGGCCGACCTGACCTGGGTCGTGCCCGCCGGCCTCTACGGCGTGCTGGAGCTCGCGGTCCACTTCGTGGTCAAGGGCGAGTTCCCGCTGCTGGCGAACGGCAGCCGCAACCTCGCCGTGCCGTTCACGGCCATGATCGACGCGCTCAAATTCGAAATCCGGCACATCAACACCGCTCACCTGAGCCCGATCGATATCGCCCTGCTCGAATACGCCACGCTGGGCGTCTTCGTCGTGGCCGGGCTGGCGGTGCTGCTGGTCACCACCGCGCCGGTGCATGAGCGGCTGGCCTTCGTGTTCTTCGTGCTCCAGCTCGGACTGCTGTCCAGCCAGATCTGGACCAGCACCTTCGGGGATGGGCGCTCGCTCATCGAGCCCTACCTGATGGCGCTGATCCTGCTGCTCGCCACGCCTCGCCAGTACCTGAACTGGCGCTACCTCGGCCTCATCGTGGCCTGCGCGGCACCGGCGCTGGCGGTGGTAGCCAGGCGCCGCATCTTGTACATGTAGCGGCGGGTTCAGACGATCCCAGGGTGGCCCAGGCGCCGCAGCAGGTTGGTGTCCCAGACCATGATGGTGTAGCCGTCGTAGCTGTAGATCCGCCGCGGGGGGCCGAACGTGTGCAGTGCCGCGGACCGGGCCCCGGCCAGCTGGGCCGGGCCGTCGGCGACCAGGAAGGTCGCGTCGTACCGTGACGGGTTGTAGGCCGCGTCGTCGGTCTCCCACTCATACGGCACGAACTCATCGCCCGGCCCCACCGTCACCCCGCTGACCCGGACCCGGCCTCCGCTGGCCAGCGTCGTGCTGTTGGCCTGCCAGTAGCTGGCCAGCCCGTCGGTGAGCTTGTGCGCCATCAGCCAGTCGGCCAGCGGCTGGTTGGTCATCGGAGCGGGCCGCTGGGCCGCGCCATACGCGAGCGTGCCCAGATAGCCGGCGGCGACCACGGCGAGGGCGGGCAGCAGCCAGAACTTCGCCGTCCTGGCCGTCTGGGCTAGGTTCAGCAGCGGCTCGGCCAGCATCCGCCCGGCCAGCACCGCGCCCAGCGGGAGCACCGCGGCGATCTCCCGCGCACCCAGGATGTCCAGCGCGTGCGCGCTGAACATGTAGGTGCCCAGGTTGATCACGATGGCCACCGCGAATACCGATACCACCAGGTCCTGGAAGCGGTAGAGCCGGCCCAGCGCGAGAATCAGGGCGCAGATGACACCGATGGCGCCGGCCAGATGCAGCCAGGAGAAGACGGCTTCGATCGCGGGCCGGGCGTTGTACACGTTGGCGCCGAAGAGCTCGAGCACGGCCTGGAACGTCACCCAGGCCTGGTGCCGCAGCGCGACCAGGGTGGTGTCCGACTCGACCGGCGCCTGCCGGAATCCGCCCAGGGCCGAGATGACGCGCGGCGCGGCCGAGCCGATTGCGCCGGCCACGGCGGCCGCCCCGGCCAGGGACAGCTCGTACCACCGCGACGCCGGCCGCTCCCCGCGCCTGATCAGCCCCGGACAGGAACGTATGAGCACCACCAGGACCAGTGGCGCGATGCAGGTGATCAGCACGATCGAGTCGGCGATCATGGTCAAGGTCAGCAGGACGAACACGATCAGCGGCACGGCCCACCGTGCGGCCTTCCAGCGGTCGGGCGTAACCCGGTCGATGACCAGCCACGTCACCAGCACGGGCACGGCGGTGCCGGTGTGGTCCGGTGACAGGAGCACGATCTGGGTGGCACTGAGCTGGGGAGCCACCATGATGCCCGCGGCCAGCAGGGCGCGCGCGGCACCCGCCCGGCCCCGGGCCTGGCCCTTGGCCAGAGCGGCGGCCAGCAGCACCAGCAGTGCGTAGGTCATGGCCGCGCCGACATGGACCACCCAGGCCCCGAGGCCCAGCACGGACTCGATCAGCGCGTACTGCGGGAGCTCGGTGGTGTAGAACGATACATCCGATACCCGCCAGTGGTGCAGCGCCGCGTTCCCGTGCAGCATGGCCCAGGCCTGCAGCACGTTGCTGGCCCCGTCGGAGGACACGGCCACCGTCTCGGACTGGCGCCAGTACAGGATGAACAGGCCCACGACCGCCAGCACGGCCGCGGCGGGTCGCCAGGCCGAGCGCGCCCGGGTGCGCACGATCCCCGGTGTGCGCACCGCGGCTTGGGTGGTCACAATGGCCAAGACTACGGTCCGCCCGGACCGGGAGCGACTAGCGCGCGGAGCCCGCGATGATCTGGGAGTTCTTGAGCGTGGCGATGACCGTCGTCCCGGACGGCGCGGCCGGCGCGCTGAACCAGAACGGGGCGCCGCCGGCGATCTGCCCGGGCGTGCAGATGAACTGCCTGGTCATCATGAAGGTCCAGGTCGGGTACGGCACGCAGGCCCGCACCCCGGTCCGCTCGGCCTGGACCAGGAAGCCGGTGACATCGATCCAGGCGTTGTGGTTGAAGCGGATCACGATGGTCTTGCCGTGAGCCTGGGCCGCCACCGCCTGAACCGCGTGCGGCAGGGCCGCGTCGGTGTCTTCGGTGCTCACCGCGGTGGCCGGCGCCGCCGCGAACACCGCCACGCCGAGGACGGCCGCGCCCGCGGCCAGCACGGCACCCAGCGGCACGGGCGGGGCGTGCACCACGGCCAGCGCGATCACCAGCAGCGTGATGATCGGCGCCGAGAAGTAGAAATAGCCGATGTAGTAGTGGGACAGGCTGTCGATCCCGACCGCGGCGTACACCGCGAAGGCCAGCGTCGAGACCACGTTGACGGCGAGCAGGGCGGCCAGGAACCGGCGCAGCGGGCCGTGCGTAAGCCACCACACGGCGGCGATCGCGACCGCGTACGACACTACCGGCACCAGCGCCGCGGCCCAGATGCGGCCGCCGTGCCACCAGAACCACAGCGCGTACCGCACGATCTGCCCCAGACCGTGCCCGCCGGCCCGCGAGGAGGAGGTGTAGGAGAAGTACTTGCCGAAGTCCCCCGGCCAGTGCAGGGCCAGGTTGACCGCGATCGGCAACGCGAAGATCGCGCTGATGACCGCCACCGGAACCCAGGCCCGCGGGCGGCTGAGGGCCCGCCACGAGGCGCGCGGCCCGTGCTGCCAGATCACCGTGGCCGCCGTCGCGGCGAGGATCACCGGCACGAAGAACAGGAAGCAGGCGTGCCCGTGGAGCAGGAACCAGCCGGTCAGCGTCAAGATCCACAGGTCGCGCGACCCGCCGGCCGCGACCGAGGCCGCCGCGACCAGGAAGGCGATGTACGTCGGGACGTACATCCACGGCATCCAGTCCAGGCTGAGGATCGACGGTTCGGTCGCGATGAAGCCGAGGACCACCGCGAGGCAGACGGCCGCGCCGCGCAGCGACCGGGTCCAGCCGTACACCACGCCGGTGATCATCGACACGAAGGCGCTGTTCAGCGCGAACACCGCGAGCACGTGCGCGTTCCACGCGGTGGGCACCAGGTGCAGCGCGTACAGGAACAGCCACTGGCCGGCCGCCTGCGCGTACATGTAGGCCGGCCCGGGATGGTTGAAGCCCTCCCGGGAGTAGTTCCCGATGAGCAGCGTGCCATGCATGGCCTGCTGGATCAAGATGGAGTTCGCCCCGGCGTCGCCCTGTTCGTAGAAGCTGACGGTGAACAGGAACCGGCTGCGGACCACGAGCACCGCCACCACGAGCGCGAACGGCGCGGCCCAGATCCACCAGGGCCGGCGATCGGTGACCGACCGCAGCGGACCGGGCGAGCGGGAGCCGGGGACCGGCCGCCGGCTGGGACCGGCCGCGGCCTGCGCGGTCGTCAGGTCCTGCCCGCCCATCGTGGTACCGCCAGCGTTCAGATCGTGCCGTTCTTGATGGCCTCGTCGATCCAGGGGATGACCTCGTCCAGCATCTCATCCAGGGTCGTGCTGGCCTCGAAGCCGAGGAGCTTCTTGGCCTTCTCCGTGTCGGGGACGCGGCGCTGAACGTCGTACTCGAACGGGTCGTCGTGGACCAGCCGCAACGGCACCCGGTCCCCCTTGATCTTGCGCCAGATGGTCTCGGCCAGTTGCCGGACCGTCGTGCTCTCCGCGGTGGACAGGTTGAAGTCCTCGTTGAGGGCGTCTTCATGCTCCATGGCGGTGACCACGCCGACGGCCAGGTCACCGCCATAGGTGTAGTGCCGCACCTGGTCACCGGAACCGAGGATGTGCAGCGGGTCCTGGCCCTTGAGCACCTTCTGCACCAGGTCGGGGACCACGTGGCTCATCGCGAGCTGGACGTTGCCGGACAGGATCTCCTGATCGCCCAGGGCCCGGCTCTCGCCGATGCCCACGCAGTTGAACGGCCGCACCAGGGTGTACGGGACGGCGTACTGGTCCCAGGCGGCCCGGGCGAAGTATTCCACGGCCAGCTTCTGGAACCCATAGGACGACAGGGGCGGCGGGATCTGCCGCTGCTGACCCTCGAAGGAGGGCCACTCGTCCGCGCTCTCGAACACCATCGACGAGGACAGGTAGGTGACCTTGCGCAGCTGGCCATCGCGCCGCGCGGCGATCGCCGCGTCGCAGGACGCCGCGATGATCCGTTCGTTCGTGGCCAGCAGGTCATAGGCGTAGGTGTGGAAGTAAGAGATGCCTCCGATCATCGCCGCGCCGGCGATGAAGTGATCACAGTCGGCTAGCAGCCGGGTCATCAGCTGCACGTCCTGCGCGTCACCCTCGACCAGCTGGTAGTTCGGGTGATCGTCGTAGGACTTGCGCACCTTCCCGTACTTGGAGAAGTTGTCCAGCCCGACCACCGCGTACCCGCGTCGGAGCAGCTCTTCAACGACGTACCCGCCGATGAATCCCGCCGAGCCGCTGACCAGAACCTTCTGCATCAATATCCCTTCACTTATTGTGCTCTGCTGGTCCTCGGGCCGCGTCGCCCTTGGACCGGATCTGCTCGGCGGTCAGCTTCGGCCCGAACGCGAACCGGTACCAGCGCAGGTATCTCGGAATCCATCTGGCGACCCGGAAGTTGGACATTCCGGCTTGCCGGTCCAGCCATATCGTGGGGATCTCGGCGACCGGCAGGCCCATCCGCTTGGCCTTGGCGGTCAGCTCGATGCCGATCTCGAACCCGTGCCGCGAGTCGATGCCGACCTGCCGCACGAAGCTCGTGGAGTAGGCCTTGAACGAGTTGGTCGCATCCCGGGTGCCCGTATGGGCCAGCAGCCGCAGCGACCGGCCGGCGGTCTTGGACAAGAAGCCCTTCATCACCGGGCCGCCGACCTGCTGGCCGCCGGCCATGTACCGGGAGGCGGCGGCGACCGCCACCCCGCGGTCGACCAGCCGGGCCAGATCGTCGATCTGCCGCGGATCATCGCAACCGTCGGCCATCGTCACCACCGTGACCGGAGCCGCGGCCGCGTCAATGCCGAACCTGATCGCGTTGGCGGGCCCGGGCCCGTAGGTGTTCACCACGCACCGGATGCGCGGCTCCTTGAGCGCGTACTCCGTCACCACCGGGACCGTGGTGTCGTTCTCGTCATCCACGACGACGAGAACCTCGCACTGCAGGCGGACCGATTCGAAGAGCCGGTCGAGCACGGGCACGATCTCGTCGCCCTCGTTGTACGCGGGCACCACGATCGACACCCGGGGTACCTCAGGGCTCATACGCGGACACCATGACCGAGGATGTTCCAGATGTCGGCGATCGGCTTGTCCGTGGCCAGCTCGCGGTACTCGGGGTGCGGCGCCCCGATCACCAGCAGGTCTGACCGGGATATCACCTCATCCAGCGGCCGCAGGGCCGGATCGACGGTCACGTACGGGTCGGTGGTCAGCACCGCGTTGGCCTTGAAGGCCAGGATCCGCTTGAGCTTGTACGACAGGCTCGACCTGATGTCATCCGAGCCGCCCTTGAACGCCATGCCCAGGATGCCCACTGTCATAGAGGCCAGGTCATACCGCTGCTCGAGCCGGTGCACCACGTAGAGCGGCAGGCCCTCGTTGATGGCCATCGCGGTGTGGCCGAGCGCGAAGTTGTTGTGGTTGAACGCCGCGAGCTGCATCGTGTCCTTGAACAGGCAGGGACCGGCCGCGAAACCCGCCGCCGGCATGTCCGCCGCCCGCGGGTAATCCGCGGCCAGCCCCTGGCGGATCCGCTCGAAGTCCAGGCCCCGGTCGTTCGCCATCATGTAGAGCTGGTTGGCGGTGGCGAACTTGATGTACCGCCACACGTTGGTGAACAGCTTGGCCAGCTCCGCCTCTTCGGGCGACATCGGCACCAGCGTGCCGGTCAGCATCCCGAACAGCTTCGAGGCGCGCTCCAGCGCGACCGCCGAACGCGCCGAGACGATCTGCGGCAGCTCGAAAAGCTCGGTCATGGCCTTGCCCTCGGCGATCCGCTCCGGGCAGAACGCGACCTCGATCTGCGCGCCGAACCCGGCCACCATCTTCTCCACCAGGGCCGTCACACCGGGATAGACGGTACTGCGCAGGATCAGCAACTGGCCGTCCCGCAGGTACTGGGTGCAGCCGCCGAGCGCGTTCGGGATCGCCGCCTGGTCGGGGTTCAGGTGCTCGTCCACCGGCGTGCCGATCACCACCACCACGTGCTCGGCCGTGCTCACGATGGCCGGATCCGTTGACGCCTCGAGCAGGCCGGCCGCCCGCACCCGCCGCAGCACCTCTTCCGCGCCCGGCTCCGCGAACGGCATCCGGCCCGCGTTCACCGTCTGGACGGCGGACTCGCTGACGTCATAGATGGCGACCCGCGCGCCGCGGTCCGCGAAGGCGATGGCCAGCGGCAAGCCGACATGGCCACAGCCGCCGATCACCACGACCTGGCGGTCAAACTGGCCAGATTCCGACGTACCAGTCATCGCATGCCTTCCAAGATTCGTCCCCTGCCGGGCGGCCCGGCACCCGCTTGCCGCCTCACCTTACCGCTCCCGCGTGGCGCCCGAGTTTCGTAGACCAGGGGCCCGCGGAGTAAAGCCAGTGGGCTGTACAAGCGTAGCCGTAACTGCCCCGCTGCTACGCTCGGTCAGCAGTAATGACGTCCGGCGGGGAAGAACGGAGTACACGATGGGCGGTTCCGAGCTGGAAACGCCCGTCACGGAGGCCGAGACCGCGCCTGCCTCGCACGCGCGGCCCGCGGCGCCCTGGCCGCGCCGCCTGGCCTGGCCGGTGGTGCTCGCCGCGGCCGGCCTGGCCTTGTTCGCCGCTTACCTGCGCCAGGCGCAGACCGTCCCGGTCATGTCGGACGGGGCCTCCAACGCGCTCCAGGCCTGGGACCTGCTGCACGGCAACGTGCTGCTGCGGGGCTGGACGATGTCCGACGTCTCGTTCTACACCACCGAGATACCGCAGTACGTGCTGGTGGAGCTGGCCCACGGGCTGAACCCTGGCGTGGTGCACATCGCCGCGGCGATGAGCTACACGCTGCTCGTGCTGGGTGCGGCCCTGCTGGCCCGGGGACACGCGGCCGGGCGCGACGGGGTCGTCCGGATGCTGGTCGCCGCCGGGATCATGCTCGCGCCGTCGCTGGGAACCGGCACCGTCACGCTGCTGTCCAACCCCGACCACACCGGCACCCAGGTCCCGATGCTGGTGATCTGGCTCATCCTCGACCGGGATCCGCAGAGCAAGCCGCGCGCGTGGGTGCCGGCCGCGGTGACCGTCCTGCTGGCCTGGGTGCAGGTGGGCGATCCGCTGGTGCTGTACGAAGGGGTGCTGCCGCTGGTGGTGGTTTGCGCGTTCCGGATCATCCGGCGGCGCGGCGGGCTGGCGGAGTCTAATTCCGGCAACTGGTACGAGCTGGCGCTGGCGGGCGGGGCGATCGTCTCGGCCGGCGCCGCGTGGGTCGCGCTCAAGCTGATCAGCCGGCTCGGCGGGTTCGAAGTCCGGCCGCCGGCCGTGGCGTTGGCGCACGTTGCCCACCTGCCCGCCAACGTGTGGGTCGCGGTGCAGAGCGTACTGCTGCTGTTCGGCGCGTATTTCTCCCGCGAGCAGAACGGCGCGCAGATCGGCATCGCGCTGGTGCACCTGGCCGGGGTCGCGCTGGCGGCCTGGGCGGCCGGACGGGCCCTGCGCCGGTTCGGCCGCCAGGACCTGGTCGTGCAGGTGCTGACCGTGGCGCTGGTCATGCTGCTGGCGGCCTACGTGGTCCGGGGGAACCCGAACGTGGCAGGCAGCGCGCACGAGATCGCCGGGGTGCTGCCGATCGGAGCGATCCTGGCGGGCCGGCTGCTGTCCGGGACGCTGGCGCGCGGCCGGGTGCTGATCCCGGCCCTGGCACTGATCCTGGGCTGCTACGCCGGGATCGAGGTGCACAATACGGTCCAGCCGCGTCCCGCCGATCCCAACGCGCAGGTCGCGGCCTGGCTGGCGGCCCATCACCTGCGCTACGGGCTGGGCGACTACTGGAATGCCAACGCGATGACGGTGGACGGCGGCAACCAGGTCCAGGTCAGGTACGTGAGCCGGCTCGGCGGCGCGCTCGCGCAGCGGCCCTGGGAGTCAGACAGCTCCTGGTATGACCCGGCGCGGCACGACGCCACCTTCCTGGTGACCCCCGGGCCGGCCGACGTGTGCTCGCCGGGCGTTCCGGCCGGGTGGGAGGCCGCCGCGCGGGCCACGTTCGGCCCGCCGTCCGGGACCTACCAGGTGGCCGGGTTCACCATCCTGGTCTGGCATAAGAACCTGCTGAGGGACCTGGCCGCCAAGCCGCCGCACGGCCCGATCAACTGCTGAGCTCGCTCAGCGCGGGAGGCTGGCCAGGAGATTCTTGTCCCACACCATGACCGTGTAGGGACCGAAATTGTAGACGTGGGCCGGGCGGCCGAAGTACTTGCTGATCAGGGCGCGCGGCTCCCAGTTGTTCATGAAGCCCGGGGTGCTGGACAGCACGACGAAGTTGGCCTGCTGGGCGGCCGGGTGGTACCAGGCGGGCTTGGCCAGCCACAGGTCCGGCGCCAGCGTGGGCTTCAGCAGCGCCCTGACCTTGACCTGGCCGTCGGTCTGGACGGTGACGATGCTGCTCTCCCAGTAACCGCCCAGGCCGTAGCGCAGGTGATGGGCCTGCAGCCAGGACGCGACCCGGGTAAAGGCCGGCGGCGAGGCGGGCTGCACCACGTCGTGCGCGAGACCTCCCAGGTAGCCGAGCAGGACGACCAGGCCGGCCATGGCCGCGGCCGCCCGGGCCCGGCGGGCGAGCGGGCGGCTGGCCTTCGCTCCGGCCGCCCGGGGGCTGACCAGCATCCGGGCGGCCAGCGCCGCCCCGAACGGCGCGACCACGGCGATCTCATGCGGGCCCTCAGAGCCCGCGCTGGTCACCACGAACAGCACGATGTTCAGCACGATGGCGACGGCCAGGACCTGGTCCACCAGGGCGGCGCCGGAGAAGAACCGCCGGGCCAGCAGGAGCAGGGCCAAGCCGACCAGGGCCAGGCTCACCATGTGGAGCAGCGCGGTGTAGTAGGGCCCGCCGGCCAGCCCGCGGTAGTCGGCCGCGAAGATCTGCGGCACGGCCCACAGCGAGTGCAGGTTAGCCGGGATGTCGTGCAGCGTGAACGTGAACGGCACCGGGCTCAGGATGTAGCCGCCCAGGGCCCGGAGCACCCGCTCGGCGACCCAGGCCAGCCCGGCCGCCACCCCGGCCGCCACGATCAGGGACAGCTCGTACCGGCGCGCGGCCAGGCCGCGGGACAGGCTGCGCTCCCGGACCGCGGCCTCGACCACCCGCAGGGCGCAGACCACGGCCAGCGGCGCCACCGCGACGACGAGTACCAGCTGGTCGGCGACGAGCACCCAGGCCAGGCCAGCTGCGGTCAGCACCGGTATGTACCAGCGCTGCGGGGCACGATCTAGCAGCAGCCAGATGAGCAGGACCGGGACCGCGGTGCCGATGTGGCCCACGGTCAGGATCAGGGCGGTCACGCCGGCGCCGAGCTGGGGCGCGACCAGGATCCCGGCCGCGATCGCCATCTTGATGACCGCCGTCCGGCTGGTGAACCCGCCCCGGGCCAGCAGCACGGCGAGCAGCACGACCAGCGTGTAGGTCATGGCCGCCGCGATGTGAGCGGTGTTGGCGTGCACGCCGAAGAAGATCTCCAGCAGGGCGTACTGCGGCAGCTCGGTGGTGTAGAACGACACGTCGGTCAGGTACCAGCCGTGCAGCAGCAGGTTGCCGTGCAGCAGGTCCGACGCCACGAGCAGGATGTTGGCCTGGTCAGAGTTTTCCGGGACGGTCCGTGACAGCCTCAGGTACACGGCGAACAGGGCCAGCGCGCCCACGGCGAACGCGGCCAGCTCGACCCAGCGGCGGCGGGCCGGCCGCTCCGGTGACGTGCTACCGGACCCGGCCGCCTGGCCGGACGGGGGTTCCGTCTCGGGTCCCGCGCGGAGCACGCCCATGGCATCCGGAGTTTAGCTCAACGACCGGCGCACAGTGTTTTCACATATTAACCTCAGCTCGCTCACCGATTCGGACGCCTCACGAGCGCTACTGTCTCGCCAACATGGCACGGCGGAGCGTCTTGGCCTGGCCCGCCTTCCTGAAGGAATGGACGATGCCTGGTCAGGAGCTCGTGGTTGCTCATGCTGCCGCACCCGGAGATGACGGCCGACGGGGGCCCGGGTCGCTCGTCACGCGCACCGACCGGCCCATCGTCCCCGGCTTGATCGCCTTGCTAGCTGCCCTGGCCTTCGTGCTGGCCCGCTGGCAGACCTGGGCCAAGGGCAACATCGGCCGGTTCATCCTGGTCGGGCGGCATTTCGCGACGCCGTCTCAGCTGCCGCACGGCGTGCCCGTGGCGCCGACCTACGGCTACGACGGCCAGTTCTTCTACCGGCTGGCCCTCAATCCGATCAACTTCAGCCACATCGCGTACGGCATCAGGGTCGACCAGCCCTACCGGTTCATGCGGATCGGCTATCCCTGGCTGACCTGGCTGGTCTCCCTCGGCCAGCATGTCCTGGTACCCTTCGTGCTCGTCGCGATCAACGTCGCCGCCATCGGGGTCATGGGCTATCTGGGCGGGGTGTTCGCCCGGCAGGGCGGCCGGCACGCGCTGGCCGGGCTGGTCCTGCCGGCCTACTTCGGCCTGCTCACCAGCCTGTCCAGGGATACGGCCGAGCCGCTCGCCGCGGCCTGCCTGCTCGGCGGGCTGCTCGCCATCCGCGCCCGCCGCCCGCTGCTGGCCGGCCTGCTACTCGCCTACGGAGCGCTGACCAGGGAATCGGTGATGGTCGCGGTGGCCGCCGTGGCCGCCGTTCAGGTTATCGAGGTCGTCCGCGGCCGCCGCTCCGTGCGGCCCGGACGCGACGACCTGGCCTGGGCCCTTCCGGCCGCGGCCTTCGTGGCGTGGCAGGTCGTGGTGAAGGTGGCCGTCGGCCGCTTCCCGCTGCTGGTCGACGAGGGCCAGAACACCGGGTCACCGTTCATCACCCCGCTCAAGGCGCTGGAACACAACCTCGGGCATCTCAACCTGCACCAGTTCGAACAGTACGACCTGTGGTTCCTGGAACTGGGTATCCTCGTCCTGTTCTCGCTCGCGGCGCTGCTGTCCTGGCGGACCACGAACGCACCGCTGCAGGAGCGGCTCGCGCTGGTCTTCTACATGATCGAGATCTGCGTGGTATCGCCGAGCACCTGGTACAGCCTCGACGCCGACCTGCGGTCCTTCATCGAGGTCTACCTGCTGGCCGCGATCATCCTGCTGGGCACACCCCGACACAACCTGCGCGTATGGCTGCTTCCCGCGCTGGACCTGGTCATGGTCCCGGCGCTCATCGTGGTCACGCAGCGCAGGCTGGTCGGGTCGTAACGACCTCGCGCCTGAGGTCACCAGTTGGTCGCGATGTACTTGGTCTCGGTGAACTCCAGGAGCCCCTCGTGCGCGCCCTCACGGCCGATACCGGACTGCTTCACGCCGCCGAACGGGGCCGCCGGGTCCGAGACCAGCCCGCGGTTGAGGCCGACCATGCCGGCCTCGAGCGCCTCGGACACCCGCAGGCCACGGCTCAGGTCCCGGGTGTAGACGTAGGAGACGAGCCCGAACTCGGTGTCGTTGGCCCAGTTGACGGCGTCGGCCTCGGCGGTGAACCTGACCACGGGCGCCACCGGGCCGAAGATCTCGGTGCCGAGGATGCCCGCGTCCGGCGGGACCTGGTCGATCACCGTCGGGGTGTAGAAGTAGCCGCGCCGGTCCGGTGCCCGCCCGCCGGTGACCACCTTGCCGCCGTCCGCCGTGGCGGACTCGACGAGTTCGGCCACCTTGGCCCGGGTCGGCTCGTTGACCAGCGGGCCGACGTCGGTACCCTCATCCAGGCCCGGCCCGACCTTCATGGCGTCGAGGCGGGCCGCGAACTTGCGGTTGAACTCGTCGGCGACGGCCTCGTGCACGTAGAAGCGGTTGGCCGCGGTGCAGGCCTCGCCGCCGTTGCGCATCTTGGCGATCAGGGCCCCCTCGACCGCGGCGTCGACGTCGGCGTCCTCAAAGATGATGAAGGGCGCGTTACCGCCCAGTTCCATCGAGCAGTTCACCACCGTGTCGGCGGCCTCGCGCAGCAGGATCCGGCCCACCTCGGTCGACCCGGTGAAGGACAGCTTGCGGACCCGTGGGTCGTTCAGCATGGCTGACACCACCGCCCCGGACTTCCGCGAGGTCAGCACGTTGACCACCCCGTCGGGCACGCCCGCCTGGGCGAGGAGCCCGGCGATGTACAGCGCGGTCAGCGGCGTCTCCGAGGCCGGCTTGAGCACGACCGTGCAGCCGGCCGCCAGCGCCGGGCCGATCTTGCGGGTGGCCATCGCGGCCGGGAAGTTCCACGGCGTGACGAGCACCGAGACGCCCACCGGCTGGCGCATGACCAGGATCTTGTTGGCCCCCGACGGCGCCTGCATCAGCACGCCCTCCATCCGGACCGCCTCTTCGGCGTACCAGCGGAAGAACTCAGCTGAGTAGGCGGCCTCGCCCTTGGCGTCGCGCAGGGCCTTGCCGTTCTCGGTGACCATCAGCTTGGCCAGCGAATCCGCGTTCTTGGTCATCAGCTCGAAGGTGCGGCGCAGGCATTCGGCCCGCTCCCGCGGCGGGGTCGCGGCCCAGCCAGCGAGCGCGTCGTGGGCCGCCGTGACCGCGTCGAGCGCATCCTCCACGGTCCCGTTGGCCACCTCGGCCACCGCGTCCTCGGTGGCCGGGTTGATGACCGGCAGCGTGTCGCCGCCTCGCCCGCCAGTCCACTCCCCGCCGATCAGCAGGCCCGTGGGTACCTCGATGCCGACCAGTTCGGCCCGGTTGCCGCTCACCATTCCTCCAAAGACTTGCGCACGGTCTCGGTGATCCTGTCCGCCGAGGGCAGTACGTAGTCTTCGAGCTTATCCGCGGCCGGTAGCGGGATATGAGGGGTGGTGATGCGGACCGGCGGGCCGGTGAGCGCGCCGTAGGCCTCCTCGGCCACGATCGAGACGATCTCCGCGCCCCAGCCGCACAGCCGCGGGTTCTCCTCGACGGTGAAGAGCCGGCCGGTGTTGGTCACCTCGGCCAGGATCGTCCGGGCGTCCAGCGGGACCAGCGACCGCACGTCGACGACCGTGGCCTCGATGCCGTGCTCGGCGGACAGCCGCTCGGCCGCCGCCAGCGACCGGGGCACCATGGCGGCCAGCGCCAGGATCGTCGCGTCCCGGCCGTGCCGCAGCACCGTGGCCCGGCCGAGCTCGTCGAGGACCTCGGTGCCCTCCGGCACCTCGCCCTTGCTCGACATCAGGCCCTTGTGCTCGAAGAACACGACCGGATCAGGATCGCGGACAGCCGCGGCGAGCAGGCCCACCACGTCGCGCGGGCTGGACGGGGCGACGACCTTGAGCCCCGGCACGGCCATGGCCCAGTTCTCCACCGACTGCGAGTGCTGGGCCCCGAACCGGACCCCGGCTCCGTTGGCGCACCGGACGACCAGCGGGAGCGCCAGCTGGCCGTCGGACATGTACCTGATCTTGGCCATCTCGTTGGCGATCAGGTCCCAGCAGACCGCGAAGAAGTCGCTGAACATGATCTCCGCGATCGGGCGCAGGCCGGTCATCGCGGCACCCACCGTGGCGCCGAGGATGGCCTGCTCGCTGATCGGGGTGTCGCGGACCCGCTCGGGGCCGAACTCCTCGAGCAGGCCGACCGTCGTCTTGAACACCCCGCCGGCCGCTGCCACGTCCTCGCCGAGGAATACCACGTTGGGGTCGCGCCGCATCTCCTGCGCGATACCCCAGGCCACCGCCTCGCGGTAAGTGATAACTGCCACCACGGCTCCGTTCGGAAAATTATGAAATTACGGCGATGACCGTCGCGACCGGTACGGTCTCGCCTTGCTGTACCCGGATCTCGCTGAGCACGCCGCTCACGGGGGCCGGTATCTCGGTGTCCACCTTGTCGGTGCCGATCTCGAGCAGCGGCTCGCCCTCGGCGACCGGGTCACCGACCTGCTTGAACCACTCGTTGACGGTGCCCTCGTCGACCGTCTCCCCCATCCGGGGCATGACGACGTCCATCAGTTCCTCCAGGCGTGGCCGCCGTCGGCCCACACGTTGGTGGCGGCCAGCTCGACGCTCGGCTCGGGCCCGGCCTTGGCCTCCTCGGTGGCGCGGTCCACCTTGGCCTTCGCGTCCTTGTCGATCGCGTCCAGGACCGCCTCGTCGACGCCGCGGCCGATGAGCACGTTACGGTAGGCGGGCAGCGGGTCCCGGGCCAGCCAGGCCTTGACCTCCTCGTCGGGCCGGTACTTGCCCGGATCGGCCCGGGAGTGGCCGCCGTGCCGGTAGGTGAGCGCCTCGATCAGGGCCGGGCCGCCGCCGTCCCGGGCGCGGGCGATCGCGGCCTGGGCCACCTCGTAGACCGCTTCCACGTCGTTGCCGTCCACCACGACCGGGTCCAGCCCGTAGGAGGCGGCCCGGTCGGCGGCCGGGCGGGGCCCGGCGGTCACCGTCCCGATCGCCGTGTACTCCATGTACTGGTTGTTCTCGCAGATGAAGATCACCGGCAGGTGCCAGACCGCGGCCAGGTTGAGGGCCTCGTGGAAGGCGCCGATGTTGGTCGCCCCGTCGCCCATGAAACAGACCGTGACCTGCTTGGTGCCCCGGTACAGGGCCGACCAGGCCGCGCCGTTGGCGATGACCAGCTGCGCGCCGATGATGGCATAGGCGCCGAGGACGCCGCGGGAGACGTCCAGCAGGTGCATCGAGCCGCCCTTGCCGTGCATGAGGCCGTTCTCCCGGCCCAGCAGTTCGGCCATGACCGGGGTCATCGGCGTGCCGCGGGCCAGCACGTGGTTGTGGCCGCGGTAGGTGGTGAACACGTAGTCGTCGTCGTTCATCGCCTGCGACACGCCCGCCGCGACCGCCTCCTGGCCGGTGCCCAGGTGCGTCGTCCCCTTGACCAGGTTCTGCAGGAACAGGTCGTGCGCGCGCTTCTCGAACAGCCGGATCTCGGTCATCTTCCGGTACATGTCGAGCGCGGTGGCAGTGTCTATCTCAGGCACTTTGATCGCCTTCAGTAGGGGTTGGTCACGTAGAGGTCCTGGGCCGGGAACTTGGTCAAGATGTCGACCCCATTCGGGCCGACCACCACCTCTTCCTCGATCCTGGCCGCCGAGCGCCCGTCGGTCGCCGGGCAGTAGGTCTCCAGGGCGAAGACCATGCCCTCCTTGATCTCCAGGGGCGCGTCGAGCGAGGTGAGCCGGGAGATGATGGGGCGTTCGTGCAGGGCCAGCCCGAGTCCGTGCCCGAACTCCAGGCCGAAGGCGGTCTTCTCGTCGGCCAGCCCGATCTCGCTGGCTTCGGGCCAGAGCCGGGCCACCTGATCGGTGGACACGCCGGGCTTGATCATGTCGATGGCGACGTCGATCCACTCCCGGGCTTTTTTATACGCGTCTCGTTGCGACTGGGTAGCCCAGCCGACCGCGAAGCAGCGGTAGTAGCAGGTCCGGTAGCCGTTGTAGGAGTGCATGATGTCGAAGAAGGCCTGCTCGCCGGGCCGGATCATGCGGTCGGAGAAGTTGTGCGGGTGCGGGTTGCACCGTTCGCCGGAGACCGCGTTGATGCTCTCCACGTCGTCGGAGCCCATCTCGTACAGCCGTTTGTTGGCCAGGGCGACGATCTCGTTCTCCCTGATACCGGGCTTGAGCGCGGCCGCGATGTCCTGGTAGGTGCCGTCGACCATGCTCGCGGCGGTGGACAGCAGGATGATCTCGTCCCGGGACTTGATCTCCCGGGCGTCCAGCATGACCTGCTGGCCGTCTCGTATTTCGAGTTGTTGTTTCTGCAGCTCGAAGAAGGTCGGGACTTCGGCCCAGTCCACGCCGATGGGCTCGTTGGTTATGCCGGCTTGGCTGAGGCGGTCCTTGATCTCGGCGACCTGCTTCTGGGTGAGCCCGGAGGCGGGCGGGGCGGCGCCGCGCATGGTGGTGTAGGAGGCGATGCAGTTCTCCGGCTTCAGCCACGGGCAGTACATCCGGTGGTGCACCGCGGCCGAGCCGAAGTCCCACAGCACCAGCTCGCCGGTGCGGGTGTACAGCGCGTACCGGCACAGCTTGTCCCTGGTCCACTCGCCGATGGCGACGCCGGTCAGGTACCTGATGTTGTTGTTGTCGAAGACCAGCAGCGCGCCCAGCCCGGCGTTCTCCATGGCTTGTCGGGCGCGGTCCAGCCGGTGGGCCCGCAGGCGGCCGAAGTCAAGCCTCTCCTCGAAGTCGACGTTCATCCGGCCCGGTGCGGGGGCAAGGGGAAGTGCAGGTACGGCCATGGGAAGCTCCTGTGCTCGTCCGCTGCTCGTGCACTGTGCTCGTGCACTGCTCGTCGCACCAACTATCCAATGCCGTGTGCAGTGGGACTGTCAAGGTTTGCGGTGCGCGGCGTGCAGTGTACGTTTACACCATGTCGGCTGGCTTCGATCCGGGGACCGGGCTCGGCCCCCGGCTGCGCCTGGCCCGCGAGGAACGGCAGTTGTCCGTGCGCGAGCTAGCGCGCAGGATCGGGTGTTCGGCCAGCCTCATCTCGCAGATCGAGCGGGGCGTCTCGGTACCGTCGGTGGGCGTGCTGTACTCGCTGGCTACCGAGCTGGACTGCTCGCTGGACCACCTGCTGTTCGGCGCGGACTCGCGGCGGCCGCCTGCCGTGACCGGTGCTGGCGAGCCCGCGAGCCGTGAGCCGGTTCCCGCTGCGCCCGGGATCGTCCAGCGGGCGGGCTGCCGGAACATCATCGATCTGGCCAGCGGCGTGCGCTGGGAGCGGCTGACGCCCGGGGCGGACGCCCATACCGACTTCCTCGAGGTGATCTACTCCCCCGGCGGCCACTCCACCGACGAGCGCCGCCCGTTGCGGCACGACGGGCACGAGTACGGCTTGGTGCTGCGCGGAACGCTGCAGGCCAACGTGGGTTTCGAGAGCTACGAGCTCGGCCCGGGCGACTCGATCGCGTTCGACTCCTCCACGCCGCACGAGTACCTGAACAAGACCGGCGACCCCGTGCACGCCGTCTGGGTCGTGGTCCACTCCGCGCCCGGCCGCGCCTGATTCCCCATCACCGTGGGTCGTTAACCGCGCTATGGCACGGGTAACGACCCAC
>Ga0335081_10006921_pt1 | contig 18088 bp, 14 predicted proteins | sample Lox_Sample_35_FD_206713 | JGI IMG/M metagenome (GOLD analysis project Ga0335081, IMG submission 206713) | Soil microbial communities from Loxahatchee National Wildlife Refuge, Florida, United States - Lox_Sample_3.5 | ecosystem: Environmental > Terrestrial > Soil > Wetlands | place: USA... | reverse complement strand
GAGTTACAGTGCAGGATGAGGATCAACTCTCGTTGCGAAGGCGCTTCCATGCAAGGCATTCCGGTTCAGAGGTTTACATGCCCAGTACGCCACTCAACGTGGACGGGACAGAGGATCGACTCGGGGTGGGCAGGTATAAAACGCTGCTCGCGATGAGCAGCACTAGGCTCAGGCCGAACGCCTGGCGGTAGGGCAGGGAAGCGGGCGGCGCGATTCGGGCTTGCACCGGAGTAGAAGTAACGGCCGCGGAACTCATCGGATCACCTGTGCGGGTGCATTATATGCGAGCCGTTGCTGGCCACCTGTGACCTACTTCACAAGGTCTTTTTGGGCAACCAGACTGGCAGGAACCGCAGCTCGCTGCTAGTGATACCGAAGTTCGTCCGCATAGCGCTGTGCCGCCCCCAAGTTCCTGGAAAGCAGTTCGGCCTGTCGGCGCGCGGCTTCGGCTTGCGCGTGGTCGCCGCTTTGCTCCAGCGCTCCCGCCAAAAGCACATATCCAAAATCGGAAGGATGGACCTGCATGGCGCGGGAGTAAGCGGTCACCGCAAGGTTAAGGTCGCCGCTCCGCTGGGCAAAAAGTCCCAGGCTGATCCAGGCGCCCACAAATTCGGGGTCCGCTCGCACCGCCTGCTGCAAGCTCTGCTTGGCATTGGTGAGATCGCCCGCAGCTTTGTAGGCATAGCCGAGATTGTTGTAGGCCTTGGCCCTGGTTTTCGGATTGCGCGCCAGGCTGGCCGCGGCTGCGTAACGCTGAATGGCTGCGGGCAGATTGCCGTGCATCTGCTCGTAGGTGCCGATGTTCAGGTTGCTGTTAGGATCGGAAGGGTCCAGCGCGGCCGCAGCGCGGAAGTGCGGAATCGCCTCTTCCACGCGCGCCGATTTGAGCAGCGCCGTACCCAGGTTGTTCTCGGCTATCCAATTGTCGCGCGTGACCTCCAGCGCGTGCGTCCACAGCGTGATGTGATCGTTCCAGAACTCGACCTGGCGATGGCCGACGATCGCCAGCGCGGCGAGAATGGCGACGCTCGCTGCCCGCAGCAGCATCGCAGGCAAGTGTGCCCGCGCAGCCCAGTCCGCCACGAACCAGCACACCATGATGAACAATCCAACCAACGGCAGATAGGCGTAGCGATCGGCCATCGCCTGCGTGCCCACCTGGACCACTCCGATCATCGGCACCAGCGTTCCCAGGAACCACAGCCAGCCCACGGTGAGATAGCGGCGGCGATACGCGATGGCCACCACCACGCTGACGCCAAGCAGGAGCAGGGTTGCGGCTGCCACTTGCCACAGCTTGTACGGCTGGAGCGGATAAGGATAGAAGAGCGCCAGATGCGACGGCCATAAGGCCTTGGCCAGGTAGAGCACGTAGGAAATGATGGCGCTCTCCAGGCGCAGCCAGTGTCCATAGCCGCTGGTTGCGCCGCCGGCAGCTTGCGCGTTCAGCGTAAGCGCAGCGCTGACGAAGCAAAGCGCCAGCAGCGGGACCTTCTCCCAGACGAGCGAAGAGAAGCTTTCTCCGGGCCTGCTCGCTCCGGGCTCTGTTTGGAGGCAAAACCGCCGCAGCGGCCAGTAGTCCCAGAGCAGCAGCACGAATGGCAGGGTGATCACCTGCGGTTTCGACATCAGCCCCAATGCGAACAGGATCGCGACAAGCAGGTAACGCCGGCTTCTTGCGTTGCGGCTGGCGCGGTCCGCGCTGGCATACCAGCGGTATGCCGCAAGCGCCAGCAGGAAGAAGAACATACTGAGCAGGTTCTTGCGCTCGGCGATCCAGGCGACCGATTCGACGTTGATGGGGTGCAGGGCGAAGAGCGCCGCGACCATCCAACTGCGTCCGACGAAACCGGTCGCGCGCTGTAGCACCCAGAACAGCAACAGCGCGTTTACCAGGTGCAGCAGGACGTTGACATCGTGCGGCCCAGCGGGAGTGACGCCGAAGAGCTGGCAGTCGAGAGCGTGCGAGAGCCAGGTCACGGGATGCCAGTTGGCCGCGTCGCGCGTGGTCATGGCCCACGCGACGGTGGACCAGTGCAGCCCGGCTTTCACATGAAAGTTGTCGCTGACGTAATCCGGGTCGTCGTAGTTAGCGAAGGGCTGCCAATGAACGGGGTAGTAAACAGCGACGATGGCAATCGCCAGGATCAGCCCGAGAAGGACGTTCTGGAGTGAGGGGGAGAGCAACCGGCCAGAAGCGGGCGCATGACTCTGCTGGACAGGTTTCAGATCGACAGACGTCACACATCCCCCCGATGAGTCCGCTCTGCGATTGTACAAAGGTCGGGGCGGCAGCGGAATCGCAAGCTGCTCACGGGTGCGGACTCGTTGCCGCGTCCAAGCTGCGCCTGGCGCCTTCCACATCGCCGATCTGGCTGTACGCGGCGGCGAGGTTCTTCTGCGCTGCCGCCCGCAGCTCCGGGTCGCGCGTGATGCTGAGCGTCTTCTTATAGCGCTCGATGGCCGCGGAGTAATTGCCGCGCTTCTGCTCGTAAATCCCGATATTCAAATTGCTGACCGGGTCCTCGGGATAGATTGCCGCCGCTTTGTAGAAGTGCGTTACGCCCTCATCGACGCGGCCTTGCTGGAGTAGCGCCTTGCCCAGATTGTTCTCGGCAAGGAAGTTGCCTTGCGTGACTGCGAGCGCGTGCGACCACAAGGTGATGTTGTCTTTCCAACAGCCAATCTGGCGATGCGTGGCGACGCCCAAGGCGAGCAAGACGGCGGTGCTGATGGCGGGCAGCACACCGCGAGAAGCGTGCCTCTGCCCGGCCAGCTCTGACACTCCCCAGCAGATCATGATGAAGAGGCCGAGGAGAGGCAGATACGCATAGCGATCGGCGATGCCCTGCTTCCCTTGGTATCCCACGCCTTCCAAGCCGAGCATCGGAACCAAAGTCCCCAGGAAGAAGAACCAGCCAACCAGCAGATAGGGGCGGCTGCGGCGGAACGCGACCACCCCAGCGGTGACAATCGCGAGCAACAGCGCAGCGCACGCGACTTGCCACGCGGCGACGGAATCGGGATGCGGATAAAACGGCGACAAGCGCGCAGGCCAAAGCGCCTTCCCGATGTACTGCGTGTAGGAGACGATGGCGTACTCCAGCCGGAGCGCGAGCGGATACCACATTTTGTTGCCGTCGGCGCGCTGCGCCGCCATGGTGATGGCGGCGCTCGCGGCAGACAAAGCGAACAGCGGCAGCTTCTCGAGAAGCAGCAATCGCTTTCCGCTATTCGCGGTTCGCTGTTCGCCAGAGATGTTACTTCCGGCATGCTGGCGAAGCGCGAAGGGCGAAGAGCGAAAGGCGAGGCGTTCGAGCGGCCAGTAATCCCACAGCAGCAGTACGAAGGGAAAGGTGATCACCTGCGGCTTCGCCATCAGCCCAAGGGCGAACAGAATGGCCACGACGGCGTAGCGAGTTGGCTTGGGCCGCGCCACGTACCATTGATAGGCGCCCAGCGCGAGCAGGAAAAAGAGCAGACTTAGCGAGTTCTTCCGCTCCGCGATCCACACCACCGACTCGACATTGATTGGGTGCAGCGCGAAAAGCGCGGCCACCATGAAGCTCCGCCCGGCATAACCGGTGGCGCGCCGCAACACCCAAAACAGCGCCACAACGTTGAGCAGATGCAACAGCAGGTTGACGTCGTGTGGGCCTGCGGGATCGAGGTCGAACAGTTGGCAGTCGAGCGCGTGCGAAAGCCACGTCAGCGGATGCCAGGTGCCTACATCGTAGGTGGTGAAGGCCCAGCGCACGGTGTTCCACGTGAGGCCGTCCTGCACATGAGCGTTCTGGGTAACGTAGAGGGTGTCGTCGTAGTCGACGAAGCCGTAACCGCCCACACGAAGATAGAGGGTTAGGGTGCCAAGGACCAGCAGCACGGTGAGGGCGACCGCCTGCCGGGAAGTCGACACGGAGGGGCGCGCAGGCGCAGGCGATTGGATTTCCTCACCGGGTTTGAGGCCAACGGAACTCAATCGCACTCCCGCAACAAGGCGCCGGGCTTTCAGCCCGACGAAAAAGCAGATCCCTCGCGGGCTGAAGCCCGCTCGGGATGACAAAATAAAGGGCGTCCTACGGCGCAGCTAAAGCTGCGCCCCTTCAAAGCCATAACGATTCTTCGAGCGGACTGCAACACCGTGCCCTTCGGCCGTCTTTGCGGGCATTTCGCATCACGGCCCTTGCAGCCTTCTGGCCTGGTCGAAGCACTCGCGCGCCTGCTCGCGATCGCCGAGGTCGCCGTACGCGTGCCCCATATTGTTCAGCGCCAGCACCTTCAGCGAGGCGCTCGTCGTCAGAACAATGGCTTGCTTGTAATGCTCGATTGCCTGCCGAAAATCGCCGTGCAGCTGTTCATAGAAGCCGATGTTGAAGACGCTGATCGGGTCGGTGGGATGGATGGCCGCCGCTCTACGATAATGCACAATAGCTTCCTCCGGCCGGTTGCGCTTCAGCAGGATTCCGCCCAGATTGTCCTCCGCAATGTAGTTGGGCAGAGTCACCTCGATGGTGTGCGTCCACAGCACCAGATTGTCGGCCCAACACGCGATCTGGCGGCGCGCCACGACGGTCAGCAGCGCCAGCACAATCACGCTTACGACCGGCAATAATGCCGCCGGCGCGTGCTTCTCCGCAATCCAATCGGCGACGCCCCAACACGTCATGATGAAAATTCCCAGCAGCGGCAGATAGGCGTAACGGTCGGCCATGGCTTGGCGGCCGACCTGCACCAGCCCGATCATCGGGACGAGCGTCCCCAAGAACCACAGCCATCCGACGACCAGATACCGGCGCCGGCGCTGCTCGGCCACCCATACCGTGATTGCAATCAGGATGAACAGCGCGCTATATACCTGCCAGCTTCGCAGTAAATTTGCGGGATGGGGGTACATGGGCGCGAGCCGCTGCGGCCAGAACGCCTTTCCCAGATACCTCACATAGGACAGGATCGCGTTCGATACGCGAAGAGACAACGGAATGGCTCCCAGCGTCAGGACAGAGCCGCCGGCGGTCTGCGCTTTCATGGTTATGGCGGCACTGGCGGCGGCGATAGCGAACAGCGGAAGCTTCTCGAGCAGGAGAGACCGCTTTTCGCTATTCGCTGCTCGCTCTTCGCCAGAAAGCCCGCGCGGGCCGGTCTGGCGAAAAGCGAAAGGCGAAGAGCGAAGGGCGAGCCGTCCCAGCGGCCAGTAATCCCAGAGCAGTAGCACGAAGGGAAACGTGATGACTTGCGGCTTGGCCATCAACCCCAGCGCGAAGAGCAGCGCAACCAAAAGATAACGGCCCACGCGCGGTTTCGCGGCGTACCAGCTATACGCGCCCAGAGCTAGCAGGAAAAACATCATGCTGAGAACGGTTTTGCGCTCGGCAATCCACACCACCGGCTCGACATTGATGGGATGGACGGCGAACAGCGCTGCCACCATAAAGCTGCGCCCCGGGCAGCCGGTCGCGCCCAGCAGAACAAAAAAGAGAATCGCGACATTGGCGGCATGCAGCAGCAGATTGGTCTCATGGTGTCCGGCGGGATTCATGCCATAGAGTTCGAAATCCAGCGCGTGCGAGAGCCACGTCAGCGGATGCCAGTTGCCCGCGTCGTAGGTGACGAAGGCCCAGGTCACGGTGTCCCAGGTCACGCCGCTTTTGACATGCTCGTTGTCGGTGACGTACACGTTGTCGTCATAGTTGACGAAGGGATGCGTCCTGGCGGGATAGTAAAGCCCAAGGGTGAGGAAGACGAGCAGGAGGGCGAAGGAGCAGGCTCGAGCGGCGCTGACAGCCGACGGGTGGGCCGGACGCGATTGCACTTGCTGAGCAGATTGCAAGCCGACCGAACTCACGGGCCCCCTCGCTGGACGAGTATACCCGATTGCTCTTTGCGCATCGAAGGCGCGGCCCCAAGCTATCGCACGGCGGCGTAGTAGCCCTGGCGCGCGTGGACTTGCAACTTGTACGGCGCTCGAACTTCTACCCGCAAGGAGTGGAAGCCCGGGGTCGGCTGTTGTGGCGGAAAGGAGACGAAATATTGCGTGCGCAGGTCCTGCTCAATCTGCGCAAAAGCGCCGCCCAGGTCCTGGCTGGAGCGCGCCACGTAGATCCGCCCGCCGGTAGCATCGGCAAGCCGCTGGAGGACCAGGTCGCCGCGGTCGGGAGGTTGATTGTCGCGAATCATCAGTCCATAGATCTGGATTTCGCTGCGTTGCGCAATGGCGATCACATCCCGCAGGCCGCGCAGACTCTGTGTGTCGTCGCCATCGCTGAGCACCACGAGAGCACGATGCAAAAGCTGATTGCTTGAGGAGGCAAGCCGGCTGTCGCACGCCGAGTACAGCGCATCGTAGAAGCGCGTTCCCCAGCCCGGCTCCTGGAGGCGCTCTATGGCCTCGAACAGTTTCTGCCGGTCCGCCGTCGGGCCTTGCCACATTTTGACGTCGCCACCAAAAGCCACGACAAAGGCGGAGTCCATCTGCGGCCGCATGATGCGGTCGAGGAACTTCGTTGCGGCAGCTTTTTCGTCCGGCAGCACGCGCTTCGCGGAATCGCTGGTATCCAGCAGCAGCCCAAGCTGGAGAGGAAGGTCGTCGTCGCGTTCGAATTGGCTGAAGCGCGGCACCTGCGTTTGATTGTCGAAGACGCGAACCTCCTGCGATGTAATATTGCGGACCGCGCGGCCCTGCTCATCGGCCACGGTGAAGCGCAGCAGCACTTCGGGAATGTCGCGATGGATGGTATAGGCCGGCGGCCCTGCGGGAAGGTGATCGCTGGTCTCGGGCAAGGCGGGCAGCGCTGGGAGGACAGCCGCCATCCGGCTCAGCTCGGAACCGGCGGGCGCGAGCGAGACCGACGAAGCGCGCGTATCGGCGGCGCTCTCGATGTCCGAGTCCCACTCGCTTGTTCCCGCCAGCGTTTGCGCGGAGAGGGCAACTCCTAACGCCGTAATGAGCCCCCACTGCCGCACAAGAAAGTTATCGGCGACTCGCCCGACCGTCTTGAGACGAGACAACACGCGGCCTGTCCGCAGATGGGCGAAAGACGCAGAAAACACGTATGTTCTGGAAGCTGAAGCCCACATCTCGCCACCCCTTTGGCAACTTAGTTGCGTAGGCAGCTCTGGTTTCACGGCGCCGGTAATTTATTGCAGCCAGTGGGGCAGCTTCGCAAGCGGGAGAAGTCATGCCCTGTTAGTGGGAGTTGGGCATTTAGCGCGCCCATCCTGTAGTAACCTATTCACAAGCTGAATGCCCTCGGAAAAAGTCCTCATTGTCGACGACGAGAAGCTCGTCCGTTGGTCGCTGCGCCAGAAATGTGAAGAGTGGGGTTATCACGTGCTGGAGGCAGACAACGGCTCGGCCGCGCTGCGCGTGGCCCACAACGAGTCCCCCGACTTGGTGCTGCTGGACGTGCGCCTGCCCGACGCCAGCGGCATCGATCTGCTGGAGCAGCTCAAGAAATCCGGCGATGCGCGCGCGGTCATCATGATCACCGCCGACCCGCAGTTGGAGGACGTGAAGACTGCGCTCAAGCTCGGGGCCTACGATTTCGTCGGCAAGCCCCTGGACTTCGACGAGCTTTCGGTCGTGGTAAAGAACGCGCTGGAGACCACCCGCCTGCGCTCCGAGGTCGAATCGTTGCGGGGCGAGATGCGCCGCCGCACTGGCTACCACAATGTGATCGGCGTCTCGCAGAAGATGTCCGAGCTGCTGGGCTTCGTCAACAAGATCGCTACCAGCGAGGCCACCACCATTCTGGTGCAAGGCGAAAGCGGGACCGGCAAGGACCTCATCGCCAAGGCCATTCATTACCAAAGCCGCCGCCAGGAGAAGCCCTTTGTGGCCATCAACTGCTCGGCGATTCCCGAGACCCTGATGGAGGCCGAGCTCTTCGGGCATGAGCGCGGCGCCTTCACCGATGCGAAGGCGATGAAGAAGGGCCTGTTCGAAATGGCCGACGGCGGCACGCTCTTCCTCGACGAGATCGGCGAGCTGTCCCCCCTGCTGCAAGCCAAGCTGCTGCGCGTGCTGGAGGACCAGGTGATCCGGCGCGTCGGCGGCGTGCGCGACATGCAGGTGGATGTGCGCGTGATTGCCGCCTCCAATCGCGATCTGGAGCGGGCGGTGCGCGAAAGCCAATTCCGCCAGGACCTTTACTACCGGCTGGCGATCATCTCCATCTTTCTTCCACCGCTGCGCGAGCGTAAAGAAGATATCCTGCCGCTGGTCGACTTCTTCATCTCGCGTTACAACCGCAGGTTCCGCAAGAACGTCGCCGGCATCACCGACGAGACCCGCAAACTCATGCTGAAGTACGACTGGCCGGGCAATGTCCGCGAGCTGAAGAACGCGGTGGAGCGGGCGATGATCCTGGAAGAGGGCAACGAACTCCAACCCGACTACCTGCCGTTCGCAGTGGCAAAACAACACTCGGCGCTGACGGCGTTCGAGATCTCCTCCGGCCACAACGGCGGCAGCGCGGGCAAGGAGCTGCCGAATGGCCGCAGCCTGCCCAAGCTGGACATCCCCGAGGGCGGTACCTCGCTGGAAGAGGTGGAGCGCGAGTTGGTGGAGATCGCCATGTCTCAGGCCAACGGCAATCAGACGCACGCCGCCCGCCTGCTCGACATCAGCCGCGATGCCCTGCGCTACAAGCTGAAGAAGTTCGGCTTGATTCATGCCGAAGAGGACGACGCTTCGGCAACTAGCTCATAGCGCGAATGCGCCAGACGTGCATTTGGGGTCCTCACCCTCACCCCAGCAGGTGTGGAGCGACCATCGTAAGGAATTCGCTCGCGGTGATGACCTTTGTGTTCTTCCAAAACTTTGGGAAATGCCTCAGATTACCCGTGATGAGATAGTCTGCTCGGGCGGCGTCTGCGCATTCCAGGAACATGTTGTCATCAGGGTCTACGGTGACAGAAAGGCGCCGGAGAGGAACTGTCGGATAGCTGCGGTTTTTGATCAGTTGCAGTACTTGGAGCTGTAGGCCTCTCCGGATGCCCAGCTCTGGGCGCGCAAGAACGCCCGTGTACTCTTGCAAAATCGGCGTGGAAACATAAAGTCGCGCTGGCTTAGTCGCGGCCAGCAACAGCACGGCATGCTGAAGCCCCTCGGGATTGAGGGCCGCTGATACGATTACGTTCGTATCGAGAACCAAGCGGAGGGAAAGCATCATCGCTTCGGCTTTTCTGCTCGGTACTTCTTGATGATGCGGTCGATCTGGCGCGTAGTCAGGTGGTTCGTACCTTTACGCTTCGACTCCTCGCCGATGACTCTTAGGACCTCTGGCTCAGGAGCAGCAAGCTTGACGTAATCTCGAATGCTGAGCAGTACCGCTTTCGGCGCGCCGCGCTTTTCGATTATCAGCGAGCCTTGCTCCTCTTCAAGACGGCGCAAGAGCTTTCCGAAGTTCGAGCGTGCCCGCAAAGCAGAAATCACGGTTGTTCGGTTGTTCTCGCCGCTGGTCATAAACTGTCCGTTTGGAATATCTGAACTGTACAGTTTAGTAGAGCGCCAGTCAATGCGATGCGATTGGAAACGGTCGAATTACACCAGAATCTTCACCCAGCCTGAGTAGTCGGCGACTTGGAATTCGCCACTACCAACTTGGGGTCTCGCAGCTAACCCAGCAGCAACGTTTTACAATACAAGTGAGGTCTAGCAGGGCGCTTCTATCTAAAAGGCGCATCTCCAAGACCAAGGTCAAGGCGCATCGCGCGTGACGTAAGGAGCTCTCATGCGAAAGCTTGCCATCGTCGTCGTCGTCATCCTTGTGATCGTCGTCGCAATTCTGCTGGCGCTGCCTCATCTAATCGATGTCAACCAGTATCGCGGCCAGATTCAGTCGGAACTGCAACAGCGCCTCAACCGCCCCGTGCAATTGGGAGAGCTCTCGCTGGGCGTCTTCCCCATTCGCGTCGAGGCCAACAACGTCTCGATTGCCGATGACCCCAACTTCCACAGCAATGTTCCCTTTGCGCAGGTTGCGGAACTGGATGTCAGCGTGAAGCTGCTGCCGCTGCTGAGCAAGAACCTCGAGATCGAGAGCCTGGACCTGAAGCGCCCGAAGATCGAGTTGATCCACAACGCACAGGGCGTTTGGAATTTCTCCACCATCGCCGAGGCGCCCGCCAACGGCACGCCGCCTGCCCAGCAACCCGCCCCGCAGGCGAAACCGGCGCCGTCTTCCAGCTCGAGGGCGTCCCAGATCTCGCTGGGCGAGCTGAAGATCACCGACGGTCAGATCGCGGTGACGGACTATCACAAGCGCCAGGCGCGCGCGGTGTACGACCACATTGACCTCACGCTGAAGAATTTCGCGCCCGGGGAACCGTTTTCGCTGGAGCTCGCGGCGCATCTTCCGGGCAGCGGCTCGCAGCAACTCACCCTCACCGGCGATGGCGGTCCTATCAACAGCGCCGATCCGGCCGCGACGCCCTTCAAGGGCAAGATCAAGCTGGACCAGGTCTCGCTGGCGCAGGTGCAGAGATTCCTCAATTACAGTTCGCTGGAGGGAACGGACGCTAGCATCAGCGGCTCGGTCGATCTGAATAGCTCGAAGAGCGTGATGGCGGCGGACGGCTCGCTGAAGCTCACCGATGTGGTGGTGCATGGCTCGAAGGTCGGCTATGCGATCGCGACCGATTTCGATGCCGACAATAACCTGGCTGGCGACGTCCTCGATGTGAAGAAGTTCGACGCGAAGATGGGCTCGACCTCGCTGGCCGCGCAGTTGAAGATGACGCAAACTGGCACCCCCTCGCCTAACGTCGACGCGACCATCCATTGCGATAACGCCAAAGTCGACGAACTGCTCAGCATCGCCCAGGTGTTCGGGGTCAGCGCCGTGGCCGGCATGACCGGCAGCGGCAACATCTCGCTCAACGTTCATGCGGCGGGGCCGGCCAACGACACCGGCGCCATGAAGCTCAGCGGCTCGGGCGCGCTGGAGAATGTCAGCTTGCAGCCCGCGGGCTTCACGCAACCCATGCACGTGCGCACCGCTAACATTCAGTTCGCGCAGAACGCCATGAACCTTACGAACCTGGCGGCGTCGCTGGGTTCAAGCAATGCGAATGGCAACGCGAGCGTCGCGAATTTCCAGGCGCCGCACATCACCTTCGCGCTCAACATCGACAAGCTGAACGTGACCGAGTTGGAGCAGATCACCGGCAACTCGTCGCAGCCGGCGAAGAAGCGCGCCGGCGGCGGATGGAGCCTGGCGCCATCGGCTGAGGCCGCGCCGGCATCGCAGCCGAGCATGTTGCAAACTGCAACCGGCAACGGCACCGTCGGCATCGGTACGCTGACCTACGAGCAAACCGTGCTCACCAACGTGCATTCCACTGTCACCCTGAACCGTGGTGTAGTCCAGCTCAATCCGCTGACTGCGCAGCTCTTTGGTGGCCAGGCGAACGGCAGCATTACAGCCGACACTCGACCCAATCCGATGACGTACGCCGCGAATATCAAGCTCACCAATGTCGATGCCAACCAGTTGCTTTCGTCGGTTTCCTCGGTCAAGAACACCCTTTACGGAACATTGGCGGCTGGCCCGAATGTCACCTTCGCAACCCCCGCGTCGGGAGACATCGTCCAGACGTTGAATGGCACCGTGGCGTTGAACCTGGTCAATGGCAAGATCATGAAGCTCGATCTGCCCAGCGAGTTGGCAAAGATCGGCAAGTTTGGCGGAGGAGGCTCGAAGGGCTACACCGCGATCTCGCAGATGACCGGCACCTTCAACGTGAGCAACGGCGTGGCGCAGACCAACGACCTGAAAGGCGCGCTCGACATCGGCACCATGGCGGCGACCGGCACCATGAACCTGGTGACTGAGGGGCTGGATATGCACGTGACCGCTGTGTTGGGCAAGGGATTCAGCCAGTCGGTGGGTGGCACGGGAGTCGGCGGTTATCTCAACACCGCGCTCGCCAACAAGAACGGCGAACTGGTATTGCCGGTGCTGATCACCGGGAGCATGGAGCATCCCATCGTTGCGCCTGACGTGCAGCAGATCGCGAAGATGAAGTTGAATAATCTACTGCCGACTGCCGGTGGGCTGTTGAGCGGGAAGGGCGGCAATCTCGGATCGCTAGTCGGCGGACTGCTGGGCGGGCAACAGACGCAACAGGCAGGAAAACCGACGCAGCAGCAAAAGCAGCAGAACAACCCACTGGGCGGAGCGCTCGACCAGATTCTGGGCGGGAAAAAACACTAGGCCGCTTTACAGCCGATGGCCCGTGAACATGGGTGCCCCTTCTAGCCTTCTGTTGGCTAGAGCCTGCCCTGAGCTTGCCGAAGGGGCGGGGCAGTTCCGACTCTACGCTTTCACCGCGCGAATCTTCACCATGGTCCCGTCCGGCAGTGGATTGCCCGTGAAGTGCACCACGCCGTCGCGCACCACGCCGTTGATCTCCGGCAGCACGGAGGCGACGCCCCCGACATCGGTCGCGCCCACGGCCGGCGCTTTGTTGGCTATTCCGCGATCCATGGCCATGTTGGCCAAGCGGTCGGCCTCGCGGTTCTTCTCGCGCAAGACGTGCCTGATCTCGAAGTAGTCGATCTGATCGATCAACTTCATGGCGCGCTGGTGCAACTCCTTCAGCACGGGGCTGCTGACCTTGTACTGGCCATTGATCTGCTTCACCATCAGCTCCGAGTCGCTGATTACCTTCAGCGCCTTGAAGCCGTGCCGCAGGGCGTAATTCAGCGCCGCCAACAGGCCGGAGTACTCGGCGTAATTGTTCGTCTGCCGGCCGAGGTATTCGCTGAGGTTGGCAATGGGACGGCCCACCTCGTCCTCGATGACAACGCCGTAACCTGCGGGGCCGGGATTGCCGCGCGCTCCGCCGTCAACGTATGCCACCAGATAGCCCTGCTCCAAGCTGGTGATGGCGCCTCCGATGAACTCCTGCGAGCGGTATTTCGATTTTTCGGGAAAAGGACGAATCGGCATATTGTGTAGCCCCTATGATTTCGATGCTCGTCAAGTTATGAGCGTAGCTTCCCGGATGGTTCTATCGCCCCAGCGCCAGCCGCGTGGCCAGCCGCTCGGGAAGGTTTGCCGCCAGCACCCGCGCCTGCGCCTGCTGCACGTCGTAAGGCACGCGAAAAAAGGTCACGTCGCCGGGGCCGCCATTGCCCTCGTAAAGCGCGAACGCCGCTCGCCAGTCATTGTCGCGCGGCTGACCCACGGAGCCGGGATTGATCAGATAGCGTTCTCCCGCCGCCAGCGTCATCTTCCATTGCACAAACGGGCCGCCACCTTCATACGTCGGCACGAAGGGAGAGGTCTTGCCTTCCTTGTAGGAAAATCCGCCCTGAAGATGGGTGTGGCCGAAAAAAATGATGTCGCCATGCCCCGTCAAATGGAAATCAAGCGTCGCGGTGGGTGCGCTCAGCACATATTCATCTTCATCGCGAGGCGAGCCATGCACGAATTCCAAGCCGGGCAGTTCGTCCTGCCGCAAAGGTCCTTGAGGCAGATTGCGCAGCCACTCGAGGTGGTCCGGTTCGAGCGTGTTCTGGGTCCAGCGCGCCGACATCGCGGCTACCAGATTGAACTCCGACAGAGTCGACAGCCCGGAACACGCGCGATCGTGATTGCCGCGCACGATTGTCCCGCCCAGGGCGCGCACCCGGTCGCACACCTCGTTCGGCGAGGCGTTGTAGCCCACCACATCGCCGAGATTGACCACCCTGTCGTATTGCGGCGCCGCCTCCAGACAAGCCTCCAGCGCTTCCAGGTTGGCGTGAATGTCGCTGAGCAGCAACAGCCGCATAGGTCAGCGGACCTCCGGCGCGACCACGGGGCAGCGCGCGAGATGACCGGGAGCAACCTCGAGCAGCGGCGGCAGCGCGGTGGCGCAGCTCGCGACGCGAAAGCTACAGCGCGGCTCGAAGGCGCAGCCGGGCGCGGGCGAAGAGATGGATGGAACAGTTCCTTCGATGGTCTGTAGCGGCTTGGAACGGGAGGTGCGCAAGGTCGGCACTGAGTTTAACAGCCCGCGCGTGTAGGGATGGGCTGGAGCGCGGAAGACCTGGCCGGCGCTGCCCATCTCGACCACGCTGCCGGCATACATTACTGCGATGCGCTGAGAAACCTGTGACACCACAGCCAGATCGTGAGAGATGAACAACATGGCCAGCGAGAATTTTTCGCGCAATTCGCGGAGCAGGTCAAGTACTTGCGCCTGGATAGTGACGTCGAGCGCCGTAGTGGGCTCGTCGGCAATGAGCAGCGATGGCCGGTTCACCACCGCCATGGCAATCATGACGCGTTGGCGCTGGCCGCCCGAGAGCTGATGGGGATAGTCGCGCGCGCGGCGGTCGGCATCGGCGATAGCCACCGTGCGCAACGCCTCTACGGCGAGCCGCCACGCGTCGGCTTTGGTGGTAGAGCGGCCCTTTAGGGCCGCGTCCCGGTGCCGAGAATCAACCGGGGCTTTAGCCCCCGCATGCGCCAGCACGGCTTCGGCGATCTGATCGCCCACGCGCATGACCGGATTGAGCGCGGTCATCGGCTCCTGGAAGATCATGCTAATGCCGGCGCCGCGGACACGCCGAATCTGCGCTTCGGAGACCGCGAGCAGATTGTCGCCGCCGAATTCGATGCTGCCCTGAACGCGGGCTTGCGGCGGCAGCAGACGCAGGATGGCCAGTGCCGTGACCGATTTGCCGGAGCCCGACTCCCCTACCAGTCCCAGTACCTCGCCGGAGTCGATATGAAAGCTGACATCGCGGACAGCCGTCACAACACCTCCGGCCGTGACAAATTCAAGGTTGAGGTTCCGGATGTGCAGCAGCGGGGGCACGTCTTCAATGCTAGCAGCCTGGGGCTTTTGAAGGGGCACAGCTCAACACTTGGCCTTTAGGCCGTGAGGGACAAATCCCTCAGCGGCTAAAGCCGAATTCTCTGGTTCACCTTAGCGGCACGGCTTGAAGCCGTGCCCTTTCAAAGCAGGTACGCCGCTTGAAGACTCTCATCTCACCTTGGCATACATCACTTGGTCCAGAATGACGCCGTTCTTGATCGCGCTGCGGCGCAGAATTCCTTCCTGCTGGAACCCCGATTTCTCCAGCACGCGCATCGACGCCACATTGTGGGAGAAAACCGTGGCGAAGATACGGACTACCTTGTAGTTGCCGAAAGCCCAGTCCGAGGCCGCGCCGACCGCGCGCGAAGTGAAGCCGCGCCCCCAGAAGGGCTCGCCCAGCCAGTACCCCATCTCCAGGCTGAGACGCGCGATGTCCGTGCCCTGTTTGAAGCCGACGCCCCCAATCGCCTCTCCGTCGAACTCCACCGCAAAGGACATCGGAACGTCCATGTAACGGACATAGTTCAGGTATTCGATTCCATCGCGGCGGGTATAAGGGTGGGGAAACTGGTCGCGCAGGTTGGCCGCGATCTTCGGATTATTGGCGTAGCGCGCCAGGCATTCGAGGTCCTCCTTACGCCAGTCGCGAATCCGCAGGTCGCCGAGGTCGAGCAGCATGAGACGATGTTGCGGCAGCGCTGGCCTTTACGCAAGACCGTACCCATCCTTGGATTAAATCGACAGCACTTCCTTCTCCTTGCCCTTGGCCAGCTCTTCCATCTTCTTGATCTCGTCGTCGGTGAGCTTCTGGATCTGCTCCAGCGCGCCGCGCTCCTCGTCTTCGGTGATCTTCTTGTCCTTCATCGCCTTCTTGATTAACTCATTGCCATCGCGGCGGATGTTGCGCACGGCGGTGCGATGCTCTTCCAGCACTTTGTGCAGGTGCTTCACCATGTCCTTGCGGCGCTCTTCGGTCAGCGCCGGCACGGGTACGCGCACCAGCTTGCCGTCGTTCATGGGATTCAGGCCGAGATCGGCGGAGCGGATCGCTTTCTCGATCGCGCCGATCTGGCTGACGTCCCAGGGCTGCACGGTAAGGAGCTGCGGCTCCGGAGCGCTCACGTTCGCGAGTTGGTTCAGCGGCATCTGCGAGCCATAAGCGTCCACGGTGACGCCGTCCAGCATGTGCACGGAAGCCCTGCCCGTGCGCGTGGACGCCATCTCCTTGCGGAAGTCTTCTACCGCCTTGTCCATTCGGGATCTCAGTTGTGCAAAGCTGTCTTTCAGCGCGGGAATCGCCGCCATCTGTACTTGAGCCATTACAGTCGCCTCAGTAGAAAGTCACAAACTCGTGATTATAAACCTTAGCACTCGGCCAGAAACCTTGAGTTGCCTGCGCTCAAGTTTTGGCCCCTAGTGATTCGGCGCTGTTATAATGCAAGGATTCATGCCACGAAAGCGTTCGGTCCGCTCTACTACAGTTCTTTGCGTTCGCCGGGAAGGGAAAGTGGTGATGGCCGGAGACGGCCAGGTGACCCTCGGGGAAGGGATCATCAAGCATACCGCCCGCAAGATCCGCCGCCTTTATCAGGACAAGATTCTCGCAGGATTTGCCGGCTCCACCGCCGACGCGTTTTCGCTCTTCGCTCGTTTCGAGTCCAAGCTGGAGCAGTATCACGGCAACCTGGGACGCGCCGCCGTCGAATTGGCGAAAGATTGGCGCACCGACAAGATGCTGCGCTCGCTGGAAGCCCTGCTGCTGGTTGCCGATGCGAACCAGACGTTTCTCATCAGCGGGCAGGGCGATGTGATCGAGCCGGACTCCGGCATCGCCGCCATCGGCAGCGGAGGCCCGTACGCGACGGCCGCCGCCACGGCGCTGTTTGAGCATACACAATTATCGCCCCGCGCCATTGCTGAGGAGGCGATGAAGATCGCCGGCAAGATTTGCATTTACACCAATGACAAGGTCACGATCGAAGAGCTGTGAAGAGCAGTTTCGAGTTTCAAGTTTCGAGTGAAGCCCGGAGGGCGCCATTTGTGTTAGCCGTGGGCGTAAGCCCGCGGTCATGTGCGAATTTGAAAACGCCGAGTCCCTTTAGGGACGGCACATTCGATTACGCACCCCGGGCGAACAGCAGGTCCCCTCGACTCCGCCCCGCCGCGGCGGGCTCCGCTCGGGATGACAATCATGAGGTGCGGACGCGCGAATTGCCGGGCTGAACTGACAACCGACAACTGACAACCGACCACTGAGGTTTACTTTGGCCATCTATCTACCCGCTACCGCCGACGAAGAACACGTCGCACTCGACGAGCTCACCCCACGCGAAATCGTGCGCGAGCTCGACAAGTATGTTGTAGGCCAGGACCAGGCGAAGCGTGCGGTCGCAATCGCGCTGCGCAATCGCATGCGTCGCCAGAAGCTTACGCCGGAGCTGGCCGAGGAGGTCATCCCCAAGAACATCATCATGATCGGCCCTACCGGCGTGGGCAAGACCGAGATCGCCCGCCGCCTGGCCAAGCTGGCCAACTCGCCCTTCCTCAAGGTCGAGGCGTCGAAGTTTACCGAGGTCGGCTACGTGGGCCGCGATGTCGAGTCGATGGTGCGCGACCTGGTCGAGATCGCCATCGACATGGTGCGCGGGGAGAAGCTGGAAGATGTTGCCGACAAGGCGGAGATGAACGCCGAGGAGCGCGTGCTCGATCTGCTCTTGCCGTCGATGCCTTCGCAGGTGCCGCCGCGGCCCGCGCATTCCCCCGCGCATTCCGGTGACCAGCAGCAGATCGGCTTCAACATCAACGCCGAGCCGCTCCTCGCCGGCGAGCCCGGATCGCGCACACGCGAAAAACTCCGCCAGCAGCTACGCGAGGGCAAGCTCGACGAGCGTATGGTCGAGCTCGACGTGCAGGAGAAATCGATGCCCGCCTTCGAGATCATCAGCAACCAGGGCGTCGAGGAGATGGGCGTCAACATCAAGGACATGCTGCCCAACATCTTCGGCCAGCGCACCAAGAAGCGGAAGATGAAGGTCAGCGAGGCGTTCGAGTATCTCATCCAGGAAGAAGAGCAGCGCCTGGTGGACATGGACCAGGTGACGCGCATCGCCGTCGAGCGCGTCGAGAATTCCGGCATCATCTTCCTCGACGAGATCGACAAGATCGCCGGGCGTGAGGGAGGCCACGGCCCCGACGTCTCGCGCGAGGGTGTGCAGCGCGACATTCTGCCCATCGTCGAAGGCACCACGGTGAACACGCGCTACGGTATGGTGCG
>Ga0335081_10006919_pt1 | contig 18090 bp, 14 predicted proteins | sample Lox_Sample_35_FD_206713 | JGI IMG/M metagenome (GOLD analysis project Ga0335081, IMG submission 206713) | Soil microbial communities from Loxahatchee National Wildlife Refuge, Florida, United States - Lox_Sample_3.5 | ecosystem: Environmental > Terrestrial > Soil > Wetlands | place: USA... | reverse complement strand
AATACGTATGTTTATGCACTGAGCCGTTCCATCTCCTCTTCGGCAATGTCAAAGTTACCGTAAACCTTCTGGACGTCGTCAGAATCTTCAAGACCTTCCATCAGTTTCAGCATTTGTTCCGCTTCTCTTCCGCTCAAACGAATATTGCTTTGGGCAACCATGGTAATTTCAGCATAGTTGTACTTGAATCCTGCTTCTTCAAGGGCCTTCTTCACGCTTTCAAAACTCGCTGGATCGGCCGTGACCTCAAATTCTTTCCCCGAATCTTTGACGTCCAGGGCTCCCGCCTCTAAGGCGACTTCCATCAGGCGATCTTCGTCAACCCCTCGTTTTTCAACGACGATCAATCCTTTTTTCTCAAACATCCAGGAAACACAACCGTTTTCGCCCAGGTTGCCGTTGTATTTGGAAAAAATATGTCTCACATCAGCCACGGTCCGGTTCTTATTATCCGTCAACACCTCCACCAGCATGGCGACGCCGCCCGGACCATACCCTTCGTAACTGAGTTCTTCGTAGTTGACCCCTTCCAGCTCTCCCGTCCCTTTCTTGATCGCCCTGTCGATATTGTCTTTGGGCATATTCTCTGCTTTCGCTGCGAGGACGGCAGAACGGAGCCTGGGGTTGGCATTGATATCTCCTCCCCCCATGCGCGCCGCAACCATGATTTCTTTGATGATCTTGGTGAAGAGTTTTCCCCGCTTGGCATCCGCCGCGCCTTTTTTTCGCTTGATCGTACTCCACTTTGAATGTCCGGACATATCGTTTTGCTCTCGAAGGTCGAGAGGAAAGGACGGCTGGTTAATCTAAGAAGCCACCTCCCGCTCTCTACTTTCTACTTTCCAAGAATTGGTGGGCGCTAGAGGATTTGAACCTCTGACTTCCTGCGTGTGAAGCAGGCGTTCTCCCCCTGAACTAAGCGCCCCGGTTTCAACTCTATATTTTATAAGACCTGGCCTAAAAGTCAACCCCGAAGCATCGAATTGCCGGAACCCTGAGACCTCCTCGCCGGGAAAATAACAGAGCGCTCACCCCGCCGTGAATCCAAAAGCAATTTCTCGGACAGAGGAAACCGGGTTGGAGGTTTTTTATTTTATCAAACTCAAAAGACATGTCAACGATTTTTATTTTGACGGAATTTCCCTCTTGGGTGGCAGGTGACTCGACAAAAGGCCGGATCATAAAAAAAGATTGACAAGGGTTAACGGACGACTATAATAATCAAGCAGTCATCTCGATTTCCCGGGACGGCCTGACTGTTGCTTCTTTCGATTCGACTGAAGCACGACTCCTTCAGGCTGCCATCCTTAAAGAAAAAGACAAATGTTCAATGTCTCGGAGGCGGGCCGCAATCCGCCCCAAGAAGGAGGTAGCATATGGAACAGGCCCCTTGGTTCAGGAGTTATGACGAGGGTGTTCCAAAGACCCTTCGCCCCTACCCTGAGAGAACGCTTCTGGATTACATTGCCGATACCGCAAGAGAACATCCCGATCTGCCGGCACTCCTGTTCAAAGGAATGCGCGTCTCATACGGCGAGTTGGATAGAATCACCGACGCCTTTGCCGTGTCCCTCGCCGAGCAGGGCGTGAAGAAGGGCGACCGTGTCGCCTTGCTTCTGCCCAATTGCCCTCAATTCATCATCGCGGAACTGGGCGCTTGGAAAGCCGGGACCACGGTCTGTCCCCTCAACCCGATCTATACCGAACGCGAATTGGAGGAACCTCTCGTCAATTTGGGCCCAGAGACAATGGTCACGCTGACCCCATTTTACAATCGGATTAAAAAGATCCAACCGAACACAAAATTGAAACGGGTGATCGCGACGAATATCAAAGAATTCCTTCCGCCGCTCCTGCGTTTTCTTTTCACCCTGGCCAAAGAGAAGAAAGAAGGGCACCGGATCCACCTCCAACCCGGGGACCTTTGGTTCAGCGACCTCCTAAAGACGAAGGAATCGATGAAGAAGCCGAGCGTTTCGGTCGGTCTCGATGATCCGGCCGTCATCCTGCTCAGCGGGGGAACGACGGGAACGCCCAAGGGGGCGGTGGGAACCCATCGATGTCTCGTCAGTTCCGGGCTGCAATTGAATGCCTGGGTGAAAAACATTAAGAGCGCATCGCAAGATGTCGTCATGCTCCCGTTGCCTCTCTTTCACGTTTACGCAAACGCCGGGATTCAGTGCGATTCCTTTGTCGGCGGACATGCCCTCTCGCTCGTTCCGAACCCGCGCGACATCAAAGACATTATTCATACGATCCGAAAAGAGCGCCCAACCTTTTTCATCAGCGTGCCCACGTTGTTCATCGCTCTTTTGAACCATCCCGATGTCAAGGCCGGCAAAGTCGATTTCAAATCCATTAAGTTGTGCATCTCGGGGGCGGCGCCCCTCATGGCCGAGACGAAGAAGTCGTTTGAAGAGCTGACCGGAGGTCGCATCCTCGAAGGGTACTCCCTGACCGAGGCCATGATGGCCTGCACCGTCAATCCGGCGCTCGGAGTGAGGAAGATCGGATCCATCGGTCTGCCGCTGCCGGATGTCGAGGTGCGCATTGCCGATCCGGAATTCGGGGATAAGATTCTTCCATCGGGAGAAGTGGGAGAGGTTCTCATGCGTGCCCCCCAACTCATGCAGGGCTACTGGCAGAACCCGGTGGAAACCGCCGGCGTGCTTCAAGTCCATGGCGAAGGAGGCCCCTGGCTCCATACGGGGGATCTCGGCTATATGGACGAAGACGGCTATGTCTTCATCGTCGACCGCAAGAAGGATGTCATTAAGCCCAGCGGGTTTCAGGTCTGGCCACGGGAAGTGGAGGAGGTCGTCTCTTCGTACCCGGCCGTACTGGAGGTGGGAGTCGCCGGCATCTCCGACGATTATCAAGGAGAGGCGGTCAAGGCGTGGGTCGTTCTCCGGCCCGGGCAGCAGACCACTGCCGATGAGATCCGCCAGTACTGCCGGCAGAAATTGGCTCCTTACAAGGTGCCAAAACACGTCGAGTTTCGCGAAAGCCTGCCCAAGTCGATGGTGGGCAAAGTGCTGCGCCGCGTCTTGGCCCAAGAAGAGAGAATGAAGCGCACTTCATAGCGAAACTTCCTGTCCGAAGGCACTTTCCATGGATATGAAGCGCGACTATTATGAAGACATCGAGCTTTTCAAAAGCACGACGGTCTTCGTCTGGTCGATGCTCTTTTTATTGTTTTTGGCCTTCCTGCCCTGGATGGTGAAGCATTACCATCTTCTCGGGATGTCGATCTACATCGTCAATCTGATCACCATCAATGCCCTGGTTGCGGTCGGCCTGAACATCCTGGTCGGATATACAGGCCAGGTGTCGCTCGGGCACGCGGGATTCTTTGCCATCGGAGCCTTTACGACGATCATCTTTATCTTGAAGATGGGATTTCCCTTTTGGATCGCCCTGCCAGTAGCAGGGTTTATCTCGTCCGGATTCGGATTTCTCCTGGGCCTTCCAGCCCTTCGCTTGAAGGGCCCCTATCTCGCCATTGCCACCCTGGGCTTCGGCATGACGGTCACCACCATTATCAAGCACTTGGAGTTTTTTGGGGGGAGGATGGGGCTTCAGGCTCCCAAGCTCTTCTTCTTTGGAACCCCCATGAAGGACATTCATTTCTACTCTCTGATTATGGTGATCGCCGTAGTCATGGTCATCGGAGCTATCAAATTGATAAAGACGAGGGTGGGCCGGGCTTTCATTGCCATTCGGGATAGCGACATCGCTGCCGAAGCCATGGGAGTCAATTTGACTTACTACAAGACCCTCGCCTTTGCGGTCAGCGCTTTTTATACCGGAATTGCAGGCGGGCTCTACGCTTTTATTCTCGGCTTCATCAACCCTGAGAGCTTTCACCTCATTATGTCGATCACCTTCCTGGCCATGGTGGTGGTGGGAGGATTGGGATCCATCATGGGCTCCATCGCCGGTGCCGCTTTAATGACTTTTCTTGACATCAAGCTTCAGGCGATTCAGGACATTCCAGCGATCGGCCCCGCCCTGGTTGTCTTTTCCCAGAAATACATGACCATCGCGGGCATGTCGAATGTCGCTGTCATTGTTTATGGGCTGATCATGATTTTGATCGTCCTCTTCGAGCCCTTGGGGATATTTGGATTCTGGGTTCGGACGAAACGCTACTGGAAGACATGGCCGTTCTAGAGGATTCAGAAGATGCAGAAGACACAGGGGACCCAGAGGGAGAAAGGATACAGGAAGCTTCTTATCTGGCAGAAGGTTCATCAATTCATTCTCGATATCTATAAGGTAAGTCTGAACTTGCCAAAAGAAGAGACGTTCGGGCTTACCTCTCAATTAAGACGTGCCGCTGTATCCGTAGGGGCGAATATTGTGGAGGGACAGGCACAAGACACAAAATTGCAGTACTTGCGATTTTTGAATCATTCAAACGGTTCATTGTCTGAGGTCGAGTATTATATTGAATTGGCACGGGATCTCGGATATTTTTCGGCAGACATGTACCACGAGCTTGAAAATCAAAGAAGAGAAATCGGTTTCCTCTTGTATCAATTGATGAACTCGTTAAAGAGAACTCAATTCAAAATCACTTAAGAAGGTTGTAAGAAGATCCTCTGCATCTTCTGAAGCTTTTGAATCATCTGAATCTCTTTCGGAGATAACCGATGCTGGGTCAACTAATCGTGAGCGGGTTGGCAGTGGGAGCCTGCTATTCTCTCCTGGCCCTGGCCATGGTCATCATCTATAAAACCTCCGAGGTTCTCAACTTTGCCCAGGGGGAAATGGCCATGGTCAGCACCTTCGTCGCTTTCACCATTCTGGACAGTTACCATGTTGCATTCCCTTGGGCAGTAGTTCTGACATTTCTTTTTGCCATCCTTCTGGGCATCTTCTTCGAAATCGCCTTTTTGCGACAAGCCAAGGACCCGAATATCTTGGGACTGATGATCATCACCCTGGGTTTCGAAATGGTTCTGATGGGATTTGCCGGTTGGAAATGGGGGCCTGATCAGAGGTCATTTCCTTTTCCGGTCTCCAGCGTGGAAACCTACAATTTCAGCGGCTTGGTCATTAGCAAGATTAATTTCTGGACCATTCTGATCTCGTTCGTCTTGATGTTCGTCCTCTTCCTCTTCTTCCGATACGCCAAATTAGGAATCGCCATGAGGGCGACTCAGCAGAACCCGTTGGCCGCCCGGATCATGGGAATCCGCACCAAATGGATTCTCTCTTTCACTTGGGCCATCAGTTCCATGGTTGGCGCAGTGGCGGGGATGCTCATCGCAGCCCTCGGCGTACTCGACCCTCCAATGATGATGGACCCCTTGTTGAAGGGGTTTGCGTCGGCCGTATTGGGAGGCATGACCAGCCTGCCGGGCTCCGCAGTAGGGGGAGCCTTGTTGGGGATCATTGAAAACCTTTTTGGCGGTTACATTTCCTTAGCATTTAAATCCGTGGTTGCCTTCGCAATCATCGTTGTGATGCTGTGCATCCGGCCGAGCGGACTCTTGGCTAGGCATTATGAAAAAAAGGTTTGAACAGGCTGCTGAAAAAAGCCCGTCTGCTTCGTTCCCCTCATCCTTCGTTATTGCGGCGTACGTTCAGGTACGCCTGGCCGACTCACCAACTCGTCGGCGTGGCAAGATGTCGCTCCTTATGCGTCGCGACGCCACTCTCAGGGTTTCAGGAGCCTTGCATCCAAGTATTTTTGAGCAGCCCGATAAATTATAATTTTGCCAAAACTGCTAGTACCCAAGAAAGAGGTTTCTCACAGTACGCAAACCATCGACCAGAGAAAGGAGGTAAGGGAAATGTCGAAAAGAAATTTGATTTCTTGCTCGCTATTCATCATGGCCGCTTTCTTAGTGTCTACCCCAGCTTTAGCCCAGAAGGCTCGTGGGGTCACGGACACGGAGATCCTCGTCGGCCAATGGGGGCCCCAGACAGGGCCCGCTGCTCCATGGGGATCGGTCGCCAGGGGGAGTGGCCTCTTCTTTAAAATCCTGAATGAAGAAGGCGGGATCAACGGGAGAAAGTTCAAATACTTTCTCCGCGATGACACATACCAGCCAGCCAAAACGAAGGCCATCGCAAAGGAGTTCATCGAACAGATCGGAGTATTTGGCGTCGTCGGAGGCGTCGGGGCCGGGCCGGGGATGGCTGTCCGGGATGATCTCATGGAGAGCAAAACTGTCTGGGTCGGTCCGGCGACCGGAATTTATAACTGGATCCAACCTTTCCAGAAATACCTTTTTGCCGTGTATCCTCTCTATGACGACGAAGCTTACAACCTGACAGGCTATCTTTACGAAAAGTTGGGCTTCAAAAAGATTGCTGTGTTCTATCAGAATGACGACTATGGAAAACAAGGGCTCATGGGCGTGGAACGGTATCTCAAAGATAAGAAGATTGATGTCGTTGCCAAGTTATCGGCCGAAGTAACGGACAGGGATCTGAGCACCCATGCCCTCAAGCTCAAAGATTCTGGGGCAGAAGCTGTGGTCATGTGGACCAATCCCACGGCCGCCGCATTGATCTTAACCGAAACCGCCAAGATCAGTTTTAAGCCTCAATGGGCTACCAGCAATACCCTCTCCGATTCAGTTCTCATGATGCAGATCACAAAGGGACTATGGGCCGGCATGATCAACTCCAACTTTACTGAATTGCCAGACTCCAACCATCCCGTGATGGTGAAGTATCGGGAATGGCATAAAAAACTGGAGCCTCAGGAGAGGTGGGGTGTTTTTTACTATGCCGGGATCATGTTCGCAGAACCTTTCGTGGAAGGGGTGAGAAGAGCCGGCAAGAACCTGACCACGGAGAACCTTGTAAAGGCCATGGAGACTCTGAAGGATTGGAAAGGCGGAATCGGTCCGCCGATCACCTATAGCGCAACGGAAAGGCAAGGAGGGAAACACGTATTCTACGGGAAGGTCCGCCCTGATGGGACGGTCGAAAGGCTGAGCGATTGGATCAGGATTACCAAGTAAGCATTCCACTGGAATAGTGGAATGTTGGAATATTGAATACTGGGCAAGAACCCAATGCTATACTTTACCGAGCGGCTGAGATGGGTTGATACAGATCAGACTGTCATTGCGAATCCCGCCGAGGCGGGATGAAGCAATCTCCTGGGATTGCCACGTCCCCCGCATCAGGTGCGGGGTCCTCGCAATGACAACCTATTTTTTTCAGTCGTTTACTACGTATTCGCTCTTGGTCGATCGGTTTTGACCATTATTCCATCATTCCACTATTCCAGTTTTCCTTTTTCTATGGCACCCATACTTAAGATTGAAAACCTGACGATCTCTTTTGGCGGGATTACGGCGCTTCACAACGTAGGATTCGAAGTGGCGAGGGGGTCGATCTATTCCATGATCGGTCCGAACGGAGCCGGCAAGACCACCGTCTTCAACTGTATCAGCGGAATCTACACCCCTAATTCAGGAAAGATCCTCTTTAAGGGGGAGGAAATCACCCGATTCAAACCTTACCAGGTCGCCAAAAAAGGGATCGCCCGAACGTTTCAGAATATTGAGCTCTTCTCTCATATGACCACGATGGACAACCTCATGCTCGGACGCCATCTCCATATGAAGACAGGTGTCTTTGCAGGTGCCACCTTCATTTACAAAGGCTCAAAGGCTGCCCGGGAGGAGATTGAGCATCGACACAAGGTCGAAGAGATCATCGACTTCCTCGAACTGCAAACTGCAAGAAACCAGTTTGTGATCAACCTTCCTTATGGAACCCGAAAACTCGTAGAGCTCGGCCGCGCCTTGGCCTTGGACCCGGAAATGATCCTCTTGGATGAACCCTCGGCCGGAATGAATATGGAAGAAAAAGGAGACCTCATGTTTTCGATCCAGGATATCCGGGACGACCTCGGGATCACCGTTCTCCTGGTAGAGCACGACATGAATCTGATCATGGACGTTTCTGACCGGATCCTGGCCTTGAATTATGGGGAGAAGATCGCAGAGGGATTGCCGGAAGAGATCCAAGGGCATCCGGAAGTTCTCAGGGCTTATCTGGGCGAGGAGAAAAAGCTTGCTTAAAATTAAGAATATCGAAACCCTTTACGGATTGATCATGGCCATTCGAGGGGTTTCTCTGCAAGTTCAGGAAGGGCAGATTGCTGCCCTTTTAGGAGCCAACGGCGCGGGGAAAACAACGATCCTGAAGACCATTATGGGACTCCTGGAGGACCAACCGGACAAAGGGACCATCGAATTCTTCGGGAAGAGGATCGATGGAAAGGACGCGGAGGAAATCGTTCACCTGGGAATTTCTTATGTCCCTGAGGGAAGAGAAGTCTTCCCTGAATTGAGCGTCGATGAAAATTTGAGAATGGGAGCTTATACCCGTAAGGATAAGAAATCTATCAAGGAAGATTATAACCGGGTGATCGGTCATTTTCCCGTACTCTCCAAGAGGAAGAGCCAGTGGGCCGGAACCTTGAGCGGCGGGGAGCAGCAGATGCTTGCCATGGGCAGAGGGCTGATGACCAAGCCGAAACTTCTCATGCTGGACGAGCCGTCCCTCGGATTATCTCCGCTGCTCGTCCAGGAAATCTTTAGAATCATCAAAATGATCAACGGGGAAGGGACAACTGTCCTCCTCGTCGAGCAGAATGCAAAGATGGCTTTGAAGATCTCCGACTACGGGTTCGTGCTGGAGAACGGAAGGATCGTAGCGGCGAACACACCCGATGTTCTCTTGGAAGACGAGGATGTGAAGGAATTCTACCTCGGTATTCGATCCGAGGAATCGGTAAAAGGATATCAGAGGTGGAAGAAGAAAAAACGATGGCGATAAAAAAGGACTAAGATTTCAAGCGACTAAAGTTGGGAAATCCGAATGTATTGTGAAAGTCAAGATCTGACTTTCAGGCGCTGTACAACAGGTTTGATGTGACGCGGTAATCGTCAATGGTTTTTTTTAGCATTCTACTTCCCTTTCCACAAACTCAACCCATCCTAAAGAGAGTTTTTGGATTTCATCTATTTGAAAGGAGGAGAAGATGGCTGCATTAACCTCGCCGCCATGCACCAGAACTATCCCAAAGTTGCTGAGGACGTCACTCGCCTCGTGTAGAAACGACGCAAACATGCCGCGTCTTCACGTCCATTCCCGAGGGAGCTCAATTTCGTCGACCTCCCTCGGGATAGCGCTTGCCTTGTATATGGTAACTACAGTCGGAAGTGGCTCAAGTGACTAATGTTAAGAATCTGCTCTGAAAGTCAAAATTTGAACTTGCAGATATTGTCAACCCTCATGTTGACTCCTTCCTCAATGGATTGAATTTCCAATCTGGGCAACATTTCAATCAGAAATAAAGCACACCCTTTTTACTATTGAGTCACTCAATGGACCCCACCCTGGCTATTGGACCAAAATCCAATGGCCACTCTCTTCACTGCCCGGTGGCATAGATAAAAAATGATTCCTGAGGAACGGCTCGGGGAACCAGTATTATTTCGGTCCCATTGTTTCTGAAAGATAGCAACCTAAAGGAAAATCGTGTTGGTTACCCCGCGAATAGGCCTTGCAAGAACCTACCCATGGAGATTAAGGAGATTTTCGGAAAAGATTCCAGAAGGGATTCAGCGGTGCTTTCCTTATCGACAATCGATTCATATTCTGACATAATTGGTTCATTCAGGAATATGGGGTTATGAAAATTCTTCTTGTGCAACCCAAATCCACTGGGTACATGGGACAGATTTCCAGGAGCGGGAAGGCCGGTTTTGCCAGGGTGACCCTGACGACAATTGCGGCGCTCACCCCGCCAGAGCACGAAGTGCTTATACACGATGGGCGCTTGAGCGAACCGGACTATGATGGTAATTGGGATCTTGTGGGCTTTACTGGGATGACGTGTGAGATCCCGCATGTCTATAAAATGGCCGCAGAATTTCACAGGCGTGGGATTCGGGTTGTCATTGGCGGCTATCATGCCACGGTTTTGCCCGAGGAGGCGGCGGAACATGCAGACATCGTTGTTGTAGGTGAGGCCGAGGGACTGTGGCCACAAATCCTTGCTGATATAGAAAGTGGAGAAGTGCAGCAGAAGACCTATCAGAATAAAGAATTTATTGAGATGAAGAATATGGTTATCCCCCGTCGCGAGATGCTGGATCGAGATATGTACGCGGTCTTGGCTACTATTCAAGCCACCCGAGGTTGTCCTTTCAACTGCGACTATTGTACGGTCTCAATATTCTTCGGTCGCAGCTACCGTTGTCGTCCAGTGAATGAGGTAGTGGCCGAAATTAGAAGTCAACCCGAAAAGAAGTGGATGTTTCTCGATGACAACCTGGTTGCTAAAGTTGACTATGCAAAAGAATTATTCCGGGAGTTGATTCCTTTGAAAATTACCTGGGGCGCACAAGCATCCTTTACCCTCACACAAGACTCTGAATTGATGGACCTTTATGCCGCCGCCGGTGGACGGCATGTCTTTATAGGTTTGGAGAGCATATCAGCGAATACTCTCAAGTCAATCCACAAAGGGTTTAATCATCCAACGAAATACGCAGAGGGCATCCGCCAACTACACCAGCGTGGTATTTCCGTTATGGGCAGTTTTATCTTTGGCCTCGAAGGTGATGATATCGGGGTGTTCAAACGAACGGTCGATTTCGTAAATGCCACCCATATTGATATTGCCCTATACAATGTCCTAACCCCTTTTCCAGGGACGAAACTGTATGAACAGATGCAACGTGAGGGGCGAATTCACGATCAGGATTGGTCGCATTACGATACCTGCCATTCGGTCATCAAACCTAAGGGTATGACGTCTGAGGAGCTTCAGAATGGTTGGTATTGGGCGACCCGTGAAACTTACAAATTGTCCAATATCCTCAAGCGTATTCTTCGGTCTGGTCCTGGCTGGAAACAACGCTTGGCAATGAATTATGTCTACCTTCGTAAAGCATATAAATACTGCCCTTCTCCACTTTGTCCAGAGAAGTACCAACAATCGCCCCTTTCACTTTGAAATAATTCATATCAATCTTTGGAAAATTCCCTTTAAAATACTGCCATTCCCTTGTTCGAATACAGCATTCGCCCTATTGACTTCCAAGACGTTGAAGAAGGAAAATAAATACAAGAGGGAATATAGCTTCTTCAAATTCCAGTCCAAAAACAATGAAGAAATTTAGAATCTTAATTGTGGATGATAATACTTTTTTTCGAAAAGCCCTCATGGAGAGGCTGCAAAAGTCTTTTCCAGAGGTAGCCATTAATGAGATGGCAGACGGAGGTGAGGCTTTACGAGAAATTGAGGCCTTGCTTCCGGATCTCATCTTTATGGATATCAGACTATCCGGGGAAAATGGTTTGGAACTCACGGAGAAAATTAAAGCAGTTCATCCCAATATTGTGATTATTATTATGACAAGTTATGATTTAATTGAATATCGAGATGTTGCTTCCCAGCATGGGGCGAATCGTTTTCTTGCCAAAGATTCTTTTAATTGGAGGGAGCTTGAAGAGTTGGTCAAATCCTATCAAAAAATTTAGATAAACTCAGAAAGTCCGACATTTCTTCTGAGCAAACTTTCTGCTCCGTGAGTTGCCGTCCAGACCCTATGAATAGCAGAATTTTCCTAATACAACCCAATGAGACGCTGAACCGGATCGCCGATAGATCCGACTCCCGGTGTGCTTGGGTTGGGACCAATAAGAAATGAGACTCATCCCTTATGCCCATCATACGATCGAGGTTGAATTGCCGCTAAACACCGTAATCGAGTCATTGTCGAAAGAGGTACAGCGGAAGGCACCTTTCTGGCCCCATCCTTTTGCCGATGATCGCAAGAAATTCATAGGTTCTCTATCCGGTGGCACATTCCGAATCATCAGAAACCACTGCTACCTTAATTCCTTCTTATCCTCCATCAAGGGAAGCGTCTCCGAATCTGAGACGGGCGCAATGGTTTCATTTACCATGAATGGCAATCTTGCTGTATTGACAGCTTTTATGCTGGTAGCTGCTTTTGTGGGATTTTTTCTGACGATCTTCTTTATGCAGCAAGGTTTTATAATAACAGCGGGGGCTGTAGCAGGTTTGTTTATAGGGTATTGCGTCTACACCTTCGGATTCATGATACAGCAGGCCATTGATAAGAAGGTCTTGACTGATGTCTTATCGAAACGATTGTGAGTCCTAACGGGTCGGCCCACCGGAACGCCGATAAATCTGGCTCCTCTGTGAGTGGCAACGCTATACATGGAGGAATCAAAACCAATGAACGACAGATTCGAAAGCATAACAACGGCCGCAGGGAGCCAGGGACTTCCGCTGAAGCCTTAGCGTTATCCTCTCTTTCAACTTATAATTCTCGATTCCTGAATATGGTTCCTACTATTGGCTTGTAGGCGTACCTTGCAAACCAAGACTTGTCTTAATAGTATCCGTGAAATCAAGTAACAGCCAAAGGATTTTTTTAGATACCTTTGTCATTTTGAAAATTCGAACTTGGTTCCAAAACTTTAGTCACTTTCAACTTATCTTTATTTATTCCGCCGCCGATTTGTACATCTTCTCTATAATATCCTTATAGGTTTCGTTGATGAATTTCCGCTTCACTTTCATGGTGGGAGTGACCTCCCCGTCCTCTTCATAAAGTTTCTTCGGAATAATGCTGAATTTCTTAATCTGCTCGACATTGGCCAGCGCCTTATTCACCTTATCGACTTCCTTCTGAACCAATTGCTTCACCTCCAAAGCCTGCGTGAGGCTGGCATAGGTGCCAAACTGAATTTTGTTATCCTGCGCATATTTGATCACGTTTTCTTCATCGATGGCGATCAGGGCTACCAGAAATTTCCGGCGGTCGCCGATTACAATCGCATCATTAATATAAGGGCTGAATTTGAGCTGGTTCTCGATATTTTGAGGCGCAATGTTCTTTCCACCTGCGGTGATGATCAAATCCTTCTTACGATCAGTGATCTTTAAGAATCCATCCGCATCCAGCTCTCCCATATCTCCCGAATGGAGCCAGCCGTCCTTAAGCGTCTCTGCCGTGGCTTCCGGATTCTTAAAATAACCCTTGAAAATCCCCGGGCCTTTCACAAGAATCTCCCCATCCGGAGCGATCTTCACCTCCACACCCGGGAGAGGTTGTCCAACCTTGCCGATCTTCAGATGGCCCTTCCTGCTGACCGTGGTCACACCCGTGCCTTCTGTCTGGCCGTACCCTTCGATCAGCGGAAGGCCGATGGCGTTGAAGAATTTCAGCACGTCCGGCGAGATCGGCGCGGCTCCAGAGTAAGCCACCCTGACGCGATCAAAGCCCAATCGCTCCTTGAGCTTCCTGAAAATAGCGAGGTAGGCTGCGAGGTAAGCCAGTTTTAAGTAGAGCGGAATAGGCTTAAAGTTTAGTTTTAATCCGGCATATTTCATCCCAATCCCCAACCCTGCCTTAAAGGCCGTGCGTTTGAACCAGGTGGCATCAGACATCCGGATCACAATGCCCGAGGCATATTTCTCCCAGATCCGCGGGACCCCGTAGGTGACTGTCGGAGAAACCTCTTTCATGTTATCCATGATCGTATCGGTATTCTCGATGAAGTTAACGATGGTTCTATAACGGATATTGATCATGATGGTGAAGAGCTGTTCGAAAATATGACAGAGCGGCAGGAACGAAAGAGTTTCGTCTCCCTCACGAATTGGATTCGCAGTCACCATCGATTCAGACATAAAGAGGAGGTTGCGATGCGTCAGCATGGCTCCCTTTGGAGGACCTGTGGTGCCGGAAGTATAGATGAGAACAGCCAGGTCATCCGCAGTCACCTCGCTGAGCCTTTTTTCATACAGGCCAGGATCTTTTACATCGAACTCTTTCCCCAGTTTTAGCAGGTCATCAAAGCTTATTAACATGGGATCCTCATAGCGCTTCAACCCTTCCATCTCCACGACGATGATCTTTTGAAGACTGGGAGTATCCTTCCTGAATCTCAGGGCCTTATCGAACTGCTCCTCATTTTCCGCAATATAGAACCTCGACCCAGAGTTCTCGACAATATAACCGCACTGCTCCGCAGCGTTTGTCGTATAAATGCCCGCCGTAACCCCTCCCGCAGACATGATTCCAAAATCGGAATAGACCCACTCCGGCCGGTCCTCACTGATGACGGAGACACATTCACCTTTCTTCAGGCCGAGAGCGATGAGGCCCATAGCCACCTGTCTCACCTTCTCTCCGTACTGTTCCCAGGTGACATCGTGCCAGATCCCAAAGTCCTTCTGTCGCAAGGCCACCCGATTCGGATGCTCTTTTATGTGCTTTTGGAAATAGGTCAGAAGGGTTTCATCGCTGGTCATTTCATTTTCAGGCATGGAAGATTCCTTTTCCGATAGGGCCACTCCTGTGGCAGGGTAGAGGGTAGACATAGTCGGGGCAGCAGGTCAGGCTCCTCTGCTGACACAGCCTCACTCTTCCGGTGGCACCGGAGCTTCCAGGGGCACGTAGAGCAGGGTACCTCCGTCGACGATGATCTCTGCGCCAGTGGTATAGCTTGAGGCATCCGAAGCCAGGTAAATCGCCGCACCGACGATTTCATCGGGTTCGCCAATGCGTCTCATCGGCGTCTTTTCCGCCAATTCCTGTTTCCCTTTCTTAAATTTCTCCGGTGGGAGGTGGGCCCAATGCGAATCCAATAGGTTGGTGCTAATCGGCCCCGGGCAAATCGTATTCACCCGAATATTGAAGGGAGCCAGTTCCAAGGCAAACGCGCTGGTGATCATTCGGACGCCCGCTTTGGAGACATCGTAGATGCTGACTCCGGGCTCAGGCTTGATACCATCGACGGAAGCGATGTTGACAATCTTTCCGCCTCCCTGCTTCTTCATCGCTTTGGCAACCGCTTGGCTGGTGAAATAAAGCCCTTTCAGGTTCAAGTTCATGATCGTTTCCCAGAGACGCTCATCGGAATTCAGGACAGTCGTTGAAGCAGGCCCGGTCCCGGCATTATTAACGAGGATATCGATCCTTCCAAACTCATCCATCACGGTCTTGACCATCCTGCTTATCTCTTCCATCTTTCCAAGATGGGCCTGGACAGGGAAAGCCTCACCTCCGAAGGCCTTGATCTCTGCGGCATTGACCTCGAGGTCGTTAATCTTCCGGCTCGTAATCGCAACCTTAGCACCGGCTTTGGCAAAGCCCTGTGCGATTGCCTTGCCGATCCCGCGGCTTCCGCCGGTCACAATGGCTGTTTTACCCTTTAGGGAGAACTTGGAAAGATCGAACATGGTGGTACCTCCTTCGAAAGACCTTCATCTTCTACATCCCGCTTTGCCCCTCCCCTGTATAGAGCAGAAACACAGTAAATGGGTGTCGGGGACATGGGGTAATAGTTGTTTAATATCTTTTAGTCATGTTGAAGATTACGTCCCCTTAAGTTAAGGGGAGGTATGGAGGGGTTACGATCAGCGGCGATTTCGGGACTTTATAACTCCTTCCATACCCCCTCTTGCTTTAAGAGGGGGATACCGACGATTGCATCCGTTAGCCCCTCGTCCTTTGTCCTATTACTTATGTCTGCGAACACTTGTTACCCCCTCTCCCCGGTTGTTACTGCCATCCAAGGGGGAGGAGCTTGTTGGGAAATGGACTGATTAGTAAATATCGCACGATGAGAAAGGTGTCAATGAAATAAGTTTTTCTTTTTGTTTGCATTGGCCGGTTAAGGATTTTGAGAGCTGCTGTGAGACAAGGACTGCACTTATTTTTTAACGGGATCAGGTCCCAATAGGATTTCAGCAATAGCGTCTTTCTGTTCTTCTTCTGTCCCGAGTTCTACTCCGATCGCCCACGCATCCCTGAAATAATGTTCGATCGCCTGTTCTGCCATATAACCATATCCGCCGAAGATCTGCAACGCCTGATCCACCACACCCATCAGTCGCCTGCCTGCTTCCAGTTGGGCCACCAAAAGAGAGCTCGGATGAATTCTCCCGCGGTCAAACTCAATGGCCGACTTGTAGACGAGCCAACGTGTCCCTTCGATGCTGACGGCCATGTCGGCCAGCTTATGACGGATGATCTGGAACTGCGAAAGTTTTCTGCCGAACTGTTCCCTTTGTTTCGCGTGTTGCGTCGCCCGGTCCAGGGCGCCCTGAGCTGTCCCTAAGCTCTGGGCTGCACTTCTGAGTGCCATCACCTGATGGTAATGACGGATGTGGTTCAACCCCTGCCCTTCTTCTCCGACGCGGTTTGGAGCGGGAACACGAGTTTCCTTGAAGAGAAGATCGCCCAAAGGAATCATTCTCAACCCTATCTTTTCGACTGGGTGGACTTCCACTCCGTCCCCTTCCCGTTCTACGATCAAGGTAATCCACCCTTCCCTGGCCTCCTTGCAGACAGTGAGGAAGCTGTTGGCCAAAGGTGCATTGAGGACAAAACACTTCTTTCCTTGGAGGGAATACTCATTCATTCTCCTTTCTGCAGAGGCTGAAAAACCGGTCAGGTCTCTTCCATCTTCTGACTCGGCAAAGGCAACCCCCAAACGTCTCTCTCCCTTGGTGAGGGGTGTCAGGATCCGTTCCTTTTGGTCATGGGATCCAAATTTCAGGAGGATCTCTGAGCCAAGATCCACCGTGCTGAGCGCGCCCCCGATCCCCGAGTCCGCCCTGCAAAAGGTCTCGATGACGAGGAGGTTTTCGAAGAACCCCAGCCCTTGTCCTCCATACGCCTCGGGGTAATGAAGACCGATGAATCCCAATTGAGCGGCCTTTCTCCAAATGGAATCCGGAAACCTTCCGCTTTCATCCAGTTCCAAGACCAGATCTGGATCAAATTCCCCTTTGGCAAATTCCACTGCCGCCCTTTGCACGTCTCTTTGCTCATCCGTTAGCTCAAAATCCATCCTCGTCACTCCTATAGTTCCAGTCTGCCGAAGAACCGAACAAGGGCCAAAATTCCAATATCCAAATCCCAAATTTCAGGAAATAATTTCCAATTACAAATGACCGAATTCCGAAACAAACCCGCTTGGCTCATTCGAATTTGGAATTTGGATATTGTTTGGGATTTGGTGCTTGGAGATTGGTGCTTCTAATGCATAACCAGACCCTAATTGCCGTTTTGTACAAAATCCGTTCATAAAGGGCTACAGCCCCAGTCCCGCGGCAATCACCAGATGTTGAATTTCGGACGTCCCTTCAGGAATCTTGTTCAGTCGCCCGTCACGAAGAAACCGCTGAACCGGGTTGTCTACCCTCAGCCCGGCGCTCTTTTGGATGGCCACCGCTTTCTGCACGACGGCCTGCACGGATTCGCTGCAGAAGAGCTTGACGACGGAGGCGTCTTTCATCGAAGCGAGACGTTGATCAAAAAGCCAGGCGCCTCGGTAGGTCATATACCGCATGGCCTCGAGGCTCGTCGCCATTTCCGCCAGGACGAATCGAATTGCTTGAGATTTTCCAAGGGGCTGACCGTTTCTCCGGTTTCCCTTGACAAAAGAGAGGGTCGCTTCAAAGGCGGCCTGTCCCACCCCTGTGCTCCTTGCCCCATAGGTGATTCTTCCTGATTTGAGGGTCTCTTCCAGCTGCCCCAGCCCTCCTCCCACACTATCTCCCAGCATCCTCTCTTTCGGCACATAACAGTCTTCAAAGGCCAACTCAGCCGTGTCCGAGGAATGGTTCCCTAATTTTTTCAACTTCCTGGTCACGGAAAACCCTCGATCATCTCGTTCGACGACGAAAAGATTGATTCCGGTCCCTCGCCGGGTCGGGTCGGTATAGGCAGCAACGACGGCAAAGTCGCAGATCGTTCCATTGGTGATGAACGTCTTTGAGCCATTGATCCGGAACCCCTCGCCTTCCCTGATCGCTGTTGTTCGAATGCCGGAGGCGTCCGATCCGGCGTCCGGTTCGGTCAGGGCAAAGGCGCCGATTTTCTCCCCTCGGACAGCCGGAGAGAGATATCGCTGTTTGAGTTCTTCGGACCCGAAATGGAGGATGGGGTCGGTGGCCAGACCTCCTTGGACCATGATGCTTGCTCCAATGCCCACACAGATTCGATTCAGCTCCTCCACTGTGATGCACTCGGAGATCTTGTCCAAGCCAGG
>Ga0335081_10006918_pt1 | contig 18090 bp, 14 predicted proteins | sample Lox_Sample_35_FD_206713 | JGI IMG/M metagenome (GOLD analysis project Ga0335081, IMG submission 206713) | Soil microbial communities from Loxahatchee National Wildlife Refuge, Florida, United States - Lox_Sample_3.5 | ecosystem: Environmental > Terrestrial > Soil > Wetlands | place: USA... | reverse complement strand
CCCCTACGGTGCCGACGTAATAGCTTGGGTTCCAGAGATGTCCCTTATAGAGCTTTTTCTTGAGCCCCGGCCGTTTCATGAACATATGCCTTGCCGATATGCCCTTCACCCACTTGACGAGCGATGAGATGCTTATGTGGGGAGGAGCCGTGATGAACAAATGGACGTGGTCTTCTCCGACGGCCATTTCGCGTATAGCGAAACCTTTCTCCTTGGCTACATTGGCCAGGATCCGCTTCAGATCTTCCGATACCGAGCCGACAAGCATTTTATACCGGTACTTGGTGCAGAATACGATATGGTACCCGATCCGGTATGTACAGGTCCTGTGATGCACGATGTCCATATGCATATGGTATCACAAAACACACAATCATGCAAAATTTGCATAGCATTTCATTATATCATATAGTCGCTTTCATCTCCCCTTTGAAAAGGGAAGGATTCCCGCTCCGTCTCTTAAGGGGTCTCGAGTTCAATTTTTCAACTCTTGAACAGGCGGACGGGAACCTTAAATTACAAGAACACGAGGTGCATGAATTATTCGAATGTCACGAAAGCGAAACCGCGAGCTTCACTCTTGGTATTCACTCCTGTTGTGTAATTCGGGATACTAGCCTTGAGGTTTTTCTTTCCATTTTGGTGCAAGAATTTACGATGTGCGTTACTAAACTCCCCTGTTTTTATGTCATTATAGAGGGGCAAAAGAGGCAGGGGATGCAGATTGACGTTGAAAGGGCGGGTAAATGTGGAAACATGGTCACCGGATTAAAATTCTTCGGATTTGCGTGCATCTGCGGAGATCGGCTTTTTGTTAATTTAGGCAGTTCTCTGCGTCTTTCCCGTCCTCGTGGTCCCCTGTTTCCGTTTCTTCGATGTACCCATCCGAATGCCGGGAGAGTCTAAAAAGGGAGAGCCACCTGGTCTCAGGTGGCTCCCGGGGAATAAGGCATTAACAGCCAACAGCTGCCTTAGGCTTTGCCTTCATCTCTTTGATCTCCTTCACGGTGCCCTTCTCAACCATGACCTCTGCCTTCGTGTCAGCCTTGACCTTGCTGAGGTCTACGCTCTTGTCGGCCTTGAGCGTCATGTCGGTGCTGGATCCCTCCGGACAGAAGGTAATTGTTCCTGCCTTTGCATCCACACCCTTGATGGTTCCCATCTTCGCCTCAGCGGCGAAAACCAGGGACACAAGCGATACAACCAGAACCACTACTGCGAGAACTGCTGCAACTTTCTTCATTGTGTTAACTCCTCCCTTTTAGGATTATAAAATATCATGAGCGCCTACAATACCACAACTTTAAAAAATACACAATTAAAATTTTAAATAAGGCGATTTAAGGAATTTGTAATCCATATTAGTATTTTCTCATAGAAGTAAACCATCTTCCCCACGATATCCATACTCTCCCGAGCTGCACAGCCAGGAGCGCTAACAATTTTTTCCGGCCAGATCTCCTTCCTCTCATCCCCCCGGATGGTTACCAATATCGACAGTCCGGACGCAATCATCGTCCCTGCCGACGGGCTGAACCTACTGGGGGTCAAGAGCATTAAAATGGTCGGTACATTACCTGCGTTTCGCTAATCGCTGCATACGGATTGCGGGCGCTTAAACAGTGGGTGAGCCGTTTGCTACAGCGCGCCTTTTGCCTTCAAGAGTTTCTCGATCTCCGAAATCTTTTCGCTGTGCGCCCTGCACTCCTCCTCGAATTCCGCCTGCATGTTCTGCGCCTTTTCCGCGCCGATATGCACTGTGGTCTTGCCGAACGTGAAGGAGTGCACATCCTCCAGATCGCAGAGATTGTCCTTGTGGCGTTTCAACTCCTGTTTGAGCTCTTCAACGGTCATGTCTTCCAATTTCTTTCCCATACGGTAAACTATAACAGAGAGAATTTTCCTTCGTCAACTGAAAAATACAAATGGCCGACATGCCTCGAGAGCCTAGCGCAGCCCTTTGACATAGTGGTCCCGGGCAGTAGGGAACTCCTTCCGCCGCGTGCACGCGGGCATTTTCCTGTTGACAAGAAACGACAATTTTATTATTCTTGCATCTCCACAACACCACCCGCAGGAGGGAATTTCAGACCATGTACATCGATCAGCCGTTACGGCACTTCATGGACAAACTCGCGAGCAGATCCCCTGAACCGGGCGGCGGCAGCGTTGCCGCGCTCACCGGAGCGCTCGGCGCAGCGCTCGTCTGCATGGTAGCGAACCTCACGCTCGGCAAGGAGAAGTACAAGGACGTCCAGCCGCAGATCGAGGCGCTCCTCAAGGAATCGGAGGAACTGCGGGGAAACATGCAGGACCTGATCCAGAAGGACACCGAGGCCTACGGCGCGCTCTCCGAGGTGTATAAAATGCCGAAGAACACGGACGCGGAAAAGGCAGCACGCACCGTAAAGATGCAGGAGGCCCTCAAGAAGGCATGTCAGGTCCCGTTCGAGATCGGACTGAAGGCGCTCGAGGTGGCGAAGCTCGCGCAGCGGGCGGCAGACATCGGGAATGTGGGTGCCGTGAGCGATGCGGGCGTTGCGGTCCTCCTGGCCCAGGCCTGCGCCCAGAGCGCGGCCCTCAATGTCAAGATCAACGTCAACAGCATCAAGGACACGGCGTTCAATAAGGACACCTGGGCACGCACGCAGGGAGTCCTGAAGCAGGTGGCGGCGCTCGAAAAGTCCGTGATGGAAACGACGTATAAAAAGATGGGATAAATATGTCCGGGAAGGTCACGAAGACCGTATCGTCGAGCGTCTAACGACAACGTGATTTCAAAGACAAACATCGTAAGCAATGGATAGAACGGGCCCCGTCGTCGTAATGCGTTGCCAATAAAGCAACCAAGCATTTTTTTCAAACTTTCACGGGAAGGAGCAACTCATGCCGGCAAAACTCTTGACAGGAAAGGAAGTGGCACAGAAGATGGACCAGGACATCCAGAAGGATGTGCAGGAGCTTAAGGCAAGGGGAGTCAACCCTTCTCTTAGGATCATGATCGTAGGTGATGCGGCGGACTCGGTCACCTACGCCAACAGCGCGAAGAAAATAGCCGAAAAGAACGGTATCACCTGCGATATCGAGCAACTGCCGGGCACAACAAGCCAGGACGACTTCGTCAACACCCTGAAGCTGAGGAACGCGGACAAGAATATTAGCGGCATCATCGTGATGCGGCCTTTCCCCAAGCAGATCAGCGAGGGAGTTGTCAAGCACATTCTGGCGCCGGAGAAGGACGTGGACTGCTTCAATCCCGTGAACGCCGGCAAGATCATGGCCGGAGACATGACCGGCTTTCCGCCCGCCACGCCGCAGGCGGTGATGGAGATGCTACGGTTTTATCAGGTCCCGATGAGCGGAAAGGAAGCGGTCGTGGTCGGCCGCTCCATGGTCGTGGGCAAGCCCGTGTCAATGCTGCTCCTGGGCGAGAACGCGACCGTCACTGTCTGCCATTCGAAGACCAAAGACCTGCCCGGAGTATGCAAGCGCGCCGACATACTCGTTGCGGCAATCGGCAAGGCGAAGATGATCACTACGAATTACATCAAACCGGGCGCCACGGTCATGGATGTGGGAATCAATGTCGAGGGAGACAAGCTGTTCGGCGACGTGGACACCGAACCGGCAAAGGAAGTTGCCGGAGCAATCACGCCGGTGCCCGGCGGCGTAGGCACCGTCACCACGCGCGTGCTCCTGAAACATGTGGTAAAAGCGGCAAAACTGCAAAACTCGTAAGTCGTTCTGAGAACCGTGGAAGGATTGGACCGTTGAAATGAGCCTCAACACCTCAACATCCAAGCTTTAAACCCTCTTTCCCCTCCAGCACCGCTCCGACCACCTGTACCAGTTCGGCGATCCGGAACGGTTTCTGCACAAAGCTCCGCGCACCCTGCAAAATGAGTTCGTCCGCGTCTTGGTCTTGGCTGTAGCCGCTCGAGACGATCACCTTCACGCCCGGCTTAAGCTCCTGGAGCCTGCGGAACACCTCTCTGCCTTCCATGGCGGGCATGACCATGTCCAGGATCACAGCGTCGATCTCGGCGGACCGCTGCCGGAACACATCGATCGCTTCCTCTCCGCCGCCTGCTGTCAGGACCGTATACCCGTACCGCGTGAGAACGTCCTTGGCGAGTTGCTTCACCATGGGCTCATCGTCAACCACCAGGATCGTCTCCGATCCCCTTCGGAGGCCCACGTTGTCCTTCTTTTTGACGCACGTTTCATCGCTCATGCACGCAGGCAGGTTTACTTCGAACGTCGACCCCTTCCCAGGTTCGCTGAAGACCTGGATGAAGCCCCCGTGCTTTTTTATGGTGCCGTATGCCAGTGCCAGCCCCAGGCCGGTCCCCTTCTCCTTGGTCGTGAAGAATGGCTCGAAGAGGCGTTCCCGCGTCTCCCGGTCCATTCCCATGCCCGTGTCCGCAACGGAGATGCGTACATAATCGCCGGGCGGAACGTCCACAAAGAACTGAACGTCCCGGATCTCAAGGCGAACGTTCTCCGTCTTGACGGTGAGCGTTCCTCCCCGGGGCATGGCGTCGCGCCCGTTCAGGCAGATGTTTATTACGGCCTGCTGGATCTGCCCGGCGTCGCAGACGGCGTGATGCAGGTTAAAGTCCGCGGCGAAAACGATAGTGACGTTCTTCTCGATGATACGAGAAAGGAGCGCCACCACCTCACGGACGATGGCGTTCACGTCGGTCGGCTTCGCGTCATACTTCCCGCCCTTCGCAAAGGCAAGGAGCTGCTGCGTGAGCTCCGATGCCCGAAGCGATGCGGTTTCGATGATGTCCACATGCTGGTACACCGGGTTGTCCGGACGGAGGTCGGTCTTTGCCAGGGATGCGTAGCCCAGAATGGACGATAAAAGATTGTTGAAATCGTGGGCAATACCGCTCGCAAGCGTTCCGAGCGCCTCCAGCTTCTGCGATCGAAAGAGCTGCTCCTGGAGCTTCCGTCTTTCCTCATCGATCCCTTTCCTCTCCGTAATGTCCCTGATCACGGACCGGCTCATGACGAAATTGCCCTCCCCGTCATTCACTGCCGTCGCATGCATGGCGACCGGGAGGAGGGTACCATCCTTCTTAACCATGGTGAGGTCCAGGTTCCTCACATGGCCGGCTTTCTTCAATTCCGGGAACATCGCATGGCAAGTCTGCGCGCTGTCGTCCGAGAGAAGATCCTCAATGTACAGTTTCCCGATAGCCTCGTCGCGGCGGTATCCAAGCATCTGCAGAAACGTCCGGTTTGCTTCCACGATCAGTCCATTTCCCGCGAGGGAGTAATATCCGTCAGGAGCGTTGTCGTAAAGGTCGCGGTATTTTTCTTCGGACTCCTTCAGTTTCTGTTCCAGGCGTATCCGGTCCGTCACATCGTTCAGCGTCTCGATGGCCCGGATGACATTGCCTGCCGAGTCCTTTACCGGATAAGCGTGGCACTCCACGTAGATCTCTTGATCGTGCTTGTCATAATGGATGTGCATGGCCTGAGCAGGATTGCCGGTCTCGAACACGGTCCTGACCGGACAGTCATGGCCATTGTCCATGCAGTGCGAATCGAAATGGTGGGAGACCTCATAACAATACCTCCCAACGATATCCTCCCTGGACTTGCCGACCTGGCTGAGGTAGCCCTCGTTGGCGGTAAGGATGCGATAATCTCTGTCCATCACTACCACGCCTTCACCGATGCCTTCGAGCACGCTCGCGAGGAAATCGAGGGACTGCCGGTTCTCTTCCTCCAGCCTGCGGTCCGCTGTGACGTCGCGCATGACCTCGATCAGGCGCACAACCTTGCCGGCCCTGTCTTTGATGGGCGAGGCGGTGAGTTCGACGATTATCTCTTTGGTCTGGAGCGTGAAATGGCGGTGGGTGACCTTGACCGATTTGCTTGATTCGAACACTTCGCGGTACGGGCATTCACCGTCGGAAGATTGGCAGGGCATGTCCTGATGGTGCAGCATCTTGAAGCAGGCTTGGCCGATGACATTCCCGCGGGTATAGCCGTGCATCGCAAGGAATGAGTCGTTCACCATGCTGATGCGGCACTCACGGTCAATGATCATGATAGGATCGGTGATGCTGTTGATCAGGTCCTGACAATAACTGTCACTGTACATGCAAAGCGGTCCTTATTTAATCAAGACAGATGCCTATGGATTGGTTCTTGTTGCAAGACAGCATAACCTTAGAACCGAACCGGCGTGACAATTTATCACAAAAAATCACGCTATTCAAGCATATTCGTCATCGAGGAGAGTGATATCGCGCGGTTGCAAAAATTATTTGACGCGGGATGGTGCTTTCGGCCATGGATGTAATTTTGTTACTGATGAGGTCGAGGCTGTCCCCGTTTGACCGTGCTGTAAAGTACCTGTTCAGAAAAATAAAACCCGGCGGGCCTGCGGCCCGCCGGGTTCGCTGGTATGAATACCTCTCGTGAACCTTTTAAAAATAAAAATTCGCGCTGATCCCGACGGTACGGGAGCCGAAATATGTATAATCCTTGTGCGAAGTATTGTCGTCAACCGAACCAAAGCCTAATCCCACGCTCCCCTCGATGCTGAACTGCTTGTACAGGAAATATTCTGCTCCGAAAACCGCGGAGACATCAAAAGTATCTTTATCGATGCCTTGAATATCTATGTGCTCGGTCACATACGAGAGTTTACCTTCGACGAAAGGCGCGAACTCATCGATCCTGAGGTACTTCCTCACTCCCGCGGAAATGCCGAAATAATCGGCATCCAGGTCGCCGCTGCTGGCCTGAAGGCCGATCCCCGCGGTCAGAGCCACATCATTTGCGAGAAAATATTTGCCCGATATCATGATGACGCCGGTGTCCCCCAGCGAGCTGTCACCGAACCCCACATTGAAACCGAACGTGCCGGTTTTCAGGCTTGTGCCGGTGCCGGCGGCAAGAGCGCTGCCAATGCCAAGCACCATGACCATTCCCGCCACAATTGAAACGATTAAAAACTTTTTCATGGACATTCCTCCTGTTTGATTCACTCTGATCTATTCGTGTTCCCTCAATTTAAATCAAGGATATTGAACTGCAAAAGTGCCAGGTTTCTTGGAGATAAAAATAATTAAACTCCCCTTTGTGTTCTTCAAGTGGCCATTGTCGACTCTGGGCCACGGCTTTGCGATGAAATTTCCTTCCTCTTTTTAGCAGATGCAGAATGTTCGCGTGCTCAAAAAAATCCCCCGGAAGAAGTTTCCTCCCGGGGGATATTCATTATGCTTCACAGCCCTGCCGACTAACTAACAACCGGCATGGCATCATGGTGCAGTTAGAACTTGAAGCTCAGCATACCGAGCACTGCTGTTGAGTCGTCAGCGTCCGTACCGTCAGCATGCTTGTAGGCATCGCCATGCTTGAACCAGCCGACCTGCCAGTTCCAGGTCAGGTTGTCATACAGCTTCCAGTTGAGCTTGAAATCGACTTCTGTACCGAGCTTGTTGGACGTTGAAGTGTAGCCATTGAGAGCCGCATCTTCAACCGCCTGCAGATACCAGGCGTCCACGCCAATGTCCAGTTTCTTGGAGAGATGACCCATCACCCCCACATTCAAGGCCTCGGTATTGGCGAAGCCGGTATGGATGGCTCCGTTAGGCCCACCTGCGCCCATCGTGTTAAGAGCAGCAGTCTTTTCCAGGTATTCATAGATGAGAGTGTAGTGCTGGTCATTGTCCATGACCGTAATGATCTGATTTACATCTTTGGTGGTGTCACCATTAAGCTGCTTCAGACCGGAGCCATATGCCAGGGTGAAATTGACATCGAGCGCTTCCATGGGAATAAAGCCCTGCACCACAGCCTGGTAGCCCTTGAATTTTGAATCACCAGCAATCCCGTTGCCTAAAAGAGAATCCTCAACCTTCCCCAGCTGGTAGTCGACCTCAGCCTTCAGGTGCATCGGCCCTGTTTTCGCGGCATAAGACAGACCGATGTTGTAGAGATTCACCTTGTTGCTCGGAGCCCCAAAAATTGTGGTAAACACGCTGCCGCTGTTCGGAGCAGAGGCATCGGTTATGTCAATGCTCACGACGCCGTCGGCCAGCTTGTAGGCATCCAGAATGCCGTAAAAGTCAATGTCCTGATCGGGCTGACCGAGGGGTGTTACGTTTTCGCCCACCCTCACGTCATATATTGCGAGCGTGTTGTTGCCACTGCCATTGTAAACGACCCAGGCATCGGAGCCGTACTTCATGGACCGGAAGAACCAGCCGTTGCCAAGCTGCAGGAGCTGATGGCCAACCTTGACACCAACCGGAACACCGGGGATCATGAAATTCATCCATGCCTCACGGAGATCCAGGTGGCCCGCAGCAGCTGTGGCCCCGTTCCATGATGGTGAGGTTGCGTTACTGCCCTGGGGCTGTTCTTCTTTTCCGAAGGTGTCCCAGTCGTTCTCTATGGTTATTCTGCCGTTCAGGTAATCGCCTACCTTGGCATCCACATTGAACCGGACCCTTTCCTGAGTGTTCGTTGTACGGGCTACGTCATCTAAGTTGTAGAAACGCTCCCGGACATCGATGGTGCCGCTGAACGTCATGGCCACACCGGACGTAACCCCGGGTTCTGATTTAACGATACCCGGCATGGTCGTTTCTTCCTCGTGCGTGGCGAACGCCGAGGTACTGATGCAGGTCAGTGCCAAAACTATAAATAATACAACAAACTTCTTCATCGTTTATCCTCCCTTACTGTTAGGTTTTGTCCCGGGTTTGACCCGGAACGTTGCTGACTTCTTAAGATGGTAAAGCCAAAGGATGGTTCTGAAACGATGTTACGTTGTTGCTGTGTTGCTGCTGAATTAAGAGACCGAATTCATCCCTCCTTTCATACAGAAATCGCATTCGAATTCCTCAAGAAGAGCGAACAGCACGTTAGAGTCTGGCAATAGTGAAGTTCTGATTTTATGCTTGGTGCTTTGACGAGCGCAGGCCCGATCAAGCCATCGCCCGTAGCCGCAGCACAGCTGTCATCAGAGGGGAATAGATGTACGCAATATGGAGCGCTGATAGTGGATATCATCATAGACTTTGTAAATCATTTGAATCTACCACTATTACATGCTTCAAAAACTATATTGTTCTTACGTACTGAAAAAGGAGGTGCTGCAGGAAGTTGTTGAAAAATACAGCTCGAATATATCAAAGTTGTTTATTCAAGTCAAGAATTTTCTCTGTTACATATAAAACCACAATTATAAATCTACTATATTACAAAACTTTATCCACACCCTGTTCCAATTGCAACATTATGTGATTACTTTTCATGAGGAGCGCGATCAATACATCGAAAGTACCCTCATAAATACATATACTTTAATACTAAAATATTCAATGCTGACACTTCTGCGATACGCAAGGTGATACGAGTAGATTTTGGTAAACTGAATTATACCATACTTTCGAAGCTTCTCTTGTTTGCGTTCGGATATGGGATTCCGCATGACTCGTGGCCGCTTCTTTATTTAGTCGACCCCCCGTAGAGAGAACCTCATGGAGAAATATGATCGATGCCATGGAACTGATCTACGGTATGGCCTTCGCCAAGGCCAGCGATGAACTTCTTCCTCCGGTCTCCACGCCTTCTCTTTTCCGTGTCCTGCATTTCTCTCTTGCAAAAAAAATTCCCGTGCTATAAAGCTTTCGTGTCAGCCTCACCAACCCTCGAAGAACAGATCGCCATGGCGTGCCTTCCCTATGGCCGCCGACATGATATCTCATATCGGACTGGTCTTGTAGTGCAAGCGCTCGGCTCGGCAGCCGTGCTGCACGTGCTCTATCCTCTGGCGAGCCCCTTCTACACCGCAGACATCATGCTGTTCGAGATAGGTGTGCTCCTCTCCGCAAGCTACATCCTCATCTGGATTTCGTGAGTCAAGAGAATCATTTTAGGATCGCTGTTCATCGGCCTGATGCTTCAGGTGGCGGGGTGTTTCTTTGCGTCCGATCAGTATGCGGAACCGGTCCTGATCGCCGGGATCGGCTTCGTCTATGCGGGGTCCGCGTGGATGGCGGGCAATGAGGCGTACTATTTCGGTTTCCGCGAAGGCTGGCTGTTCATGATGCTCGGCTTCCCTGTCATGTTCCTGGCAAACCTTCCGGGCTGCGGGAACCGGATCTTCAATTAGCTCGGCTTCTCGATCCCGTTCCTCCTGCCGCACTCGCTCGCCGTGAAGACGCTCAAGCAGAAACTTCCGTCAACATGTCCCGAGAATATCTGTGGTGTGCCGGCTTGACGACAGAGCACGGAAGATAGTTGACAGACCACAAACCTTAAGAGAGCCGGAGATCATGTCCGTAATTTCATCCTCTTCCGCGCTCGACCGATTAAGAACATCTTCAGGGTAATAATCGAGGGCACATCATGCCTATTTGCTACTTACTGTAACTTGCCTTTATCATATCAAGATATTTAACAAACCATTCGGGGTCCACGGTATTGACAAAACAGAGTCTTTTCCCTCCCGGATCCTTGATAATGTTAGCCTTATCGTCAAGGAACAGGAGGAGACAGTCATTTTTATAGTCATACTGGTTGCCGAGTTTTTTCTCCTCATCAGACAGCTTCTTGGTGAGATCTATTTTAATGGGGATGAAATCATCCATGATCTTTTTTGCGATCGTCGGGTTGTCATAAACATTTTTTTGCAGTGACTCGCACCTTGGACATCCCTTGCCAAAATAGAAATCGACGATCATTGGTTTCTTCTCGGCTTTCGCCTTTTCCATGCCTGCATGTAATGAGAACCATTTTATCTCATCAGAAGAAAAGGCAAAGGAAGCTGCGCTCAGGGTCAATATGATCACCAACACATTAACTTTTTTCATTTGTATTTTCACCCTTTCCAATCTGATTTTATCAGGCTGCTTTTAAACTCTGTTCTATACCATTGCAGTGCTCTATGCGATAGAGAGTGTGAGCGAGGATACACCCATTCTGATCTGACGCACTCAACCAAACGAGCTTTACCGCTGTGTAGGTAAATTTTCACCGCCTAGGTTCTTGCCTTCTGGTAAAACTTCAGGTTTCTAAAAGGGATGTTACATCCTTTCGCGGGCTTTGTCTACTGCGATCTGTCTTCCGGACCATCTTATGCAAACCGCATCCGATTCAATCCACACCGTGCAATCTTTTCATGAAAATCCTTGATGTCAATCCCTGCATTCTGGGCTAGGCGGCTCGTGTTCCCGCCGTACAGCGTCGGGAGCGGGGAAAATTGCCCTTCTTCGAACCGCCCCATAGCGTTGGGCTTCACCGTCCTTAAGGGGTGGATATCGCTCTCAATCGAAGCGGCCGGCCTCCCTTACACTGCCCTCAAGGCGTTATGTAATGCCTGATGTGTCCGGTGGGTTAAGGAACGGATGACGCTTAGCACACCATTGATCTTAAAGAGATTTTTCTTATTCATCTGCTTCCGCTCCGGCCGCATATTGGTAATACGTATGCATTCCGAGCTTCAACAGGCCTTGCTCAATAAGGTGCCTGGCCGATTCCGCAATCTTCGGGTCGAATTGCGATCCCGATTCCCGTTCCAGCTCCTGGAGCACCTCCTGGTTCGAAATCGTGCCTCGGTACGGTCGCTCCGATATCATGGCGTCGATGGTGTCAGCGACATTAAGCACTCTTGCTGCAAGCGTGATCCTCTCGCCGGCGAGACCCTGCGGATAACCTTTCCCATCGTACCGCTCATGGTGCTGGTAGATCGCATTTATGATATCGGGAGCAAAGCCGATCGGTTCGAGGATCCTGATCCCGTGAGCGGGGTGGTCCTTCATGATGTCGAATTCTTCCCGGCTCAGCCGGCTGGGCTTGCTGATGATCCGCTCGCTGATGCCGATCTTGCCGACATCGTGCAGGATAGCGGCGATGTGCATCTCCTCGAGCTGCGAGGGGGTCATGCCGATGTGCCGTGCGATTGCCACAGCGTACTTGGCCACATTCGTAGAGTGCCACCGGGTGTACGGGTCTTTGGCCTCCACCGCCGCCACGAGCGCCTGTACCGTGCGGAAATAGTTTTCACGCAGGTCTTCGAAAAGCGACGCATTCTCCATGGCAGTCACTACCTGGCTCGACAGGATGAGAGCGATCTGGAGATCGCTCGTCGTGAATGGTACGCCGGAGAATTTGCTCACGTTAAGCACCCCGAACATCTTGTTCTTTCCGATGAGCGGGACGGACATGGAAGAAGAAGGCATATCCTCGCGATTGATGGCGGCCATAACCTCCGGTTCAGGATGCTTTCCTGCGGAGATAATGAGCGGCTTGCGATATTTGAGCACCATGCCGGAAACGCCCTCGCCGGACTTGCGCCTTGCCTTCAGGGCAATATCCGTCGGCAAGCCGTGTGAGGCCCGGATGAGCAGGTCCCCGCTAGACTCGTCGACGAGCATCAGGGAGACCCGGTCCACGGAGAACTCCTGCACGAGGACCTCGGTAATGATCTTGAACAAATGAGCAAGGTCGATCTCGGTGACGAGCAGCTTGCTGATCTCGAACAGGGGAATGAGCGCTTTCAGGCGTATATTTTCCTTCTGGAGTCTGCTGCGCGTCACAGCACGGTCCACGGCCCCGAGCAGTTCCTCCTCGGTGAACGGCTTGAGGACAAAACCGTCCACGCCGCGCATCAGGGACTCGATAGCCATATCGAGCGTGCCGTGTCCCGTGATGAAGACCGTCACGATGTCCTGGTTCAGTTGTTTCACCCGCTCAAACAGCTCGAGGCCGTCCATGCCCGGCATCTTGATGTCCGTGATCAGCAGGTCCATATCACTCCGAGCAACCTCCTCGAGCGCCCCCGTACCATTGGACGCCGCTGTTACCTGATACCCTTCGGAAGACAAGATATGGCAGCACAGGTCTCTGATCATGCCTTCATCGTCGACAACAAGTATCTTTTCACCCGCCATTGGATCTCCTTACGTATGACTCCCGGCGTCGATCACACCGGCAAGAGCACGCGGAAGATGGAACCTTCACCAACCTTGCTCTCGACCTCGATACAGCCGCCGTGGCTCTGAATGATCATGTAGCTGATCGACAGGCCGAGGCCTGTCCCGTCCCCCTCAAGACGTGTCGTGAAAAACGGATCAAATATCTTGTCGAGCTGCGCCTCGGGAATGCCGATACCGGTATCGGCAAATTCCAGCACCACGAACTCCTTGCCGGATACATCCTCGTGGTGTCGGCAGCGGATCGTAAGGCTGCCGCCGCCCGGCATGGCGAAGAAGGCATTATCGATGATGCTCAAGAACACCTGCTTTATTTCATCCACGTCGACCGCCACGGCGGGTATCCCTTCATGGCAGTCCATGATGACCTTCACGTTGCCCAGCTTGGCCTGACCTTTTGCGAGTTCCACCGCGTCCTCGATGAGGGTGCCGATATCAGCCCTCACGAGCCTTGGCGGCTTCCTCCGGCCGAAATCGAGCAGCTTCTTGAGAATTCCCCGTGTGCGCGACATCTCTCGCTCTATCATCTTCAAATGCTCTTTCTTCTCTGCCGGGATATCATCGGACTTGATCAGCAGCCCCGTGAGCTCCAGAACCTCGGTGAGGGGGTTGTTCACCTCGTAGGCAATATTGCCGGCAAGTTCGCCGACGGCCGCAAGCTTGGCACTCTGCACCAGCTGGCGCTGGGACCGGTGAAGATCCTGGGCCATGGCATTGAACGCCTCACTGAGTTTCCTGAAGCCGCTTCCATGAGCATCACCAATGTCCACCCGGTGCTCGAGTTCTCCACGGGAAACGCGCCTGATCGCCTCGAGCAGCTTCCGGAGCCTGCTGTCGAGGCTTTTCTCGAGGAGATATACCGCAATGAGTGACAGGAAGAACCCGACAAGAAGCGTGACATACAGAATACTCCGCACCTCCCGTATGGTGGACAGTGTCTCCTGGGTCTCCTGCTGCAATCGGCCATTGGCGGTAAAGGCCATCCCCTGCGTCATGGTAATGAGCTCCTGGCCAAGGTCCTGCGCCCTGTGTTCAAGCTCGTCGATCCTCCCTGGATTCGCCGAGACCGTGACCAGTCGACTTATGGCGGTCTTGTAATCATTCGCCAAATCACGCATCCCCAGCAGGCCCTGCGCTAGCTCAGCCGAATGATGGCACCCCACACAGGAATCCATGGCCTTTTCCATTTCCTGCACATTGCCTACGAGCACGTCCACATTCCCTTCACTCCGTAGCTTGCTGTGGGAGAGGCTGGACTGCACCTGCTGCACGCGGATGATGAGGTCCTCGCGGAGGATCTCAACCTGATGGAGTAGGATAAGCGTGTCCATCCGGTGAGTGGTCTTCGTGATGTACAACGCGGCTATCACACTTCCCATCAGGAAGATGAAGAGGAGCAAACTGAAACCCAGCAGGATTCGTTTTTTCATGTAAGACTCTTGTTCACCGTTATGCTACCGGGAGGCTTTTAAACCGGCTCCTACCTCGTTAGGCAGATTTACGAGATAGCTATAATCTTCGTCTTTAATCTCACTACAACCGTGGGCACCGGACCGGCGCTGCACGTCCGCCCCCCCTTCTCCATACCAGCGAGAATCCGCTTGAGAGCGATCGTGAGCCATGTCGTCAACATAACGATATGCCCGAATGCCACCCGCAGGCTTTTCCTAGCGTCTCTCTATCGACACGGTTCTTTGGTAGAGGGGCAGAACAATGCGGAAGATCGTGCCTTTTCCCGGCTCGCTTTCTGCGTCGATCCTGCCGCCATGGTGCTGGATTATCCGGTAACTGATGGAAAGACCAAGGCCTGTCCCGTCACGATCTTCCTTTGTGGAGAAGAAGGGCTCATATATCTTTTGCAGGTTCTCTGGAGAAATACCGGCACCCGTATCTGCAAATTCTATCATTGCCTCATGTTCCCCGACGGGTTGCAAACATATCCGGAGATCGCCACCCTGCGGCATGGCCTGAATCGCGTTATTGATAATATTGATAAAGACCTGTTTCATCTCGTTCGGATCCATGTTTACAATAGCCGGGGAACCATTATACTCTTCATGTATGTTCACCAGCGATGACTGCGCGGTCCCCTGCACAAATGCTACGGTCTCCCGGAGCGGCTGCCGGATGTCGGCAGGATGCAAGCGGGGCTTCTTCTGGCGCGAGAAATCGAGGAGGTTCCTGATGATCTTCCGCACCCTGAGTGTTTCCTGTTCCATCATTCGGAGTATCTTCTTTGGCGGCTCCGGTAGATCGAGTGTGTTCATGAGATGCGTGGTATAACCGAGCACGCTAGTCAGGGGATTGTTGACCTCATGCGCAATGTTGGCCGCGAGCTCGCCGATTGCGGCCATCTTTGTCGAATGCACGAGTTGTTCCTGTGCCGTCCGCAGCTCGTTCATTTTGCCCGACAGGTCGGAATAGAGCGATGCGTTCTGCAGGGCCGCTCCTGCAAGGCTGGAAAAAACTGTAAAAAGCCGGAGATCGTGTTTATCGAAGCTCGTTCCGTTCTTTTTATTGACCGCTGTTAGGAGACCCGTCATCGTGTTCGATGACCAGAGGGGAACCGTCATGATACATTTGATGCCGAGCGATCTCATGAGAGCGCTGTCAAGCCTGAAGTCGGTTTGCGCGTCCCGAATCAGAAGCGGCATTCCGTAGCTTGCGATCCAGTTATAAATTCCTCCGGACTCCAGTGGCATATCCATATCTTTAAGCGATTTCGCCCTGCTTCCGAACACCCCGAGATATCGTATCCTCTTCTGAGTGCTGTCAACAACCCCTATGGATATGGTATCAGCCTTCACGAGGTCTTCTGCGCGGCCTGCGATCTTTATGAGAAGAGTGTCCCGCTCAAGGCTTTCCATGAGATCGAGGCCGGCGGCATGAAGGGTGAACAGGTCCTTATTCCCGCGCGAGAGGCTTACTTCGCGCTGTTTCAGGGCGAGCGCCATCTGGTTGAACGCATGGCCGAGCTTGCTGATTTCGTCCCTGCCCTTGACGGGGATCGGGGATTCCCAATTGTGCCTGCTGAGTTTATCGGCAGCGTCACTGAGCCGTAGTATCGGCCTGGTAATGCCGACGGCGACTATCTGGCTGACGGCTATCCCGACCAGAAGGATGCCGAGCATGGCAATGGCAGCTTTTTTTACGATCTCCGCAAATCGCTCTCTGTATCGCTGACCCGAGATGCCGACCCGGATGAACCCGACCAGTTCGCTACCTGTCATCACGGGATGGGTGAGTTCGTACGCTCCCGTCTTTGTGAGAATGAAGACCGGGGCATTCATCCCTGCGGCTTTACAGTCTAACGATATTTCTTCTATCGCATTTTTTTTAGCGGAGGGAGGAATATTGGAATATGAATTGCTGTCAAAGAAAACATCCGATGCCGTGCTCCCGACGAGCAGGTTGCACTTGCGATCATAGAGCATCAGATAGAGCAGGTCGCTCCCGTACGGTGCCTCCTCATTGGATGTGAAGGCAGGTTCTATCTTTTTACGAATTTCATATCGGTTCCCTGTGATAATGTCATCAGCGGTTAACGCCGACAGTACCCTGGCCACATATAACGCCCTGCTCCGTATTTCCGCACTGAGGGCATTTTCCCCCTGCCAGAAGAAGAATGTCCCTACCAATAAGGCAACCAGGATGAGGGCTATGGACATCAGGAAAGAGATCCTGCATCCAATCCCGCCCCACCACCGGCCAATGGTTTGACGTATGGGTTCAGCCGCCATGGAAATTCTGTTCTTTATTTCTGCCATAAGGCAATAAGGGCTGCTCAAAGCATCTCGTAAATAGTAACATAAAAGCAACTAGCTGTAAACGCAATAAAAAAGGCAAGGGGTCATCCCTTGCCTGTGAAGAATTCATGCCGTCTATTGTATGATATCGGATAACCGGGTGTACCAGTCAGCTACAATTCGACTTCCCCTATCAGATCAGCCGTATACATACCTCGTTTACTGGTCTATGACGTCTTTGACTTTTCCGATCCTTTTTTTGCAGATGCCTCTTTTTGCTGACTTTCAATGAGTTCAATGACAGCCATGGGAGCGGCATCTCCTGCCCTGGTGCGCGTTGGAACGATCCTGGTGTAACCGCCATTCCGGGAGGCAAAACGCGGTGCGATCTGAGTGAATAGCCCGGTTACCACTGCTTCATCGTGGATGAAGCTGATCGCCTGACGTCTTGCGTGGAGGTCTCCGCGCTTTGCAAGTGTGATCATCTTTTCAGCCAGTGGCCGAATCTCCTTGGCCTTGGCCACAGTGGTCTCTATCTTTTCATTCTTAAGCAGCGCGGTAACGAGCATCCTGAGCAGCGCTTTCCGGTGCCCGGAGTCTCTCCCAAACTGCCTTCCTGCACATCCGTGTCTCATTTCAGTATCCTTACCCTACCCAAATAGATTTTTACGCCTCACCTGGTTTTTCCGCCAAAAGCCTTCTGGCCTCGGTAACGATTTTATCGTCCACTTTCATCCCCAGCCCGAGCCCCATCTCTCCAAGGATCTCTTTGATCTCGTTGAGCGATTTCCTGCCGAAATTCTTGGTCTTGAGCATCTCGCTCTCGGTCTTTTGCACCATTTCCGCAATCGTCTCTATCCCCGCGTTCTTCAGGCAGTTTGCCGCCCGTACCGAGAGCTCCAACTCATTCACACTGCGGAGAAGGTTCTCATTGAATGATGGCGCCTTTTTGATTTCCTCCTCCATCGCCTGGACCTCTTCCTCTTCCTCAGGAAGGTGAATGAAAATGGACAGATGGTCCTTCAGCAGTTTAGCTGCATGCGCCACCGCGTCATCCGGTCTGATGCTGCCGTCAGTCCATACTTCAAGGACGAGTTTATCGTAATCCGTCTCCTGTCCCACCCTGGCGTTTTCCACTTTAAAATTCACTTTGCGGATAGGAGAAAAGACTGAGTCAATCGGAATAACTCCTATGGGCTGCCCTGATTCCTTGTTCCTATCCGAGGGAACATATCCTCTTCCGCGGCGGGCTCGCATTTCAACTTCAAGTTTGCCGTTCTTATCGATCGTGGCAATATGGAGATCGGGGTTCAGAATCTCCACTTCCGCATCAGCCTCGATATCTTTGGCCATAACCTCGCCGGGGCCCTTTG
>Ga0335081_10006917_pt1 | contig 18092 bp, 19 predicted proteins | sample Lox_Sample_35_FD_206713 | JGI IMG/M metagenome (GOLD analysis project Ga0335081, IMG submission 206713) | Soil microbial communities from Loxahatchee National Wildlife Refuge, Florida, United States - Lox_Sample_3.5 | ecosystem: Environmental > Terrestrial > Soil > Wetlands | place: USA... | reverse complement strand
GATCGGCGACCGCACGCTGGCGCAGATCGGCGCCGCGCATGGTTGCTCGGCCGCCGCGGTTGCGCTGGCGTGGGTCATCCGCAGCGGGAACGTCATTGCCATTCCCGAATCCGGCTCCCCGGAGCACGTGCAGGAAAATGCCGTGGCGCTCTCGACCGCACTCACCCCGCAGGACCTCGAGACCCTGAACGCGGCGTTTCCGGGGCCATCCGGCCCGAGCTAGCGCCCAGGCTCGAGCGCGAAACTCGCATCCCGCGCACGCGCCTCAGCGATCCGCAGCCGGAACACACAACGCCCATGACCCGCCTGGAAGCGCTCCTCGCGGATCACCCTGCAGCCAAGGAGCCGCTCGAGCGTGTTGATCGACACGCTGCAGATCGCCGGGTGTCTCTGCGCGACATTGAAGAACGGACAGTTGCGCTCGATCAGCGCCGGCCCGTCCGCTCGCCACTCGAGGTCCATGTAGGCGTCCTTGTCCTGGTACAGAGCGCTCAGAGCCCTCAGCTTCTGCCTGAGGCTCAGCCCCTCGAGACGCGGCGCCCACTGGCGCACGCGCGCCTCGGTCATGCGCGCGAGGACCTCGATGACGCCCGCCCCGCCGAAGCACTCATGCAGCTGCTGCACCAGCTCGGCGGAGAGCTCGTCATAGTGCTTGGGAAAGAGATGCTCGGCCGCGGCGCTCAGACGGTAGCGCTGCGAAGCCGGTCCGGGCTTCGGGGCGGACGAATCGGTTGCGGTAGTGCGTGCGGCAGCCTCGCCCGCAACCACCCAGCCGGCGCGCGCCAGCTCGGCGATCTGCTGGCGCACCGCCTCGTAGGTGATATCGAGCTCCCCGGCGAGCTCACGGATGGTCATGGGACCCCCGCCCTTCAGCGCCCGCAGCAGGCCCGAAGGCTCCGCGGGCGCCGGCCGCGCCGCAGAGCGCGCTGGCCGCGCCTTCGTTATTCGGGTCTTCCCGCGCGCCACGACACGCCCACTCCGTACCCGTAAACGAGTGTTCCGCCGCAGAATCCGCCGCCGATGACCATCGCCGAGCCGAGCGCCGAGACCCACACGGCGGCGAGCGGCGGCGGTCCGGCAGCACGCCACGAGAGGCTCACCATGAAGCACAGCAACGCGGTGCTCGTGAGCGCTGCGTGCAGCCCGGCCCACCGCCAGGCTTCGGTGGGGAGCTTGCGCAGCCACAGCTCGAGAGCGCCGGCCAGCAAAGTGACCGTGCCCACGATCACGCCCGCCGCAACCGCGCAGCGGCTCACCGTCCACCACGCCGCGTTGCCGGTCGCGAGCTCGATGAGATCCGACGCCGATGAGCCGACCCAGAATGCGACCGGAAAGTGCGCCAGCGCCGGGTGCAGCGGATGCAGGAGTGATGAGCCCTTCACGGAGAGTTGAGGCTAGATGAGTTTCAGGGCTCCCGCGAGCAGCAGGAGAAACCCGATGACGGCCAGCGCCGCGTGGCCGGCGACCACGCCCTTCGACAGAGGCTTCTTGCGGGCGTGGAAGCCGAAGGCCATGCCGAAGCCGCCGAGCGCCGCCGCCAGGAGGAAACCGAGCGCCCAGACCGCCGCTCCCGTAGCTCCCTGGACGACCGCGACGATGAGCAGGACGAGCCCGGTCGCCGCCAGCACGCCGTGCATGACCGCGCTCGCAACGGGCGGGAAATTCCCCTGGAACGCGGCGATCGCCATCGTGAGACCGATGACCGCGGCGATCGCGAAGATCAGGATGATGAGCCACATGGCAACCTCCGCTCGTTTTATATACAAGCCACTGCTTGTATATCTTCATATAGCGCTTTCCCGCCGCGGCTGCAAGGCTGGCGGGGCTGCGGCGGCGGCGACGCGGCGTTCCCGTCGCAAGCCGCGGCCGCTGCACCACGGGCGGGCGTGCGCGCCGCCGCCGCTCCGCAATCGGGCGCGCTCGTGCGGGCGGGCCCCGCTGCGCGTCCGGCCGGGGACGATCGACTGGCACGCTTCGTGCACTCTCCCCGCCGATGAACACGCTGAATGCCAGGCACTATCTGTTGGCGTCCGACTTCGATCAGACGCTGAGCTTCAACGACTCTGGTCTGACGCTCGCCGATCTGCTCGGCGTCGAGGCTTACGCGGAGCGCGTCCGCGGTCTCGCCGCCACCAACCTCGTGCAACAGGGCGGCGAGCTCGCCTACCTCATCCGCCACGACCCGGAGTTTCGCGGCGTGCGCCCCGAGCACCTCATCGAGACCGGCAGACGCGTGCGCCTGAAGAGCGACATCCCGGCGCTGGTGCGCTTCCTCGACCAGGGGCTGCCGGGAATCAGGTTCTCGTTCTGCGTGATCTCGGCGGCACCGCGCGAGATCGTGGTGGCGGCTCTCGATGGCATCGTCGCGCCCGCTCACATCTACGGTACCGAGCTCGACTACGACCCGGTCTCGGGCGAAGTTCGTGCGATCAGCCGCGTGCCGGCCGGCTACGGCAAGGTGGCGGTGATCGAGGAGCTCGAGCGGCAGCTCGCGATCCCGCCCGATCGCGTGATCTACGTGGGCGACGGAAGCTCGGACGTACACGTCATGCTGCATGTCAACAACCACGACGGCTTCACCATCGCGGTGTCGGACAATCGTCAGCTGGCGCGCATCGCGCGCAGCACCGTGCTGAGCGACAACGCCTTCAGCATCATGGTCCCGATCCTCGATCAGGTCCTCGACTGGCGCACCGGCGCGATACGCGCGCTGATCGAGCGTCACGGCCTCACGCTGCACGCATGGGAGAAGGCGCGCACCGATCACGTCCGGATCGATGACTGCGCACCGCGGGCGACGGGCAGCGAATGAGGCGCTGGCTCGCGCGCACGGCTTTAGCCCGAGCAGGCCGGCCAGGCCCAGGCTCACGCCAGCTCCGCGGTGGTGAAGCAACCCTGCCGCATGGGAACATACCGACGGAAGGAGATCATTCGATGGACACCATCAAGCCGTTATTCACTGCGGTCGGCTCGGTCACCGGCGGCCGCAATGGTCATGGAGAAGCCGAGGATCACTCCGTCTCGGTCGACCTTTCGGTGCCGAAGGCGATGGGCGGACCGGGCAGACCCAACACCACGACGCCCGAGCATCTGTTCGCGGTCGGCTACGCCGCCTGCTTCGGCGGCGCGCTCGACTATGTCGCGGTGCAGAAGAAGAAGAACGCCAAGGGCGCGACCGTCCGGTGCAGCGTGTCGATCGGTCCGCGCGATGCCGGGGGCTTCGGCATCGCGGTGAAGCTGCACGTCAAGGACCCGACGCTCCCGCAGGCCGAGCTCGAGGCCTTCGCGCGCGAGGCGCACGAGAAGATCTGCCCGTACTCGCACGCGACGCGCAACAACGTCCCGGTCGAGCTGACGGTCGAAGGCGCGTAACGACGCGGACCGTCGGCCCGGTGGGACGGCCGGCGCTTTCTGCTAGCCGTACGAGAGCGGCGCGACGCCGCCGAGCATCGAGTTGGCGAAACGTGCCGCCGCCTGCTGCTTGTCGCTGAGGTTGCCCTGCGCATCGGGCAGGTAGTCGCCGTGATCGACGCCACCGCCGCCATAGTCGGCCGGAATGCCGACGCCCTGCACGTCCGCGGGCGCTTCACCGGGCGGCGAGCGGGACGCCCGCGGCCCGGTGTAGCCGAGTGCGGCATCGGAAGTCTCGCTCCAGTGGATGAAGGCAGAGAGGAGATTCCCGAGCGGATAGGCGAACTCGAGCACCCGGTCCGAGGGGGACCAGAGCACGCCGACTCTGGCGGCGAACCCGGCCGCGTCGAAGTATTCGACCGCGGCGCCGAGGCTGTCGTTGTCGATGGCCGCGGCCATCACACAGACCTGCGACACCGCGATGCCCTTCATCCGCAGCTGCCGAACCGTCTCCATCACGACGCGGCAGCCGAGGCTGTGGCCGATGAATGAGATCGCCGGCTGTTGCGGCAGGTTTTCACCGATGTAAGTGGCGAGCTCCACCGCACTGTCGTCCGCCTTGCTGGTTTCGAAGGGGTAAGAGAGCGGACCGACGATCGAGTCGCCGGGCCAGAGAACCGCTACGGTCGCGCCGGCTCCCATCGCCGGCAGCCTGGCCCCGAGCGCCGTCAGCTCGACGGTCGCATCGGCCCGGTCGACATTGAAGCCGTGCACCATGAAGACCACGCTCCTGCATTGCTGCAGCTCATCGAGCGTGCCGCTCGTCAGGCGCGCCGGCACCACCGCACCGCCCCGCGGGTCCGAGCGCAGATCGAGCACGAAGGCCGGCATCAGCTGCCGCGCATCGCTTTGGTTGCGGCCTGCAGCGCCGCGACGACGTCGTTGGCGATCGGCGCGAGCGGCACCGCGACGATGCCGACGAGCAGGCCGTCCGCCACATCCGATCCGACCAGCAAGGCCGCAAACACACCGAGCCCGATCGCGCACGCCGACGCCGAGCCGCGGACCCAGCCGAGGTAGGCATCCTGCGCGCGCGACAGTGCGCTGGCGATACGGGCGTCCGCGGCGAGCTCGAAGCGGCCGATGATGGCCCGGTCCGCATCCCCGAGCTGCCTGGCCGATTCCACCGCCTCTACGGCCTGCTTCAACGCGGCGGGACTCACCGTGCCGAGGAAGCGCGCCACGTTCTCTGCCTGGGCCGAGGTGAGTCCGATCCGCACACCCTGGCGAAGCGACTTGGCGAGGACGGACTGACTCTGCGAGTCCTGACGGTACTGGGCGCGCAGCAGCCGCTCGAAGTCCGGACCGTAGGCGGTCCTCAGGCATCCCATCAGGTCGTGACCGAGGTAGCTGCCGATCGAGCTGAAGCCCGCGGTGCCGAGCGCCGTCCACTTCAGGCCCTCGACGATGCCGAAGGAAGCGGTCCCGAGCGCGCCCGCCGCGGCGATGATACTCGAGAGCGTCGTAATGGTGATTGTCACGGCGTGCCCCCGTCCGCTACGCACGCGATAGTGCTCCCCGAGGATGGTGCCCGCAACCGGGAGCTCTCGACGATTCGCTGATCCTCGGGCAAGCTGTCACGCCCTCGTTCCAGCCAACCAATCCGACCGGGGAACCTCCGTGAAGAACCTCGCCATCGCCTCCATGCTGCTGTTCGCCGCCGTGCTGCACGCGCAGGGTGTGCCTCCGGTCGTCGAGAGCCAGAGCGCCGCGCTGCTCGAGACGTACAAGGACATTCATGCGCATCCCGAGCTCTCGCACCACGAGGCGCGCACCTCGGCGATCCTCGCCAAGGGCCTGCGCGCAGCCGGCTACACCGTCACGGAGCACGTCGGCGTCTACCCGGACGGCTCGCGCGCCTTCGGCGTGGTGGGAATTCTGAAGAATGGCGCCGGCCACACGCTGTTGATACGCGGCGACATGGACGCGCTGCCGATCGTCGAGGAGACCGGCCTGCCGTACGCGAGTCGCGTCGTGACGAAGAACGCGAGCGGACAGGAGGTCGGCGTGATGCACGCCTGCGGCCACGACGTGCACACTACCGTGCTGCTCGGCACGGCGCGCGCGCTCGCGGCCACGCGCGCGCAGTGGCACGGCACGGTGATGATCATCGGGCAGCCGTCCGAGGAGACCATCGACGGCGCGAAGGCCATGCTCGCCGACCATCTGTACGAGCGCTTCGGACGACCGGACATGATCATCGGTCTGCACGACACCAACACCCTGCCCGCGGGAACCGTGGGAATCATCGCCGGTCCCGCATCCGCCAGCTCCACCTCGATCGACGTCGTGATCCGCGGGATCGGCGGTCACGGCTCGGCGCCGCAGTTCGGACGCGACCCCGTCATGCTGGCGGCCTACTACATCACGCAGATCCAGACGATCGTGAGCCGCGAGGAGGATCCGCAGGATCCCACCGTCGTGACCGTCGGCAGCATCCACGGCGGCACCAAGCGCAATATCATCCCGGACGAGGTAAAACTCGAGCTCACGACGCGCTCGTACACCGATAAGAGCCGGCAGATCGTCATCGACGGCCTGCGGGAGATCGCCGCCGGCATCACCGCCTCCGCCCATCTGCCGCCCGAGAAGGCCGCCACCGTGACGGTGCTCGACGATGAATCCACCCCGGTGCAGTACAACGATCCGGCGCTCACCGCGCGGGTGAAGGACATCCTGGTCAAGGCGCTCGGCGCGGCGCGGGTGCGCGGCGCCGAGAGACTCATGGGGAGCGAGGACGTCGGCGTGTTCGGCATGAGCGCCGACCTGAAGCGCTACGAGATCCCGGTGGTTTACTTCCGCCTGGGGGCGATGGATCCGCAGAAGCTGGCCGCCGCCGAGGCCGCGGGCAAACGCCTGCCGGGTCCGCACACGAGCCGCTTCGAGCCCCTGCCGAAGCCGACGCTCGAGACCGGCGTCACTGCGATGACGGCGGTCGCGAGCGCGCTGCTCGACTGAGCACGCGCTCAGCTGCCCGGCAGCACCGGAGTGGCGGCCATCCCGCCGACCACCGTCGCCCAGGGGCGTATCGACCAGCGCTTCACCAGGCCCGCCCTGACGTACGGGTCGGACTCGGCGAAGGCGCGGGCTGCCCGGTCGCTCTCGCCCGTGAACAACAGCACTGCGCCGTCGACCGGGTCCGCCAGAGCACCGGCCAATACCAGCTCGCCGCGACGGTGTGCGTCCCAGGCGAGGCGCAGATGCTCCGAGCGGTGCAGCGGCCGGCGCTCGAGGTAGTCGGGGATGAAATCGTAGAGCAGCAGAAAGTGCATACGGCCTCCCGCCCGGTAGTATAGAGATCGGCCCCCTCATGACGCTCGCGCACGCCAGGGTCTCCGTCGGATGCATGCTGCTCGCGCTGGCGGCTGCCGCCGGCGCCGCAGAGCTTGCGGCGCCGTGGCTGCCGATCGAGCCCGGGACCGCGCAGTGCCGCAGCGGTCCTGCGGGGGCGGAGCTCGCCAATGCGGCGGTGCGCTTCGCGGTCCGCGTCGAGGATCGGCAGCTCCTCCCGGCCGCATTCAACAACGGCATCACGCACGAGCTGCGCCCCCTGAGCGGTGAGCTCTTCACCGTGACGCCGCGCGCGGGGTCCGCGCTCGGCAGCGCGCGCTTCGCCCTCGCCGCGCCGCCCGTCTGCAGCGAGATCGCAGCGCTTCCCGGCGCTGCGCGCGCCGCCGCACGCCGCGCCGGCCGGGCGCTCGATGCGCAGCTGGTCGAGCCCGCATCGGGCCTCAGGGTCCACTGGCGCGCGCTGCTGCGCGATGGAGCGAGCTACGTGCGCGAGGAGATCTCCTTCGAGGCGGCCGCGGATCTCGACCTCGCGCGCGTGACGCTGGTCGCGCTCGAGCTCCCGGAGGCGTTCGTCGAGGGCACGGTGGCCGGCTCACCGATCATCGCCGGCAATGACTTCTTCGCCTTCGAGCATCCCATGGCGCAAGCCGAGGTCGTCGACGGGCATGCGAGCATGACGCTGCGACGCGGGCTGCCGCTGCGCGCCGGCGTGCCGGTGGAGTATTCCGCGGTGCTCGGGGTGCTGCCCCGCGGGCAGCGGCGCCGCGGCTTCGCGGCGTACCTCGAGAACGAGCGCGCGACGCCGTTTCGCACCTTCCTGCACTACAACTCCTGGTACGACATCGGCTACTTCACGCCCTACACCGAGAGCGACGCGCTCGCGGCCATCCAGGCCTGCGGCGAGCGGCTGGTGCAGGAGCGGCACGTGCACATGGACTCGTTCCTCTTCGATGACGGCTGGGACGACCACGCGCGCCTGTGGCAGTTCAACGGCGGATTCCCGCACGGATTCACGCCGCTGCGCGCAGCCGCCGGGCGCTTCGGTGCCGGCATCGGCGTGTGGCTCTCGCCCTGGGGCGGCTACGGCCAGCCGCGGCGCGAGCGGCTCGCGGCCGCGCAGGAGGCCGGCTACGAGACTGACGAGCAGGGACTCGCGCTCTCGGGACCGAAGTACTACGCCCTGTTCCGTCAGGCGGCGCTGCGCCTGTTGCGCGAGGACGGCATCAATCAGCTGAAGCTCGACGGCACGGGGAGCCCCGACAAGGTGACCCCGGGAAGCGCGTTCGACAGCGACTTCGCGGCCGCCATCGCGCTCATCGCGGACCTGCGCGCCGCGCAGCCAGACCTGTTCGTCAATCTCACCACCGGCACCTGGCCTTCACCCTTCTGGCTGCGCAGCGCCGACTCGATCTGGCGCGGCGGCGAGGATCACAGCTTCGCGGGCACGGGCAGCAACCGCCAGCGCTGGATCACCTACCGCGATGCCGACACCTACGGCGGCATCGTGCGGCAGGGACCGCTGTTCCCCCTCAATTCCCTCATGCTCCACGGCATCATCTACGCGCGCCACGCGCACGGCCTCGATGCCGACCCGCGGGGCGACTTCGCCGACGAGGTGCGTACGTACTTCGCTTCCGGCACGGGACTGCAGGAGCTGTACATCTCCCCCGACCTGCTCAGCGAGCGCAACTGGAGCACGCTCGCGCAAGCGGCCGCCTGGGCGCGCGAGCGCGCCGCGGTGCTGCGCGACAGCCACTGGATCGGCGGCGATCCGGCACGCGGCGAGGTGTACGGCTGGGGGTCCTGGGCTCCGGGACGCGCGGTGATCGCGCTGCGCAATCCCGCGCGCGAGCTGCAGTCGTTCGAGCTCGCGCTCGATCGGATGCTCGAGCTGCCGCCGAGCGAGCCGCTGCACTGGCGGGCGACACCGGCCTTCGGCCCGGTGAGCGCGCTCGAGCTGCGCGTCGACCGGCCCACGCGCCTCACGCTCCAGCCCTTCGAGGTGCTGGTGCTGGATCTCGTGCCCGGCCAGCCCGGCGCGCGAGCGCGGCGCCGCTAGCCCGGCACGCCCTGGTCCCGGCCCCGGCGAGCCGCAACGCCGGGGGCCAGGGGTATGAGTCAGCTCAGGGGAGGAGTTGGCGGCTATCTCGGGTAACAGCCGCAGCCGGCGGCGCAGGAGTCAGTTACGCGCGCCGGCCGCAGCTGTTGTACGGATCGTGGGCCCAGCCTGCTTCGAGGTCGCCGTCGAGAGCGAGCGCCGGGACGTCGAGCGTGCTCATGAGCTCGGCGATCGTCTTCTTCGCCAGTACTCCGGTCGACACCGCCCAGTCCCAGCGCGCGTTGCCGCGCCCGTCGTGAACCACGCGACCGCCGGGGGCGCGCCCTGTCGGCTGCTCACCCAGCTCGCACAACCTCAGTGTCTCAACCTGGTTCGTCTTCATGACCGCTCTTCCACGAGTTAGTGAACTCAAGAGTTGCATCGTCCTGCGTGTCGTCATATCGGTCGCCGGGCCGCGACATTGAAGCGAGAGCCGCGAAACTGCGAGCGCGTTCGCAGCGCTGCGGCCTCGGCAGGAGCGCACGAATCTTGAGCGCGCAGCCTGCGCGGCGGCCGGTCGCCTCCCGGGCGGCAGGCTCTTGCCGCCGGCGCGGCAGGCCTTTGCCTCCTGCCGTTTGCAGCGGCGTGCAGGAAACAGTAAAACAACTTCCCTCCTGGGCCGACGGGAAGGTCTCCCCGCCGATGGCAGCCGACGCGGACGCACTGCTCGCCACCATGGTCGCGCCCTCGCGGCCGGTACCGATAGAGCGGGCCGTGGCCCTGGTGCGCGAGCGCTACGGCTTCGAGCCGCACGCGGTCACGCGCCTGACGGGCGAGCGCGACGAGAACTTCAGGCTCGCCGGTGTGCGCGGCGCCGAGTACGTGCTGAAGATCGCCAACCCCGCCGAGAATCCGGCGGAGAGCGCCTTTCAGACCGAGGCGCTCCTCTATCTCGAGAAACACGCGCCGGCACTGCCGTGTCCGCGGGTGGTGCCAGGGCGCGACGGCGGCACTCACGTGCGCTTCGCCGAGGCGGGGCGCGAGCGCACGGCGCGGCTGCTCAGCTATCTTCCGGGCCGGCTGCTCGGGAGCGCCACCCGCTCGGCACGCCAGCGTGCAGCCTGCGGCCGCCTAGGGGGACAACTGGCGCTCGCCTTGCGTGGCTTCGAGCACCCGGCGGCGCTGCGTCCGATCGTCTGGGACGTGCGCCACACCGGTCACATGCGGCGGCTGCTGGACGAGCTGCCCGAGCTGCCGTGCCGGCCCGCGGCCCGCGCCCTGCTCGAGCGCCTCACGCCGCCGATCGACTCGCAGCTGCCGCTCGTGCGGCATCAGATCGTGCACAACGACCTGAATCCGCTCAACATCGTGGTGGATCCGGCCAACGAGACCCGCGTCACCGGCGTCATCGATTTCGGCGACATGACGCGCACGGCCCTGATCGCCGACGTGGCGGTCTGCGCCGCCGAGCTCATTCCGCCGGACTGCGCCGATCCGGGCACGGCGCGCGCCGCCGTCCTCGATGTCGCGATGGCCTATCATGAGCAGGTGCCGCTCGGCTCCGGGGAGCGTTCGCTCCTCGGCACGCTGGTGGCAGCCCGGCTCCTCATGACCGTGGTGATCCACGAATGGCACGTGCAGCGCAACCCGGCGAGCGGCCATTTCCAGCCGCTCGCGGCGGAGCTCATCCGCGCCAGGCTCGCCATCGCCGAGGAGATGCTGCTCGAGGAGATGAGGCTGTGACGACTCAACCGCACGCGGACCGCGCGGCGCTGCTCGCGCTCCGCGCGCGCGTGCTCTCGCCCACCTACCGGCTCTTCTATGAACAGCCGCTGCACCTGGTGCGCGCCGCGGACGTGTGGATGTACGACGAGCAGGGACGCGCCTATCTCGACGCCTACAACAACGTGCCCGTCGTGGGTCACTGCCACCCGTACGTCGTCGACGCGCTCACGCGCCAGGCGCGCACCCTCAACACACACACGCGCTATCTCGCCGAGCAGCCGCTCGAGCTCGCCGAGGAGCTGCTCGCCACCATGCCGGGGGAGCTCGGCAACGTGATCTTCACCTGCACGGGGAGCGAATCCAACGATCTCGCCGTGCGCATAGCCAAGGCGGTGACCGGCGGCAGCGGCTTCATCATCACGGATTTCTCCTATCACGGAGTCACCGACGTCCTCGCCGGCATGTCGCCCGAGGACGGCGGGCCGCTCGGCCCCGGCGTCTACGCGGTACCCTCGCCCGCCGCCGGTGGCGCTGCCGCCTTCGGCGAGCACGTGGGCGAGTGCATCGAGCGCATGCGCACGGACGGCGTGCGGCTCGCGGCCCTGCTCGTCGATACCATCTTCTCGAGCGACGGGGTGTACGCGGATCCGAGGGGGTTTCTCGCCGACGCCGTGCGCCACGTACAGGCGGCCGGTGGGCTCTTCATCGCCGACGAGGTGCAGCCGGGCTTCGGGCGCCTCGGCGAGTCGATGTGGGGGTTTCAGCGTCACGGGGTGGTGCCGGACATCGTGACGATGGGCAAGCCCATGGGTAACGGCCATCCCGTGGCCGCCGTGGCGGCGCGGCCCGAGGTGCTCGAGCGCTTCGCCAAGCGCCGGCACTACTTCAACACCTATGGCGGCAACAGCGTCTCCTGTGCGGCGGCGCTCGCGGTGCTGCAGGTGATCCGGCGCGAAGCGCTGCTCGAGAACGCGCAGCGCACCGGCGAGTACCTCAAGGAGGGACTCAAGGCGCTCGCCGGGCGAACCCCGGCGATCGGTGAAGTCCGCGGTGCGGGACTGTTCCTCGGCGTCGAGCTGCGGGTCAATCCGGTCAGCGGTCTGAGCGGTGCCGCGGAGACCCGGCGCGTGGTGAATGGCATGTGCCGCCGCGGCGTGCTGGTGGGCTCGACCGGCCGCCATGGCGACGTACTCAAGATCCGCGCGCCGCTGACGCTCGGGAGGAGCCAGGCGCAACTGCTGCTCGAGACGCTCGAGCAGACGCTCAGCTCGCAGGACTGAAGCGCCGCCTCAGCGGGTGAGCGGCGCGGGGGATGCCGTCGCGGCCGCGGCCGTCCGCGGACGGCGCAATACCACGTAGGCGAGCAACGCCACGGCGATGGATATCGTGCTGGTCCAGAGCTCGGCGCGATGCGAGGGAGTGAAGGCCATCGCGACCAGCACCGAGGCCATCCCCGCGATGCCGAAGTAGCTCAGCCAGGGGAACAGCCACATCGGCAGCGCCGAGGGCGGCAGCCCGGCGCGCTCGCGCGCCCGGCGCGACACCACCTGCGATACGCCGATCATCAGATAGATGACCGCGATGATGGCGCCGGAGGAGTTCGTGAGGAACACGTACACCCGGGCCGGCGAGAGAATCCCGGCGATCACGCCGGCGAAGCCGAAGGCGCTCGCGAGCAGTACGGCGCGGGCCGGCACGTGGCGGCGGTTGGTGCGCACCAGCCAGTGCGGCGCATCGCCGCGGGTCGCGAGCACGAACAGCACGCGCGAGGCGATATAGAAGCAGGAATTGAGGCAGGACAGGACCGCGGTCAGGACGACCGCGGCCATGAAGGTGCTGGCGTAGGGGAAGTGCACCTGATCGAGCGCCAGGGTGAACGGCGACTGCGCCGGCACCACCTGGTTCCAGGGAACGACACAGGTGATGACGAACACGGACAGCACGTAGAAGAGGAGGATGCGGCTGATGATGGTCGAGGTCATGCGCGCCACGGCGCGCGCCGGCTCGGGCGACTCCGCGGCGGCGATCGTCACCACTTCGGCCCCCATCATCGACCAGATGACGGTGGTCACGGTCGCCAGCACCGCGAACCACCCCAGGGGTGCAAAGCCGCCGTAAGCGGTGAGGTTCGAGAAGGTCGGCCCGGTCGGCGAGCGGAAGCCAAATGCGTGGGCGCCGACCACGATGATGAAGGAGATGATGGCCGCGACCTTGATGGACGAGAACCAGAACTCGAACTCGCCGTAGGCACGCGCCGACATCAGGTTCACGGACGTCATGCACACCATCAGCGCCGTGCCGATCACCCACTGCGGGAGGGGGATCCAGTCCTTGATGATGCTGGCGCCGGCGATCGCCTCGACGGGAATCACCGTCACCCAGAAATACCAGTACAGCCAGCCGACGGAAAAGCCGGCCCAGTTGCCGAGCGTTGCGCGCGTGAACTCCGTGAAGGAGCGCACCTGCGGCATCTCGACGGCCATCTCGCCCAGCATGCGCATCACCAGCAGCAGCAGGAAGCCGGTGAGGATGTAGCTGATGACGCTCGCGGGCCCGGCGGCCTTGATCGCCACGCTGCTGCCGACGAACAGGCCCGCACCGATGATGCCGCCGATCGTGATCATGGCGACGTGGCGCGGGCGCAGCGAGCGGCTGAGCTCGTGGGATTCGGTTGCGGCGACCGTGGCGACTTCGTTCATGGGCTGCGAGTATAACGGGTCGTGGTGGCGCCCCCGACACCGTATGCTAGCGGCATGCGCGTCAAGCCCTGCGCCGCGGCCGCGATGTTCCTTATTGTGTGTGGCGCCGCCCATGGCGAGCCGCCGGCAGCGCGGCCGCGCGCCGCGGACCTCGGCTTGAAGGTGGGGATCCTCGCTCCGGGACCGCTCGATGCGATCACCGACGTGGCGGGCGTTGCGGTCGGACAGACGACGCTCGTCCGGGGCGAGAACGTGCGCACCGGAGTAACCGCGATCGTGCCGCATCCCGGCAACCTCTTTAAGGAAAAGGTGCCGGCGGCGATCTACGTCGGCAACGGCTTCGGCAAGCTGACCGGCGTCACTCAGGTCGAGGAGCTCGGGGAGCTCGAGACGCCGATCCTCCTGACCTCCACCCTGAGTGTGCCACGCGCCGCGGACGCCCTGCTGACCTATATGCTCGCCCTGAGCGGCAACGAGAAGGTGCTGTCGGTGAACCCGGTCGTGGGCGAGACCAACGACGGCTACCTGAACGACATCCGCGGCAGACACATCACTGCCGAGGATGTCTTGGCGGCACTCCGCGATGCCCGCGGTGGCCCGGTCGAGGAAGGCGCCGTGGGCGCCGGCACGGGCACGGTGGCCTTCGGCTGGAAGGGCGGCATCGGGACGGCCTCGCGACGTTTACCCCGCAGTCTGGGTGGCTACACGGTCGGGGTCCTGGTGCAGACGAATTTCGGCGGCGTGCTGCAGATTGCGGGGGCACCGGTCGGCATCGAGCTCGGCCGCTACGAGCTGCGCCGGGAGCTCGAGCAGGCCGGCAACGGGCGTGACCAGGGCGATGGCTCGTGCATGATGGTGGTGGCGACCGACGCACCGCTCGATGCGCGCGCCCTCAAGCGGCTGGCCGCGCGCGCCTGGCTGGGGCTTGCGCGCACCGGGGGCACGGCGACCAACGGCAGCGGTGAATACGCGCTCGCATTCTCGACGGCACCGCAGGTGCGCATTCGCGCCGACGATCCGGCCCCGCTCCGCAGGTCGGAGCTGGTAACGACCAACGCCATGACGCCGCTGTTCCTGGCAGCCATCGAGGCGACGGAGGAAGCCGTCTACAACTCGCTCCTCAAGGCCACGACCACCAGCGGGAACGGCCACACGATCGAGGCCCTGCCCATCGAGCCGACGGTGGCCATCCTGAGGAAGCACCAGGTGATTCGCTGAGCGGTGCGTGCATGAAGCCGACCTGCGGCAGACTCGTGAGCGCTCTGCTCGCCGCCTGCCTCGCCCAGCCTTGCAGCCCGGCACGCGGCGCCGAAGAGCCGCATGAGCCGCCGCACTTCTCGGTGCCAGCGCCACCGGGCTCGCTGACTTTCGTCGTCTATGGCGATACCCGCTTCACGCAGCGCGAGCGCGTGGCGAATGCGTTCGCGCGCCGCGCGCTCGTCGCAGGCATCGGCGGCGAGAGCCCCGCCGCGATCCTCATCGGGGGCGATCTCGTCTACGCCGGCGACGATCCCGAGGACTATGCCACCTTCAGCAGCGAGACGGCGCAATGGGCGCGGCAGAAAATTCCCGTGTTCCCGGCACTCGGCAACCACGAGTTCCACGGCTGCCGTGCGAGCCACGACGACAGCCCGTGCCTCGAGAACTGGTGGAGTGCGTTCGGGGCGCTGCGCCCCTGGCGCTGGTACTCGGTGAGCATCGGGGAATCGCTGCTGGCGCTGATCCTCGACTCAGATGCCTCGCTCAAGGCGGGCAGCGAGCAACGACGCTGGCTCGAGCGGCGCATCGGCGACGCCGACGCCGACGCTCGCATCGGCTTCCTCCTCATCCTGCTTCACTACCCGCCGGTGCGCGACCCGGTGTTTCCACGCGGCAAGGACGAAGGCGAAGTGCAGCGCTACCTGTCGCAGCATGCGCCGCAGCTGCGGGTGCGGGTGATCGTCGTCGGCAGCCACGTGCACAACTACGAGCGTTTCAGCCGCGACAGAGTTACCTACCTCGTGAGCGGCGGCGGCGGGGCGCAGCCACTGCCGGTGCTGCGCCTGTCGGGCGAGCTGTCGCGGCTCAGGACCTCGGTGAACTTCCACTATCTGCGCATGACTCTCGAGGGTGCCCGGCTCACGGGTACGATGGTGCGCTTCGACGCGAGCGGGACCGGGGGCAACGCCTGGAGCGAGCCGGACCGATTCGAGGTCACTGCTGCCACGGCGCCGCCGTGAGCTTCGCCGACCCGGCAGATCCCGCGCCGCTACTTAAGGGAGATGTGACCGCGCGTGCGGGTCGCTTAGCCTGCACTCGACCTGGAGGCTCACCATGCGACTCACGGGTAATACGATTCTGATCACCGGCGGCGGCTCGGGCATCGGACTCGCGCTCGGCGAGGACTTCGCCCGGCGCGGCAACAAGGTGATCGTTGCCGCGCGCTCGGCGCGCAAGCTGGAGGTGGCGGCCGACGCAGGCCTCGAGCCGCTGTCGGTCAACATGTCCGCGCGCGAGAGCATCGAGTCGCTCGCGCGCACGGTGGTGGCGAGATTTCCGGCATTGAATGTCGTCATTCACAACGCCGGCATCATGAAGAACGAGAACCTGCGCACTACGAATACCGCCGACATCGCCCTCGAGACGATTGCGACCAACCTCGCCGGCCCGATCCTGCTGACGCAGGCGCTGCTGCCGCATCTGTCCAGGCAGGCGAACGCCACCATCATGACGGTGTCATCGGGGCTCGCTTTCGTGCCGCTGGCGATGACTCCGACCTACTCGGCGACCAAGGCAGCCATCCACTCCTACACCCAGAGTCTGCGTTACCAGTTGCGGGACACGGGCGTCGCCGTCATCGAGCTCGTGCCACCGTACGTGCAGACCGGGCTGATGGGCAGCCGCCAGGCCCACGACCCCGCCGCCATGGCGCTCGGCGCGTTCATCTCCGAGGTGATGAGCATCCTCGAGACTCAGCCGGACGCCACGGAGATCCTCGTGAAGAGAGTCGAGCCGCTGCGCTTCGCGGACAGCGCGGGCCCGGCGGGATACGCGGCGTTCTTTCAAACGATGAACGATCGAGTCAGCGCAGCGCGCGCCGAGGAATTCTGAGACGCGCGTGCAGCCGCTCACCGGAAGATCGCCAGCGCCCGGACCTCGATGCTCTCGCGTGGCGCCGCCGCCGGATGACGCGGATCGGTGAATGCGCTGTGCGGCGTGCTGCCTGCCGGCCCGGGAGGCGCGGAATCGAAGTTCTTGAAGAGCCACGCCTCGTCGACGCTCATGTCCGAGGCAAAGTACCAGCGCTGCCCGGGCTCGTGGACGAGATAGTAGATCTCGCCCGTGCGCTGCGGATAGCGCAGCTCGACCGCGTGCAGGGCGCCCGGCGCCACGCTCGCCCCGTCGCATAGCGCGAGCGGCGCATCGCGCACCGGCCCGCGGATCGGCCGCCACAGGTTGATCTGCACGAAGCGCGACAATCCCCCCTCGGCGTGCGGACCGAGCTCGCGCCGCAGACGCTCGCGCGCCGAGCGCGGCGTGTAGTCGGTGTGCGCGTGGTGCACGGGCCGGCCGACGTCATGGCCGACCGCCCTGACACCCTCAGCCCCGCCGCGACGCACGTTGTGATCGAAGACGACGACGCGCGCGGCGCCGAGGGCTGCCTGGATGATCTCGGCGCATTCGGGGTAGTAGCGCTCGCGCAGGTGCGCGTCGTCGTCGAAGCGCCGTACCTGCGTCGACCACTGCCCGAGCATCCCGCCGTGCTCATCGAGCCGCAGCGGCCGCGACCCGCGAATGTCGCGGATCTCGACTGCATGACGGGCGAAGAGCGCGGTCTCGGGCTCCGCCCCCGGCGGCCTCTCGCGCCCATAGGTGAAGGGGCGAGCGACCCCGGGGGTGAGGAACTCGATTTCAGCCCTGAGTGCCATGGCCGTGACCTCAGGCGCGCTCGGCCAGCTCGACCTGGGAACGGTCGTTGGCCGTGGCGGCTGTCGTGAAGAGAAAATTGATCCCTGCAAAACCTCCCGCCGTGATGAGCAGTGCTATCATCAGAGCTATCAAGTTGCTGGTTTTCATGAAGATCACCTCCTTCTGGATGGCGCCTAGTGTTGGCGGAAGGCGCTCTCCGAGCAAACCCAATGGCTAAGAGATCATTAAGAAAAGCTAAACGAATCCCAGGATTCGATCGCCAGCCCCTGAACGGGCTCCGCGTGTTCGAGAGCGTCGCTTCGCACCTGAGCTTTACGGAGGCAGCCGAGGCACTGCATGTAACGCCGGCGGCGGTGAGCCTGCAGATACGCGCACTCGAGCAATACCTGCGCGTGCCGCTCTTCCGGCGCCAGGGGCGCAGCATCACCCTCACCGCCGAGGGCGAGCTGCTGCTCCCGGGCGTGAGGCGCGGACTCGCCACGCTGCAGCAGTCGATGCAGCAGTTGCGGCAGGATCGCCTGAGCGGAGCGCTGCGCATCAGCACGATCGCCTCGTTCCTGCAGAAGTGGCTGCTGCCGCGTCTGCCGCGCTTTCACGATCGCCATCCGGAGATCGAGCTCAGCATCCACACCTCGCGCACGCCGGTCGACTTCGCCAGCAGCGACTTCCACGCCGCCGTGCGCATGAGCACGGGCCCGAGCACGGGCCTGTACAGCGAGAAGCTCATGGACGAGTGGTTTCTCCCGGTGTGCACGCCCGGGCTGCTGGCAAAGCATGGCCCGCTGCGCGACGCGGCGGACCTGCAGCGCTTTCCGCTGCTGCATTCCTCGGACGAGGAGTGGTCGCTGTGGGCGCAGCCTGGAAGCACGCGCGCCTGGCAGGAGCGGGGCACGGCCTTCGACGACTCGCTCACCGTGCTGGCCGGTGCCGAGCAGGGAATCGGGCTCGCCCTGACCCGCTGGTCACTGGTGGCGGAGGCCCTGGCCTCCGGGCGCATCGTGCGCGCCAGCGAGCGGGTC
>Ga0335081_10006915_pt1 | contig 18094 bp, 10 predicted proteins | sample Lox_Sample_35_FD_206713 | JGI IMG/M metagenome (GOLD analysis project Ga0335081, IMG submission 206713) | Soil microbial communities from Loxahatchee National Wildlife Refuge, Florida, United States - Lox_Sample_3.5 | ecosystem: Environmental > Terrestrial > Soil > Wetlands | place: USA... | reverse complement strand
CGTTCAAGCTGTGGATGTGCATCCATAAACCACAGATTTTCAAAAAAGAGTTTTTGGAGCAGTTCAACCGAGCCATTGCGCCTGCGGATGTAGAGCTATCAAAACTCACAAGGCCGCAATTTTACAACATTTCTCTACCCAGTTTCACCAAGCTATATCTTGGAATCAGTTGAACGTGTCGTGCAGATGGCTCGCGAGTACGCTCGCCCCACCCTGTTTTGAGTATGACCGTTCTCGACACCAGCTCAGGGTGAAACGATCAGATAGAACCGATTCGGCAGATTTGTCCCTGAAGCGTCCGTAAAGGTCGCCGTGCCTGACACTCCAAACGTCCCATTGATCAGGATAGTCCACTGGTTCATCGAGATGGGAGCTACACGCTAGGCACATTTGCCACGCGGCTTCAATCACAATTCACGGGCGGGAACGGCGAAAAGCTTTGACAAGCGGCGATGGGCATTTAGATTGCGTGCGGTTCCGGCTGGGGTCGTAGCTCAGTTGGTAGAGCACCACAATGGCATTGTGGGGGTCAGGGGTTCGAATCCCCTCGGCTCCACCAGCCCCGAAAGCTTTCGGGGCTGCCGCGCCGGAGCGAAGGACAAACCAAACACTCAATCAGTCTTCGCTTTTCGCAGGCTCAATATGGCACACTCGTATGTGATGCGAGCCATGCGGCGTCAGCAATGCCCGCCGGGTCGGACAGGAGGGAGACTTTTGTTATTGGTTGGTACCTGACCGGGTAAATGGTGCACTTGCGGCTCGTCCATAAGTGGATTTCGGCATGTCCATCCGCAAAGCCAAAGCCAGCCGCCCCATCGTGATTCGAAGCCGGAACATCGCCCCAGACCCCACCAGGCCAATCCGCAGAACTGGTGATATTCGGATTGGCACTGTCTTTAAAATAGCCGTCGTTGATGTTGTCGGGATGTTCGCCCAGAATCACGTAGAGGTTCGACGGATTGGGAATCCTGCTCACCTTTAGAAACTGCGCGTACGACGGGTAGAATTCGTTCTTCTCGCTTGTCCATGTGGGTGTAGAGGCGCCGAAGAAGCCGTTCATCGAGTAGGAGCGCGGGCGGGCTGTGTAACCCGCAGCCCGCTGCAACGCACTCAAGTAATTGTCGGCCGGACACTTGTAAACACTGACATTATTGACATAACTGTAGAACGGCGCCTTGATGATTCCGACAAGGTTGAAGCAAGTGTCGGGCGGGGGTATGGTCCAGCTCATTATGTCATCCACCCAAGTGGCGTAAGTTGGGTTTGGCAGTGCCAGGTCGTTCATAATTGAAGCGGTATCCCAGTTGTTCACAACTCGGTCCGCATTATCCTCCGCATACATCCGCCAGCCGTTCATAAGTTGGCGGAGATTGTTCTGACACTCAAACGAGCGATCACTGACGCGCGTGCGGGCCAACGCCGGGACCAGCAACAGAATCCAAACTGCCAGCACGCCGATGATTACCAGCAACTCGGCCAACGTAAAGGCCGCGTTGGCCGCGTGAACGTGTTCCTGACCTTTAGCAGCTAGAAGTTTTGGGCGCATGATCGTTTTTTGTAGGTTGGTTCAATTGGCCACGATGCGGTAGAACCGCTGCCCGGAGCCGGGCGCGAGGTCGTTGAGGTAACCGAGGTTGCCGACCATTGACACCGGGACGTCCAGATTCTGCCATAGCGGGTCGGTCAAATTGTTCTTGAACTGCACCTGGTAGTATTTCCCGGCGACCACTGGCCAGGAAATCCACACGCCCTGGCCAGGGCCACCGCCCGGATAGATCTGCGCCAGAAACACCGGCACCGCGCCGGCGGACAGCAGGCTTACCGCGAACAAGTCGCTGGCGCGGTTGAAGTCCTGCGGAAAAAGATCGGAAGCCCAGCTTTCGAAGAAGACCGTCATGCTGTCGCCGCTGAAGACCGGAGTGAGCGAGCGGTTGTTCGCGGTCGAATTGGCCGAGAGGCTTACGCTGAGCAGCATCGTGGCGCCTGTGAGCCGGTCCCACAGAAATACGTCAGGCACACCATTCGTGTCGCCGGGAACCAGATTGCTCGCCGCACTGCGATAGGCCACAAAGCGGCCGTCCGGGCTGATGTCTGGCGAATCGGAATTGCCGTTGGCCGAACTGAACGCGTTGAAGGGCTGGCTCACCAGCGTGTTTGAACCGGTCTGAAAATCGTAGAGATAAATATCGGAAAGACCGTTGGTATCGCCCGGCACGTTGGCCGAGGTCGTCACATGGGCGAGAAAGCGTCCATCCCCGCTGAAGCACGGAGCGGCGTGTGTGAAGGACGTGATCACGCCCAGGAAAAAGTTCGTTCCGACCGCGCGATCCACCACATAGAGATTGGTGCTGGACGAGTAGGCGATCCGGTTACCATCCGGGCTGATGCTCACGCTGGCCAGGAGGGTGCCGCTCGCCACGGTGTTGGTGTAAATGCGTGCCGCGAGTTGCGAGTCCCACAGATACCAGGCGGTGTTCGGACTGCCCGCCACAACATAGCGGCCGTCGGGAGTCATTGCTGTTGGCACGACGCCGATGCCGGTGTATCCGGAACTGTAAACCGTCACGGCGTAGGTCACATTCAGAGACAAATCGCGCCAGAACAAATTATCAACGGCGTTGCCAAACGAGCCGGCGGCGAGGTTGCTGGCCTTGCTGTGGAAAAGTACGGCGTGGCCATCAGCAGTGATTATCGGCGAATACGAATTCTGATTTCCCCCGCCCGTCCCGTTCGTGTTGACGCTGGCGAGCACCGTCGTTCCCGTCTGCAAGTCCCGCACGAATACATCCGACATCTGGTTGGTGTCACCGGCCACCAGGTCGTTGGCGAAGCTGCTGAAGGCCACATAGCGGCCATCCGAACTGATCGCGGGTTCGCTGGAGACGCCGTTGCCCGATGCAACGCCCGACAAGTCCACGCTGGCCAGAATGTTTGTGCCCGCGACGAGGTCGCGCACGAAGATGTCGCGGCAGCCGTTGGTATCGTTCGGCACAAGGTCATCCGCCTCGCTGGCGAACGCGACGTAGCGTCCGTCGGCACAAACGGATAGTTGCGAGAGCGTGCTCGGGCCGCCCGGCGTGGCCGGCGGCAACGCCGGGTCGTGGCACGAGATCAACTCGGTCGTCGCGCCAGCCAGATCGCGCATAAAGACGTCGTACGAGTTGTTGGAATCATCCGCCACGAGGTTGCCGTCCCAAGCCTCGAACACGACGAAGCCGCCGTCATCACTCAAGCACGGCAACGTCAATGCGGTGACCCCAGAACCGATGCCGTCGGTGTCAGCGTCCACCAGTGTCGTCGTGGCGTCTTGGAGGTCGCGCACATACACGTGGAATTGGCCCGACAGGGCGTTGGTGACGAGATTGGTGGCGTTGCTCAGAAAGGCGACGAACCGTCCGTCAGACGTGATAGCGGGCCAGGCGCAAAGGGAGTTTGACTGAACGGCACCGCCCAGGCCCCCGCCGGCCAACGTGCTCATGCCGGACGACGCGTCCCAGACTTCAATGCACGAAGTGTTGCCGGACGTGTCGTTGGCATTGGCAACGAACGCGACGAAGCGGCCATCCGGCGTCAGCGCGAGCGTGCGAAAATCCTCGGTGGCTCCGAATGGAACGGCGGCATTGGTGTTCACGACGTCGGTGAAACCGCTGCCGAGGTTATAACGCAAGATAATCCCTCTGGTCGGGTTGGTGGTACCGACTGTCTGGCTGGTCTCGAACGCGACGGAGCCGCCGTCCGCGCTGAGGACTTGGCTGAAGGAAACCGCGTTGCTGGTGTTCTGCACCGACTTGAGTGTCGGGCGGGCGGCGGTACTCGCCCAAATCGTAGTGCCGGCGACCAGGTCGCGAACGTAAATGTCACCAGAGTTATTCCCGCCCGGCACGAGATTCGTGGCGGTGCTGTAAAAGGCCACGTAGCGCCCGTCGGGCGTGATCTCCGGCGCTTCGGAACTGATTGATCCGTAGATGTTCGGCGACTTCGCTCCGACACTGACAAGCGTGGTGACCCCGGTCAGAAGGTCGCGGACAAAGACGTCCCGGATGCCGTTGGTGTCTCCGGCCACCAGGTCGTTCGCGGCGCTGACGAATGCCACGAAGCGTCCGTCAGGAGTCAGCACCCCGCTGTCCGAGGCTCCGTTTCCAGGCAAACCATTCGTGTCGGCGCTGACGAGGACGGTCGTGCCCGCAACAAGGTCGCGCACGAACACATCGGAGGCGCCGTTCGTGTCGCCGGCGATGAGGTCACTCGCGCTGGATTCGAACAGGGCGTAACGGCCGTTGGTGGAGATGCCAGCCGGAATCGAATCGCCGTTGCCGCCGCCCGTCCCCGAGAGATTGACGCTCACCAACGTCGTCACCGCGTTGCTGCAGTCCCGCAGCAACACGTTCAGGCGGGGCGGAAACAAAACCGCCAGTGGCGCGTTGCCCGTGTCGGCAACCAGATTGTCCGCGGCGCTCATGAACAGCACGAAGCGTCCGTCGGGTGTGATGATCGGGGTCGTGGACTGGCCGTTGCCGCCAGCGGCGGCGTTGTGGAACGGATCCGGTGTCGTCAAGATCTCAGCGGCTTCCACTCTTGCCACCAATGAAACAGAAAGCAAAATTGCAGGCGCGAGCGTTGCTTTCAGCCTTGAAGACATGGTCTTCATCACTTGAAAAGCGGGGCACAAAGAAACTTTTCAATCTGCAAACCCAATGAGATTGGAACAGACCCGCCCGCGCTTGTCAACGATTTAATTTGTTCATTTAACCCCGCCCAGTGCTCACTCATTGCTCCTCTACTGCTTTTCCAATGCTCGTCAGGTGAAGATTCGGGTGAAACGTTTACGCGTGACAACGGTAGCGGCGCACGAGAAATGCAGCAGCGCCAACCGCCAGCAATCCCAAAGCCGAGGGTTCAGGCACGGGCAAGCTTACGCCCTGGAAGGCGATATAGTTGGGCAGATCCAACCCGGAAACGAAAGTGCTCTCCACCCCTTTTGCGGAAAATTCAACAATCGTGCCGCTGGTAATACTCACCACAAACAAATTGCCCGCGCTGTCGAAGGCCAGTCCACAAGGATTATTCAACCCGGAGGCAAAGGTGCTTTGCACGCCGCCCGGCGTGAACTCATAAATGTGGCCGCTGTTATCATCCGCTTCAAACAGATTACCCGCGCTGTTAAACGCCAGTGCAACCGGATTGGGTAATCCCGAAGCGAACGTGGTTCTTACACCGCCCGGCGTGTATTCATAGATGTTCCCGGCATAATCTTCCGACGCAAAGAGGTTGCCCGCGCTGTTAAACGCCAGCCCAATAGGATCACTCAACCCGGACGCAAAGGTGCTTCGCACTCCGCCCGGCGTGAATTCATAAATGTGGCCGCTGCCGTAATCGGCCTCAAACACATCACCCGCGCTGTTAATGGCCAGTCCATACGGAGTGTTCAACCCGGAAGCGAAGGTGCTTCGCACGCCGCCCGGTGTGAACTCATAAATGTTGCCGCTGCTTTCATCTGCTTCAAACAGATTACCCGCGCTGTCAAAGGCCAGCCCGGTAGGATTATACAACCCGGACGCGAAAGTGCTTTGCACGCCGCCGGGCGTGAACTCATAAATGTGCCCGCTCCCCCAATCGCCCTCGAACAGATTTTGCGCTTGCGCGCCGGGGGCAATCAGCAGGACCGCCGCCGCGCCGACTGCCAGACCGGATGAATGACAAGTGGCCCGAACGGACGATTTGAATGTCGTTTTCAGCGTGGCGCCAATGGCCCTCGTAGTTTCGGTTGATATTGATACGCATTTTTTCATGGTGTGCTCCTAAGTATTGATTTGTTGAATTGGTTCGAGACTGACTGACCATTCACATGCTCCTATGGCGTGGGCCACCTGGTGCCAGGTCCACCACGGCCATTTGAGTTTTAATGGCTACACTCATTCTTGCATAAATGACTCGTAAGTTCCATAGCGGTTCTTTCAGAAAACTTTCATTTAAATCTGCCTGCCTTGCAATGGCTTGCGTAAGGCAATTGAACCGCGCGCTCGACCAGGCTGTGCCAAGGGTTTCCGAAACCCGCCAATATTAGCCGGGTCCCGGATTGCATCCGACAACAGCACCTCATCCGCCGGGTGCAAAAGCTTTGTGACTTCATAAAGATTCGCTCCCTGTTTGATTAGAGTGTTTCAACTAATTTCGTAGCCAGAACGCTTCTCGAGCGCCCCCTCACCCAGCCCTCTCTCCCGGTGGGGGAAAGGGTGGCGTCTCGCCGCATGAGGGGGACGACGGCTACAGTTTTTCTGGAATCGCCCTAATGCCTCGTTTGTATGCAGTCACTTGTTCTATCGAACGCACCGGGCGTTTGCGTTAGAAATTTCGCGGCCGTGATTACCACCCCTGCCACCGGCAAAATTGATCGTCAAACAACCTGACGCCGGACCGATTATTTTTCCACCGTTTGCCAGCCGCAGCCGAGCGCTTTGATGAGATTGACCGAAGCGGTCAAGCGCGAGTTTTGCAGTTCGATTGCGCTGCGCTCCTGATTCAAGGCCTCGGTTTGCGCCGTCGCCACGTCGAGATAAGTCACCAAGCCGGCCTGGTAGCGATTGTCCGCAATTTCCAGTGCGTGACGCGCGGCGATTACGGCTTCGTTTTCGGCGTTCCATTCATCGGCCAGCAAATGTTGCGCGGCCAGTTCGTCTTCGACCTCGCCGAAAGCGCTCAACACGGTCTGACGATAGTCCGCGACTGTTTCGCGGTAAGCGGCGTGTGCGGCGGCAAGATTCGCGCGGTTTAAACCGCCCGTGAACAGCGGCAATTGAACGGACGGCCCGACCGACCAGAAACGGCTTGGCCAATCGAACCAGGTGCTCGAATCCACGGATTGAAATCCGGCGAGGCCATTGATGCGAATGGCCGGAAAAAATGCGGCTTTGGCAACGCCGATGTCTGCGTTGGCGGCGGCCATGCGGCGTTCAGCCGCCGCGATGTCCGGCCGATGTTCGAGCAGTTCACTCGGCAAACTTGGCGGAATTTCGGGAATGACCGGGGTTTCCGGCGAACGGGCCGGCACTGCAAAATCCACCGGTGACTGGCCGCAAAGAATGGCCAGTGCGTGCAGCGCCTGCGCGCGGCGTAATTGAATGTCCGGCAATTGCACTTGGGCGGTGTGCAATTGCGTCGCGGCTTGCGCCACGTCCAGGTCGGAAACGATCCCGCCACGCCGACGGTTTTGCGTGAGTTCCAGCGAGCGGCGATAGGCCTCAATCGTGTCGGCGATCAAGTTGTATTCGTCGTCCAACGCCCGGAGTGTGAAATAATCGTCGGCGACTTCGGCGGCCACCTCCAGTTTTGCCGATTCCCAATCATCGGCGCTGGCGATGAAACGCGCGTGCGCGGCCTGGGACAAGCGGCGCACGCGCCCCCACAAATCAATTTCCCAGCCCAGATAAATCGGCGCCGTGAACGTGTCATAAGTGTACGCCGCCCCGGCGGGCTGCCCGTTTTGCGGCGCATTGACGCTCGTGCGTTGCCGCGTGACGTCGCCACCCGGCGTGCCGCCGGCCGTCAATTGCGGAAAAAATTCCGAACGCGCAGCGGCGACCAGCGCTCGCGCCTGCTCAAATCGGGCGGCGGCGGCGGCAAGGTCCTGGTTGTTGGTCAACGCGAGCGCTTCGAGGCGGTCCAATTCGGCATCGCTGAACCATTGCCACCAGTTACCGCGCGGCAGATTTGCGGATGGCTCGGCGATTTTCCAAATCACCTGGTTTGTTCCGGGCGTCGCCGGTTCGCTGAACGCTTTCGGCAACGGCTGGCTCGGCAAAACGGCGGGTTGCCGATAGTTCGGGCCGACAGCACACCCGGCGATACTTGTGAGGAAAAAAATCGCAAATACCCGCAACACGGTGTAGCAAGCGCGGTAACGTCCTAGACTGCCGTGGCCATCCACCGCTTTGAACGCCGCCTGCGCTCCGTCAAAAGCGCCAGAGGGCTGGCGCAGTCCACAACCTGCCGGCGACTCGGAAGGTTTATGCCTGACCTTCGCAATTGGTGAATCGCGATGGTTAAAAATCGCGGTTCTCATTTGGAAGAATTGGTCTCCGCCGGTTGCGCGATTTGCACCGTCATGCCGTCAGCGATGGCATCGGGCGGATTATCAATGATCCGCTCATTCGCGTTCAACCCGGCCAGTACCTCGACGGTGTTGCCGAAGTCGCGTCCGAGCTTGACGGAGCGCAATTGCACTTTGTTATCGCCGCCGACGATGGCGACCTGTGTTCCCTGCGCGCGGAAAATCACCGCGCTATCAGAAATCGTCAACGCGCCCGGGTCGGCGGCTTCGCTGAAACGCACCTGCGCGTAGCTACCGGCGAAAAGCTCGCCGCGCGGATTGGGCACCTGCAATTCCACCTGCAACGTGCGCGTGGCCGGATCCACCGCGCCGGCGGTGCGCGTGACCGTGGCCGCAAATGTCCGCCCGGGCAGTTCCAGAAACGTCAGTTCAGCCTTCTGGCCGGGCGCAATGGCGTGAAGATATTGCTGCGGCACGCTGACATAAACGCGCAGCGGATCGGTTTGCGCCATGCGAAAAAGTTCCGGTCCGCTGTCGGCGGCGATGAGCTGGCCGATGTCCGTGTTGCGGAGCGTGACGGTGCCGTCGAACGGCGCGGTGACCCGGTCAAAGCCTTTCAAATCCTCCAACCGTTTGACGTTTGCCTGCGCGGCTTCGACGTTCGCCTGTTTCAAAACGTAGTCGGATTGTTTTTCAGCGGTTTCCTGTTCGCTCACGCTGGCGGTCTTGAGCAGTTCCGTCCAGCGGTCGGCGGTGATTTTGGCCAGATCCAACGCGGCTTTGGCCTGGTCCAGTTCGGCCCTGGCCTGCGCCAGTTGCTCGTCCAATTCCGGCGTTTCAATTTCCGCAAGCACCTGGCCGTTGGTGACGCGGTCGCCAATGTCCACCAGCCAGTCCTTCAAATAGCCGCTCGCCCGGGCGTGGATCGAGGCTTGAATGAACGCCTGAACGTCGGCAGGCAACGGCGTCCCCCAATCCGGCTGGGCTGGCGTGGGGGAAATGACCGTCACGGTTCGGACCGAATCCGCGCGCGCCTCGGCCAGCAATTTGCGGTGCGCCAACCAACGCGGCACGAAACCGATGAGCAGGCCGACGACTACGAGGACGGCGGCGATTTCAGCGACGCGCCGCAAGCGGACTGGCGGCGGCGAGGAGGTTGGAGGTGACGTTGAGTTCATTTGGATAAAGCGGGATTGGCTGGTTGCGGTTTGTGATGCCGGTGCATGAAACTGAAAACGACCGGAACGAAAAACAGCGTGGCGATGGTGGCAAAGACCAGTCCGCCGATGACCGCGCGGCCGAGCGGCGCGTTTTGTTCGCCGCCTTCGCCGAGTCCCAGGCTCATCGGTGACATGCCAATAATCATGGCCAGCGCCGTCATCAACACCGGACGGATACGGCTGGCACCCGCCTCCAGCGCCGCGGCCACGGGCTCCAGTCCCCGAAGAAGATTTTCGCGCGCGAAGGAGACGACGAGCACGGAATTGGCGGTGGCCACGCCCATCGCCATGATTGCGCCCATCAACGCCGGCACGCTCAGAGTCGTTTGCGTCAGAAACAACCCCCACACCACGCCCGCCAGCGCGCCGGGCAGTGCGGTGATGATGATGAATGGATCGAGCCAGCTTTGGAAGTTCACCACCAGCAGGAAATAAATCAGAATTATCGCCATGGCCAAACCGAGGCCGAGGCCGATGTAACTGGACCGCATGGTCTCGGCCTGGCCGCGCACGATGATGTCGCTGCCTTTTGGCAAATCCGTTTTGATTTTTTCAACCAGCGGGTGGAGGTCGCCCAAAACGCTGCCGAGGTCCCGCCCGTCCACGCCGCCGTAAATGTCAATGACCGGCGTCACTTCGTAATGGGAAATGACCGGCGGGATTTCGACGCGCTTGACGCTGGCGACGTTGGCCAGAATCTGGTCGCCGAACCGGCCGGCGTTGACGGGCATGGCGGCGAGTTGCTGCACCGAATCAATCGCATACTGCGGCGCGCTGACATTGATCAGGTATTGGACGCCGACGTTCGGGTTGAGCCAGTAGGCCGGCTGCACCTGGCTGCTGCCGCTCAAGCCGAGCAACACCGAATTAGCCACATTCTGTTCCGTCAATCCCAGTTCGGCGGCCTTGACGCGGTCAACGGAGATGCTGAATTGCGGCAAATTGTCCGGCTGTTGCACGCGCACGTCCACGGCGCCGGGAATTTTTTTGATTTCATTCGCGAGGCGCACGGCGAGAGCGCGGTTCCGGGCCTGGCCGCTCCCGACGATTTGCACGTCGAACGGCGCGGGCAGGCTGAAATTGAGCGTCTGGCTCACGATGTCCGCCGGCAGAAAATAAAACATCATGCCGGGAAACTCGCGGACCAACTGCGCGCGCAGCTTGCGGACGTAATATTCCGTGGGCGCGTGGCCGCGCTTGAGCGAAACCAGAACGTCCGCGTCGCCGGCACCGATGACGCCGCTGGTGTTGTAGCTCAAATTGATCGAGGAATTCGGAATGCCGATGTTGTCGAGGATGCCGCCAAGTTCGCCCGCCGGCACCTCGCGGCGGATGACAGCGTTGACTTCGCCGGCCAGCCGTTCGGTTTCCTCGATGCGCGTGCCGGTGGGCGCGCGCAGGTGCAGCAAAAACTGCCCGGTGTCCACGTTCGGGAAGAAGTTTCTGCCGAGCGCGACCGCCAGCAGCCACGAACTGACGCAGAAGGCGAGAAAAATCGGCGCAAACGAATTGCGATGCTCAAAACAGCTTGCGAGCAGCGCGCGATAGCCGTTGCGAAAACGGTCAAAGCCGGCTTCAAACGCGCGTTGAAAACGGACGAATGGCAGAATCGAGATCGGCACGTTGGATTCGTCAATGTGTTCGCCGTGCAATTTGACGTCGCGGTAAAGCCACATTACCAGCGTCGGCACCAGCGTCCGCGAAATGAGATAACTGGCCAGAATCGCGAACACCACCGCCTCCGCCAGCGGCACAAACAAATAATGCGCCACGCCGGTCAGAAAAAACATCGGCACAAAGACGATGCAAATGCATAAATCGGAAACCAGCGCCGGCAGGACAATTTCCTGCGAGCCTTGGAGGACCGCATCGGCCAGCGGCTGGCCGGAGGCCATGTGACGATGGGTGTTCTCGATGGTGACGGTGGCATCGTCCACCAGAATGCCCACTGCCAGCGCCAGGCCGCCCAGCGTCATCAAATTGATCGTCTCGCCCAAGGCGCTCAACGCCGCGATGGAGGAAAGCACCGCGAGCGGAATGGACAACGCGATGATGAACGTGCTGCGCCACGAACCCAGAAACAGCAAAATCATCGTGGCGGTCAACGCGGCGGCAATGATGCCTTCCTTCAAAACGCCGCTAATGGCCGCGCGCACAAACAAAGATTGGTCGGCGAATTCCGCCGCGTGCAAATCCGGGAATTGTGAAGCCACTGAATCCATCACGTGCGGCAAGGCGGCTTTGACGCCCTTTACCACGTCGAGTGTCGAGGCGTTGCCCGCTTTCATGATGGTCAGCAACGCACCGCGCACGCCGTCCTGACGCACGGCGTTTTGCTGCGGCATGTAGCCGTCATGCACCTGCGCGACGTCGCTCAGGTAAATCGTCGTGCCGTTGACGACCTTGACCGGCAAATGATTCAAATCGTCAATCAAACGCGTGTTCGCGTCCACTGCCACCGAATATTCGGTCGGACCGATTTTCGCCGTGCCGCTGGGGAGCACCAGGTTTTGCGCGTTGATGGCGCTGATGACGTCCTGCGCCTGGATATTTTTGGCCTTGAGTGCGGGCAGGATCAAATCCACCGCCACGACCCGGTTTTTGCCGCCGTAAGGCCATGGAATCATCGAACCCGGCACGCCGGCCAAACGGACGCGGACTTGATTGGCCGTCGCGTCGAACAATTCCTGTTCCGACATTTTCGGGCTGCTGAAACCGTACTGTAAAATCGGCACGGTCGAGGCGTTGTATTGAATGATGAGCGGCGGCGTCATGCCGGGTGGCATCTGCTTCAATACCGTCTGGGCGACCGCCGTGATCTGCGCCACGGCGGAATCCACCGAGGCCTTCGGCTGGAGAAAGACCTTGATGACCCCGATGCCGTTGTAGGAAGTGGACTCGATGTGCTCGATATTGTTGACCGTCACCGTGAGCGCGCGTTCGTGCAGATAGACAATGCGCTGCTCCATTTGCCTGGCGTCCAGGCCGGTGTACTGCCAGATGATGCTGACGACCGGAATGTTGATCGCCGGGAAAATATCCGTCGGCGTCCGCAACAGGATAAACGGAGTCAGAATGAAAAGCAGCAACGCGGCCACTACAAACGTGTAGGGCCGGCGCAACGCTAAACGAACAATCCACATACTCGATTCAGAGAATCATATCTTGCCGGCCGGTCAAGTATTGGCACGGGATGGCCGTGATTTTTCATCGGGCTTAACGCCAGAGTTCCGGCATCCAGGGCCGGCCATGCAGCCCGCGTTCGTATCGGGGACCGAATCAAATCGCAGCGGGACTGGGTGGCCGGCTCTGATGTCTGCCAATTTACTGACGGCAATTGATTTAATCACGTGAGCTGTGTTCATGAATCTGATTTGAGAGTTTGTTTAGTATTTCGACCGGGATTGTGACGCTGGATTACCGCGCCAGCCTCGGATAAAGTCGCGCGGCGAGTCCCGTGAGCGTGGCCAGGGCAAGCATCAAGACGCCAAAGTCCACGCCGACGCCGCAGGATGTGACGCCCCCTTGAATCATCAGCGTGCGCAGGGCGTCCACCTCGTAGGTCAGCGGGTTGATGCGGGCAATTACCTTGAGCCAGTCGGGCATGATAGAGATCGGATACATCGCGTTGCTGGCGAAAAACAACGGCATGGTCAGAATCTGGCCGATGCCCATAAAGCGTTCCCGCGTTTTGACGATGCAGGCGATGATCAGCGAGAAAGTCGAGAACACCGCCGCGCCGAGCAGCACAGTGACGGCCACACCCGCCAGCGCCAGTGGATGCAAGTTCATTTTCACGTTCAACAGCCAGGCCAAGAGATAAACGATGCACCCCTGGGAAAGTCCGCGCACACCCGCTGACAGCGCCTTGCCCAGCACCAGCGCCGCGCGCGACGCCGGGCTGACCAACAATTTATGCACCAAACCCAGATCGCGTTCCCAGATGACCGCGATGCCGTAAAAAATCGCGATGAACAACACGCTTTGCGCCAGAACACCCGGCGCCAGGAAATCCATATATCGGAGGTCGCCCGTGGGGATGGCATGAATGCGCGTGAATACTTCGCCGAATACCAGCAGCCACAACGCCGGCTGAATGGCCCGTGTCAGCAATTCAGTCGGGTCATGGCGCAACTTGCGCAATTCCATTTCCGCCAAAGTCAGGCATTGGCCCAGCCAGCGGCCAAGGGGATTAACCGAGCCGGGCAAGGTTGCGTCGGGTTTGGGAGATGTCACGATAGTTCCAATCATGTTCTGTTTCCAACGAATTGCCGGTGAAATGGGCGAACACCTCGTCCAATGTTGCGCCGACATGGCCGATGGACCGTTTCAATTCCGCCGGGCTGCCCGAAGCCGCCATCCGGCCCAGGTTCAGAATCGCCACCTGCCCGCATAAAAGGTCGGCCTCGTCCATAAAGTGGGTGGTCAGGAAAATCGTCATGCCATATTCCCGCGCCAGCAGCCGCACCTGCCGCCATACCGCCTGCCGCGCGACCGGATCCAAACCGACGGTGGGTTCGTCCAGAAACAACACCCGCGGCCGGTGCAACATGGCCATCGCCAGTTCCAGCCGCCGCACCATCCCGCCGGAATAACCTCGCACTTCGCGACCCGCCGCTTCCCGCAGTTCCGCGAACTTCAGCGCTGCTTCGATGCGGCTCTGGCGCAACACCCGCGGCACACCGTAAAGTTTGGCGAAAATGAGCAGGTTTTCGTAGCCGGTCAGCGTGCCATCCACGGACACGAGTTGCGGCACATAGCCGATGGAAGCGCGCACTTGCGCCGGCTGCCGCCGGATGTCGAATCCGGCAATCGTAGCCGTCCCGGTCGTGGGCGGCAGCAGCGTCGTGAGCATTTTGATGACGGTGGTTTTGCCGGCCCCGTTTGGTCCCAGCAGACCGAAAATCTCGCTTTCGGCAACCGTCAACTCCAGACCGTCCACCGCTGTCAAATTTCCAAATCGCCGCGTCAGCCCCGCTGTTTCCAAAATCGTCATGGCTTGATCCCGCGCAATTGCGCCTCGGCAGCCGCTCGACAATCAAAAATCCTGAGCAACACACGCATCGTGCGCCGAATGGATTCTTTTTCGGCAGTCGGGAGTGTTTTCAACACGTCGGCCAATCGCAATCGTATCACCTTGCGCACCTTTTCCACCTTCGCCCGCCCCCGGCCAGTAAGCGTCAGCGCGATTTGGCGGCGGTTGGTGGAGACGGTGTGCCGTTCCACGAGTCCTCCGGCGACCAATCCGTTGATCAATCGCGACATGGCCGGCAGGGAAAGTCCTAAATGCTCGGCGACCGCCGACAACGAGGAATCTTTCGTGCGATTCAAAAAAATCAGGGTGCGGAATTGCGGGAGCGACAGGCCGGCGGTGTGGTGTCGGCGGACCTGGTTGCGGATGAACCGCATCACCACCGGCACGGTCTCAAGCAACTCGCGGGCGCAGGCTTCGACGGCGCGGCTCATAAATAATTGTCTTCTGCAACAATTGCAGCGAGTCAATAATAACACCGCTGCCGTCGCTGTCAAGACGCGGCCCCGCCAACCCGGAAACGCGCCTGCGGGTTAAGTAACCGGATGGTTACTTAAACACTTCAAAAGCCGGACTGCTTCGCCGCTCCCCCGTCGCTTGCGCGCGGCGGAAATTCAAAGGTGACTTTGCCGGCGTCATCCATCACCAGATACGCCGGGAACGGCCGGCCGGCCTTGGAAATAAATTTGTCCAGCAAATCCGTTTTGCGCACCGTCAACAACTTTTGCGCCTGCGCCCGCTCAATCGGCTGCTGCAAAATCTCCCGGCTGATCCTGAATTTGCACGGCCGCTTGTCTGCCTGTGACTTCTCACAAAGGTAGGCGCCATCGGTCTCAAAAACCTGGCCGCCGCACCGGGGACATTGGCCCAGCGGTTCTTTGCCGGCGAAATCAATCTTCGGGTGCAATTCCCTGGATTTGGCGCCTTTTGCCCGTGACTTGCTTTCGCGCGGCGGAAATTCAAACGCCGTCCCGCCGTCTTTGAGCACCAGAAACGCCTCAAATTTGCGCCCGGTTCTTTTGGAGACAAACCCCTTGAGCAATTCGGTCCGGCCCTCCGCCAGCAGCCGGGCGATCTGCGCCGGTTCGATGTGCTGCTGCAAAATGATTTTGCCGGTGCGGAACGTGCAGCTCTTGTCCGCGCCGGTTGCCTTTTCGCAAAGGTAATTCATCCCCGCGTCGAACACCCGCGCGCCGCACTTCGGACATTTGCCCAGCGGCTCCTTGCCGGTGAAATCCACCGGCGCGACGGCCTCGCCGTTCTCGTTTCCCGGCCCGTTGCCGAAGGCGAATTCCACCTTGAACTCCGGCGTCAATTTCAGCACCGCGGCGAACGGTTTGCCCGCCTTGCTCCGGAATCCCTGCAACGGCCCGATCTGCCTTTCGTGAATGAGTTGCTCGACCTCCTCGATCTCAAACATCCGGCTGCACAGCGTTTTCCAGATCGCAAAATCACACTTCACGCACTGGAATTGCTTGTATTTTTCGTGGACTTCGCCGCCACATTTCGGGCACGGCGTTTTTAACACGCCAAAGTCGCCGGGGATGGTGTCGTGCTCGTATTTTTTCGCGCGCTCCACGATGTGCCGCGTCATGTCGGCAATCTCCGACATGAATTCGTCGCGGCTTTTCTGCCGGCGCTGGATCTGGCGCAGCTTGAATTCCCAATCGCCGGTCAGTTCCGGTCTGGTCAACTCGGCGACGTCGAGGCCGTTGAGCAATTCCATCAGCGAAAACGCCTTCGCCGTCGCCTGCAACTCGCGCCCGTTCCGATGCAGGTAATTCTCGTAAATCAAACCTTCGATGATGGCGGCGCGCGTGGCCGGTGTGCCCAGCCCTTTCTCATGCATCGCCTCGCGCAGCTCGTCGTCCTCGACCAGCTTGCCCGCGCCTTCCATCGCGCTCAACAATGTCGCTTCCGTGTAGCGCGGGGGCGGTTTCGTGACGTTTTGCTTCACCTCGACGCCGCTGGTGTTGACCTTTTCATTCGGCTTTACCGGCACGAGGTTCGTGTCTTCGTCCTGAGCTTCCTTGCCATAAACGGTCAGCCAGCCCGGTTTGACGATGACTTTGCCGGTGCTCTTGAACGGCTCGCTTTCGACGCGCGTGATGCGGATGGTTTCCAGGAATTCCGCCGCGGGATAAAAAATAGCCAGGAACCGCTTCGTCACCATGTCGTATAGCTTCAGTTCCGGCTCGCTCAAATTCTGCGGCGTTTGCGTAGTCGGGATGATGGCGAAATGGTCGGAGACCTTCGCGTTGTTGAAAATCCGTTTATTCGGATGCACCCAATTGTTTTTCAGAATCGTTTCGGCAAAAGGCGCGTAACGGGTGTCGCCGAGCATCTGCATGACACTCCTGACGGTGCCGGGGTAATCCTCCGGCAACGCGCGCGAATCGGTGCGTGGATACGTCAGCACCTTGTGCCGTTCGTAAAGCGCCTGTGCCAGGCCCAGCGTGTTCTTGGCGCTGAATCCGAACCGCGAATTGGCGTCACGCTGCAAACTCGTCAAATCATAGAGCAATGGCGACAGCGACGTGCTGGGCTTGCTTTCCTCGGTGACAATGCCCGGTTTACCGAGGCATTTGTCGCGAAGTGCTTGCGCACGGCCAACCTCCCAAATGCGTTCCGGCCTGAGCTGGTCTGCGTCCAACGTGTCGCCGGCATCTTGCCGGCGGTTCTGATCTTCTCGGGTTTGTCCTGCCGATGAGACGGCAGCAGCACGTTGTTTGACAAATTTCTCGTCGAACCAGCGTCCGGTGTATTGTCCCGCCGCCGCGTCGAACGTGCCGATGACTTCCCAGAAATCGCGCGGCACGAACTTGCGGATTCTCGCCTCGCGCTCGACGACGATAGCCAAGGTCGGTGTCTGGACGCGGCCGACCGTCGTCTTGAAAAAGCCGCCGGACTTCGAGTTGAACGCGGTCATCGCCCGCGTCCCGTTGATGCCGACCAGCCAATCAGCTTCCGACCGGCTGTAAGCAGCATCGGCCAGCGGCAACATTTCCCTGTCTTCGCGGAGTTTTTCGAATCCTTCACGAATGGCCGCTGGCGTCATGGATTGCAGCCAGAGGCGTTTGATGGGTTGCTTCGCCTTCGTGTGCTTGACGATGTTGCGGAAAATCAATTCGCCTTCGCGCCCGGCATCGCAGGCGTTCACCAGCGCGTCCACGTCGTCGCGCTTGATAAGCTTTTTGAGGACCTTCAGCCGGTTCTCGGTTTTCTCAATCGGCTGCAAATCGAAATACGGCGGGATGACCGGCAGATGCGTGAACGACCATTTGCCGCGAGCGGCCTCGACGCCTTCGGGCGGCACCAGTTCCAGCAGATGGCCGACGGCTGACGAAAGGATGTATTGCTCGCTTTCGAAATAGTCGTCATGCCGTTTGAATCCACCGAGCGCCTTGGCGATGTCGCCGGCGACGGACGGTTTCTCCGCGATGATGAGGGCTTTGCTCATTTGTTGCCCGCGCTTTTACACCGGGCGCGGCAAACATGCGAAGAAAAAATGTTTTGTCAAATCCAACCACAGCGCTTTTGACCGCGACTTGTCTTGCCGACACAGTGAAAACGAAGGTTGAGCGGACACAGATAAATATGGATTAGTGGCCGAAATCAAGATTTGAAGTCCTCTCTCAACTCTCGACCGTCGTCATTCAACCAGTCCACCGCCATAATCCAAGGCAACCGGGCAGGTATTATTGCTACCACCGTTGAACGCGATAATACCGCTGTGAGTTGGTGGCGGTCGGGTCAGTCAAAAGCAGCGTCCTGCCGTTACCGGGCGCCAGTGGC
>Ga0335081_10006913_pt1 | contig 18100 bp, 15 predicted proteins | sample Lox_Sample_35_FD_206713 | JGI IMG/M metagenome (GOLD analysis project Ga0335081, IMG submission 206713) | Soil microbial communities from Loxahatchee National Wildlife Refuge, Florida, United States - Lox_Sample_3.5 | ecosystem: Environmental > Terrestrial > Soil > Wetlands | place: USA... | reverse complement strand
CCCCCATCCAAGATCAGGCCATCCCCCACGTGCTCGCCCGGCGCGACGTGCTCGGCATCGCGCAGACCGGCACCGGCAAGACCGCGGCGTTCACGCTGCCGATGCTGACCATGCTGGAGCAAGGCCGGGCGCGGGCGCGCATGCCGCGCACGCTCATTCTCGAGCCGACCCGCGAGCTCGCCGCGCAAGTCGAGGAAAGCTTCGCCAAATACGGCGTCAATCACAAGCTCAACGTCGCGCTGATCATCGGCGGCGTCTCGTTCGACGACCAGGACACCAAGCTGATGCGCGGCGTCGACGTGTTGATCGCGACGCCGGGCCGGCTGCTGGATCATTTCGAGCGCGGCCGGCTGCTGCTCAGCGGAGTCGAGCTTCTGGTCATCGACGAAGCCGACCGCATGCTGGATATGGGCTTCATCCCCGACATCGAGCGCATCTGTAAGCTGGTGCCGTTCACCCGCCAGACCCTGTTCTTCACCGCCACCATGCCGCCGGAGATCCGGCGCATCACCGAGCAGTTCCTGCACAATCCGGTGCGCGTCGAAGTGTCGAAGCCCGCCACCACTGTCGCCACCACCACGCAGGCGCTGGTGCGCTCCGGCCGCGACGACTTCGAGAAGCGCGACACGCTGCGCCGGCTGATCCGCTCGGCCGAAGGCTTGAAGAACGCCATCGTGTTCTGCAATCGAAAGCGCGAGGTGGCGACGCTCTTTCGCTCGCTGCTGCGCCACGGCTTCTCGGTGCAGGCGCTGCACGGCGACATGGACCAGCCGGCGCGCATGGCGGCGCTCGAGCAGTTCCGCAAGGGCGAGGTGACGCTCCTGGTCGCTTCCGACGTCGCCGCCCGCGGCCTCGACATTCCCGACGTCAGCCACGTCTATAACTACGACGTGCCGCACCATCCCGACGATTACGTGCACCGCATCGGCCGCACCGGCCGCGCCGGGCGCGCCGGCTGCGCCATCACCATCGTCGCCGGATCCAACGACGCCAAGGCGGTCGCCGCCATCGAGAAGCTGATCGGCCAGACCATTGCCTTCATGGACCAGCCGGCGGCTGCAGCCGGCACTGCGCCGGCCGACGAACGGCCGCGGCAAGCGTCGCGGCCGCACGGGCCGCGCCACGGCCATGCACCGCAGCGCGGCCGCGGCGCAAAACCCCGGCGCCGGCCGCACGAGCCGGGCGCGGTGGCGCGAATCGACGAGGCGCGCTCGCGCCGCCATGCGGAGCGCGCGCCGCAGCGGGCGGACGACGGCGACGCCGCGCATCTGCCGGCTTTTCTGCTGCGCCCGGTGCCGGTCAAAGCCTAGGCAAGCGGCGATCCCGCCGCTTTGTTTTGACGGCCGGTCAGGATTTCCCCGACAGCCCCGAAATACGGCCGTCGACATTTACGTCTCATTCACGGCTGTCCCCTAATTTGCACGTGAAAATTGCGACGGTCCGGCCCGTCAACAAAAAGACTTCCCGCCCCGCCGGGTGCGATTGGAGACACTCGATGCCCGTGCCTCGCGATGAGCACGCCAGGACGCTTGCCCTCGCCGACATCGCCCTGGGCCAGATCAAGGCCCTCGCCCAGCCGGCAACGCCGCGCAATTTCGAGATTTGGTACAACTACGCCACCGGGTATAACCCGGCGCTCAACCAGCTGATCAATCAAACGCTGGAGCAGAACGGCACGCTCGGCGAGGCCGATCTCGACCAGATCTACACCACCTATATCGCCCCCAACCGGGCCAGCGACCGCGTCGAAACCGTCAACGCGCGCGTGCTCGACGAGATCAAGCAAGTGCTCGACATGATCGACGCCGCCGCGGGCTCGGCGACCAATTATTCGGCAAGCCTCGCCGACGCCTCCGCCAAGCTCGACCGCGCCCACGACGGCGAAGGTTTGCGCGCCGTCGTCGAGCTGCTCGTCAAGGGCGCCCGGGAAATGGAGCTCAACAACAAGAAGCTCGAGGCGCGGCTGTCGGCGTCGAAGCAGGAGATCGAGCAGCTGCAGCAGAACCTGCAAGTCGTGCGCACCGAAAGCCTGACCGACCCGCTGACCACCCTGTCGAACCGCAAATTCTTCGATGCCGCGCTGGCCAAGGCCATGGCCGAGGCCAAGGAGAAGAACCAGCCGATGGCGCTGCTGATGGCTGACGTCGATCATTTCAAGGGCTTCAACGACAAGTTCGGCCACCTCACCGGCGATCAGGTGCTGCGCCTGGTGGCGATGTCGGTGAAGCAGAACGTCAAGGGCCAGGACGTCGCCGCCCGCTACGGCGGCGAGGAGTTCGTGGTGGCGCTGCCGAACACGACGCTGCAAGCGGCAATCACGGTCGCCGACCACATCCGCCGCGCGGTGATGACCAAGGAACTGATGAAGCGCTCGACCGGCGAGCGGCTCGGCCGGGTGACGGTCTCGCTCGGCGCCGCAAGCTTGCGCCCGAACGACACCGCGCAATCGTTGATCGAGCGCGCCGACATGTGCCTCTACGCCGCCAAGCGCAGCGGCCGCAATCGCGTGATCTGCGAGGCCGACCCGGAAGCGGGCGCGCAGGCCGGCAAGCCGGCGCGGGTGGCGTAAGCGCCGCCATATTGCCGCTGGACGGTTCTTGGCTTAGGCCAAGAACGATGCCCTCCGACCGTCCCATCATCATCGCCGGCGCCGGCCCGGTCGGCGTCATCACTGCGCTGGCGCTGGCGCGGCAAGGCTTTGCCGTGCAGGTGTTCGAGGCCGAAGCGCGGGTCAACGACAGCCCGCGTGCGGCGACCACCCATGCCGCGACGTTGGAAATTCTGGATAACCTGGGGCTCGTCGAGGAGGTCATCCGGCGCGGCCTGATCGAGCCGAAATTCCGCATCTGGGACCGCGCCACGCGCGAGGTGATCGTCGAGTTCGATTTCGGCGTGCTGAAGGACGACACTCGATACCCCTTCGTCGTGCAGTGCGAGCAACACAAGCTCGCCAATTTGACCATCGAGCGACTCTCCGCCTTTCCCCACGCCGAGGTGCGATTTTCGTCGCGGGTCTTGGGCTTTGAGCAATTCGACGACCGCGTCGAAGTCGAGGTCGAGACCGCGGCGGGCCCGCGCCGCATCGTCGGCTCCTATCTGATCGGCTGCGACGGCGGCCGCTCCACGGTGCGCAAGGCGCTCGGCATCGACTTCGAAGGCTACACCCATCCGGAGCGGTTTCTGATCCTGACCACGCGGTATTCGTTCGACGCGCTCTATGCGCAGTGCTCGCGCAACTATTTCGCCGACGTCGACGAATGGTGCGCGCTGTTCAAGGTCACCGGCGACGACGGCAAAGGCTTGTGGCGCTTGCTGTTCCCGACCCGGCTCGGCGAGACCGACGCCGAAGCCTTCGACGAGGCCGCGGTGCAGCGGCGGCTGCAGAACTTCTTTCCCAAGGCCGGCGACTATCCGGTGGTCCACCGCAACATCTACAACGTCCACCAGCGGGTGGCAGCGGCGTTCCGCAACGGCCGCGTCTTCCTTGCAGGCGATTCCGCCCACGTCAACAATCCGCTCGGCGGCCTGGGCCTGAACTTCGGCATCCACGATGCCTTTCAGCTCTCCGGCCTCATCGGCCAGGTGCTGCGCGGCGAGGCGTCGGCGAAAATCCTCGACGGCTACGACCGCACGCGCCGGCCGCTCAACATCGAATACGTGCAGCAGCAGACGATCGCCAACAAGAAGCGGCTGGAGGAGAAAGACCCTGCGGTGCGGGACAAGAACAACGCGGCGCTGCGCGCCACTGCCGCCGACCCGGCGGCCCATCGCGCTTATCTGCTGCGCGCTTCGCTGATCGAAGCGGCGCGCAAGGCGCAGCTGGCGTGATCACTGCGCAGCCACGCCTTCGTCCTTGGCCGGCTCGAGCTGCACCGACTCGCCGCAGCCGCAGGCGCCGGTCTGGTTCGGATTGTTGAAGACGAATTGCGCCGCGAGCTTTTCGACCTTGTAGTCCATCTCGGTGCCGAGCAGAAACATAACCGCCTTGGGGTCGATCAGGATGCGCACGCCCTTGTCCTCGACCACCTCGTCGAGCGGATTGATTTTTTCGGCATATTCCATGGTGTAGCTCATGCCGGCGCAGCCGCCGTTCTTGACGCCGACGCGCACCGCGGCGATCGGACGATCGGCGTTCGCCATCACCGCCTTGATGCGCTCGGCGGCGGCATCGGTGAGCCGCATCACTTGAGGTCTCGGCCGCGCGGTGGCCATGTCACGTTCTCCCAGTAGCCGTATAACTCGAAATTCCTAACGACCTCACACTTGCGCATGTAGTGCGGCGCGCTTTACGGCGCAACTCACCACATATTGAGCACCGTGCGCGCCTCGTCCGACATGCGGCTCGGGTCCCACGGCGGCTCCCAGACGATATTGACCTTGGCCTCGCGCACGCCGGAGACGGCGGCGACCGCGCTCTCGACCTGCGCCGGCAATTCGGCGGCCGACGGGCAGTTCGGCGTGGTCAAAGTCATGTCGATATTGACGACGCGGTCGTCGTCGACGTCGACCTTGTAGATCAGGCCGAGCTCGTAGATGTCGGCGGGGATTTCCGGATCGTAGACGGTCTTCAGCGCGCCGACGATGTCGTCGGTGAGCCGCGCCATCTCGTCGGCGGGGATGGCCGACGGCTTCTCGGCCGCATCGGCCACGGCGGCGGGGACGCCGGCGGCGGCAGCCGTCTCGGTCACGTCGGTTTTAACATCGTCGGTCATGCGAAGATTTCCTGCGCCTTGACCAGCGCCCGCGCCAAGACGTCGACCTCGTCGCGGGTATTGTACATGGCGAACGAGGCGCGGCAGGTGGCGGTGAGGCCGAACCGCGCCAGCAATGGCATCACGCAATGGGTGCCGGCGCGCACCGCGACGCCGGAGCGGTCGATGATGGTGGCGACGTCGTGGGGGTGCGCGCCCTTCATGGCGAACGACACGATCGGGCCTTTGTCCCTGGTCGTGCCGAAAATCTGCAGCGAGTTGATCTCGCGCAACCGCTCGTGGGCGTAGCGCACCAGGCCGGCCTCGTGCTCGCGGATGCGCGCCTTGCCGACGGACGCGACGTAGTCGATCGCGGCGCCAAGCCCGATCGCCTGCACGATCGACGGCGTGCCGGCCTCGAACTTGTGCGGCGGCTCGCCGTAGGTGATGCGGTCCTCGAACACTTCGCGGATCATCTCGCCGCCGCCGTTGAACGGCGGCATGGCTTCGAGGTGCTGGTACTTGCCGTACAGCACGCCGATGCCGGTCGGGCCGTAGAGCTTGTGGCCGGTGAAGGCATAAAAATCGCAGTCGATGTCCTGGACGTCGACGTCGAGATGCACCGCCGCCTGGGCGCCGTCGAACAGCACCGGAATGCCGCGGGCGTGGGCGATGCGCGCCACCTCCTTGGCCGGCACCGCGGTGCCGAGCATGTTCGACATGTGGGTGATGGCGACCAGCTTGGTGCGCGGCGTCAACAGCTTCTCGAACTCGTCGATCAGGAAGTTGCCGTCGTCGTCGATCGGCGCCCATTTGATCACCGCGCCCTGGCGCTCGCGCAGGAAGTGCCACGGCACGATGTTGGAGTGGTGCTCCATGATCGAGAGCACGATCTCGTCGCCCGGCTTGATGCGCTCACGGCCGAAGGTGTAGGCGACGAGGTTGATGGCCTCGGTAGCGTTGCGGGTGAAGACGATCTCTTCCTTGCGCCGGGCGTTGAGGAACTTGGCCACCGTCTCGCGCGCGCCTTCGTAGGCCTCGGTCGCCTCGTTGGCGAGGAAATGCAGGCCGCGATGGACGTTGGCGTATTGCGTCGTGTAGGCGAGATTGAGCCTGTCGAGCACGGCTTGCGGCTTCTGCGCCGAAGCGGCGTTGTCGAGATAGACGAGCGGCTTGCCGTAGACCTGCATCTTCAGGATCGGGAAATCCGCCCGGATGCGGTCGACGTCATAGCCGTCTATGGTCTGCACGATATTCATGATTAACATTCCGCGCCGTTTCCCGGATGCGGTGCAGCGCGAAGCGGTGCGCCGCTGATCCGGGATCGTCGCAGACTCCCGAGCTCGTTACGATCCCGGGTCTGCAGCGCATCACTTCGTGCTGCGCTGCGCCCGGGAAACAATGTCAGGGCGAGGATCATGCGCGACCTCGCAGCCAGGCCGCGACGGCATCCATCAGCGCCTCGCGCAAACCGGCATGCTCGATGCCTTCGATCGCCTCGCCGAGGAAGGCGCGGATGAGCAGGGCTTCCGCTTCCGGGCGCGGAATGCCGCGCGCCATCAGATAGAATTTCAGCGCGTCGTCGAGCGCGCCGGCGGTGGCGCCGTGGCCGCACTGCACGTCGTCGGCGAAGATTTCCAGCTCCGGCTTGTTGTCGGCTTCGGCGCGCTCGGAGAGCAGCAGCGCCCGCGTCATCATCTTGGCGTCGGTCTTCTGCGCGTGCGGCCGCACGATGATGCGGCCCTGGAACACGCCGTGGGCCTCGCCGTCGAGCACCGACTTGAACAGTTCGCGGCTCTGGCAGCGTTGTGCGACGTGGTCGGCCACCAACGTCGTGTCGGCATGCTGGCGGCCGTTGAGCAAAGTGGCGCCGCGGATGCCGGCCACCGTGTCCTCGCCGTCGAATTTCAGGAACAGCTGGTTGCGCACCACGGCGCCGCCCAGGGTGAAGGTGAACGCGTTGAAGCGCGCCTTGCCGCCGATCGCCGCCGCCAAGGTCGAGACGTGCAGCGCGCCTGAGCCCTCGTCGATGATCTTGACGTGATCGACATGGGCGCGGTCGCCGACGAACAATTCCAGCGTGGCGTTGACCTGGTAATCGCTGCCGGCGGGGCCTTCGTGGCTTTCGATCACCATGGCGCGGGCTTCGGGCTCGGCCACCACCAGCGAGCGCGTGAACGTCGCGGCCGGTTTCTCCGAGGCGACGAAGACGAGATGCAGTGGCCGCTCGATGGTGGCGCCCGCGGCAATGCGGATCACGGCGCCGTCGCCCATCAGCGCGGTGTTGAGCGCCACCGCGACGTCGCTTAACGGCGCGAGCTTGCCGAGATGGGTGGCGAGCTGCGGGTCGCCGGCGGTGAGCGCGGCAGCGAGCGAGCCGACCGACAGCCCCGGCTCCAGGTTGGCGATATCGGAGAGCTCAGGAACGAAAGCGCCGTCGACGAAGACGAGCCGCCGGGTCTCGACGTCGCCGAGCAAAGCGCCGGCGCCCTTCGCCCGCGCCTTGGCCCCGGCATCGGGCGGCGCCGCGAGCGGCTTTAAATCGCGCATCAGCACGCGCAGGTCGGTGTATTTCCACTCCTCGACGCGACGGTGCGGCAGGCCGGCCTTGGCAAACACATCGAAGGCGGCGTCGCGGCGCGCCACGATCGCGTCGTCGCCGGGCAGCCGCCCGCGCGCCTCGCTGAAGGCTTGCGCCAGCGCGGTCTCGGCTGCGGTCTTGATGGTGGCGACTTCCGCGTTCACGCCGCTTCCTCTTCCTGGTACTCGGCATAGCCGCGCGCTTCGAGCTCGAGCGCCAAATCCTTGCCGCCGGTGCGCACGATGCGGCCGCGCGAGAGCACGTGCACCACGTCGGGCACGATATAGGTGAGCAGGCGCTGATAATGGGTGATGACGACAAAGGCGCGCTCCGGGGAGCGCAGCCGGTTGACGCCGTCGGCGACCACTTTCAGCGCGTCGATGTCGAGGCCGGAATCGGTCTCGTCGAGCACCGCGAGCCGCGGCTCGAGCAGCGCCATCTGCAGAATCTCGTTGCGCTTCTTCTCGCCGCCGGAGAAGCCGACGTTGACGGCGCGGCGCAGCATCTCCTGGTCGATGCCGAGCTTGCCGGCCACTTCGCGCACCTTCTTGAGGAATTCCGGCGTTGAGAATTCCGCCTCGCCGCGCTTCTTGCGCTGCGCATTGAGCGCGGTGCGCAGGAACGTCATGGTGGCGACGCCGGGAATTTCCAGCGGATACTGGAAGGCGAGGAACAAGCCGGCGGCGGCGCGCTCGTCCGGCGCCATGTCGAAAATGTTCTTGCCGTTGAACAGAACTTCGCCCGCGGTCGGCTCATAGCCGTCCTTGCCGGCGAGCACATAGGCGAGCGTCGACTTGCCGGAGCCGTTCGGCCCCATGATGGCGTGCACCTTGCCCGGCTCGATTGCAAGATCGAGGCCTTTGAGAATTTCCTTGCCGTCGACTTCGACGTGAAGGTTCTTGATGTCCAACAACGGCATTAAAAACTCCAGATTAACGGTCGCCCCAGCGCCAGCGCCACTCGCCCTCGGTCTTGCGGCGCGTGACGATAAACAAGAAAGCGAAGGCAAGCGCGTCGAAGGCGAACATCGCGGCCAACGCCCAATCGTGCCGCTCGGTCAGTCGCAGATAGAACGAGACCGCCACCATTACGGCAACGGTGCCCAGCGTCAGCGCCCAGCCTTGCCAGGTGGTCGGTGTGGCGCCGTAGCCGTAACGCTTGGGTCTGAACCAATACGTGGTCATTGCGCTCTCTTGGCACTCTCTTGGTACGGTCCGGTCAGCCGACTGAGCCTTCGAGCGAAACCGAGATCAGCTTCTGCGCCTCGACGGCGAACTCCATCGGCAGCTGCTGCAGCACGTCCTTGACGAAGCCGTTGACCACCAGTGCGGTCGCCTCTTCGGCGCTTAGCCCGCGCTGGCGGCAGTAGAACAGCATCTCCTCGGAAATCTTCGAGGTGGTGGCCTCGTGCTCGAACACCGTCGAAGAATTCTTGGCCTCGACATAGGGCACGGTATGGGCGCCGCACTTGTCGCCGATGAGGAGCGAATCGCAATTGGTGAAGTTGCGCGCGCCGGTGGCGCGGCGATGCGCGCTGACGAGGCCGCGATAGGTGTTGTTGGAATGGCCGGCGGCGATGCCCTTACTGATGATGCGGCTCGTGGTGTTCTTGCCGAGATGCAGCATCTTGGTGCCGGAATCGACCTGCTGATAGCCGTTCGAGATCGCGATCGAATAGAACTCGCCGCGCGAATTGTCGCCGCGCAGGATGCAGCTCGGATATTTCCAGGTGATGGCCGAGCCGGTCTCGAGCTGGGTCCAGGAGATCTTGGCGTTGGCGCCGCGGCAATCGCCGCGCTTGGTGACGAAGTTGTAGACGCCGCCGCGGCCCTGGGCGTCGCCCGGGTACCAGTTCTGGATGGTGGAATATTTGATCTCGGCGTCGTCGAGCGCCACCAGCTCGACCACGGCGGCGTGGAGCTGGTTCTCGTCGCGCACCGGCGCGGTGCAGCCTTCGAGGTAGCTCACGTAGGAGCCCTTGTCGGCGATGATCAGCGTGCGCTCGAACTGGCCGGTGTTGCGCTCGTTGATGCGGAAGTAGGTCGACAGCTCCATCGGGCAGCGCACGCCCGGCGGCACGTAGACGAACGAGCCGTCGGAGAACACCGCGGAATTGAGCGTGGCGAAGAAATTGTCGGAAATCGGTACCACCGTGCCGAGATATTTCTTGACCAGCTCCGGATGCTGCTGCACCGCTTCCGAGATCGGCATGAACAGCACGCCGGCCTTGGCGAGCTCGGCCTTGAAGGTCGTGGCGACCGACACGGAATCGAACACGGCGTCGACGGCGACCTTGCCGTAACCGTTGCCAGCGCCCTCGCCTTCTAAACCCTCGCCGTCGCCGGCCGGCTTCTGGATGCCGAGCAGCGCCTCGCGCTCGCGCAGCGGAATGCCGAGCTTCTCGTAGGTGCGCAGGATTTCCGGGTCGATCTCGTCGAGCGACTGCGGCGCCTTCTTCGGCGCGGAATAGTAGTAGATGTTCTGATAGTCGATCGGGCCGTACTGGACCTTGGCCCATTTCGGCTCGCTCATGGTGAGCCAGCGCTTATAGGCTTCGAGTCGCCACTTCAGCATCCATTCCGGCTCGTTCTTCTTGGCCGAGATGAAACGGACGGTGTCTTCCGACAGGCCCTTCGGGGCCTTCTCGGATTCGATCACCGTCTCGAAGCCATACTTGTATTGGTCGACGTCGATCCGCCGGACCTGATCGACGGTCTCTTGCACTGCCGGCATTCGTCCCTCCGCTCACGGTTTCAAGGACCGCGGGTTGGATTTGTCGGTATGGTCAGGTGTACCTTGTCCGGGTCATCCCTCAAGCCATTTGAGCCGTTCAAACGGCCGTGAATTTACTCGTTCGAGCAGCAGCTTACGCCGCCAAGCCTGCTTGCCTCTTAGATAATGCAGTTGCAAGCTTTCTCCAAGCATTAAGGAACCGCTCCACGTCGATTTCGGTGGTGGCCCAGCCCAGGCTCGCCCGCACCGCGCCACGCGTCAGCGCCGGAGAAACCCCCATGGCGGCAAGGACATGGGAGGGCTGGACCTTGCCGGACGAGCAGGCCGCGCCCGAGGAGACGGCGATCCCCTCGAGGTCGAAGGCGATCACGGCGGTCTCGGCCTTCATGCCGGGGGCGGCGAACAGGGTCGTATTCGGCAGCCGTTCGGCCGTGGCGCCGAAGATCACCACCTCCGCGGCGGCGGCCTTGAGGCCCGCCTCCAGGTTGTCGCGGAGGTTTTGCATGCGGGTGGCCTCGGCCGGCCCGTGGCGGCGGGCTGCGGCCGCCGCGGCGCCAAAAGCGGCAATGCCGACGACATTTTCCGTGCCGGCGCGGAGCCCCCGCTCCTGGCCGCCACCGCGAATGAGCGGATCGGGAAAATGAATGTCTTCGCGGGCGCGGATCAGCGCGCCGACGCCCTTGGGGCCGCCGATCTTGTGGGCCGACAGCGTCAAAAGGTCCGCACCGAGAGCGCCGATGTCGATTGCGATGCGGCCGGCGGCCTGCACGGCGTCGACATGGAGGAAACCGCCGGCGTCATGGACGACTGCGGCGGCCTCGGCCACCGGCTGCACCACGCCGGTCTCGTTATTGGCGAGCATGATGGAGACCAGCGGCCGCGCCGTTTTGGCCAAGCCTTCGGCCAGCGCGTTCAAGTCGACGCGGCCCGTGGCGTCGACGGCGATGTCGGCAATGGCCTCGCGCGGGAACCGCCCGCCGGCGCGCACGGAGGCATGCTCGATGGCGGAGATCAAAAGCTTATCGCGCGGACGCTTCTCGGCCGCGGTCTCGATGGCCGGCGTCAGCGCCAGCATATTGGCTTCGGTGCCGCTGGAGGTGAAAATCACGTCGGACGGCCGCGCCCCGACCAGCGCGGCCACTTGTTCGCGCGCCTCCTCGCCGAGCTGCCGCGCCGCGCGGCCCTCGGCATGGACCGAGGACGGGTTGCCGGGAACCGCAAGCGCCGCCTGCCACGCCGCGGCCGCCTCCGGCCGGAGCGGCGCCGTGGCGTTCCAATCGAAATAGCTGCGCTCGGCCATGCTGGTTATGCTTGCTTTTTGACCCCCGGCCTGTGCTAGAAGTCGCGGCCCCCAAACTTGCGCCGCCGAAAGCACCTTGCCGGTTCGAAAATCTGAAATAGATATAGAGACTTACGTTCGCAACGCGGCAGCGTCAAGCGCGCCCGACTCGGCCGGTTAATCGGCGAAAATCACACGCGAGGTTGAAACGACATGCCCGAGGTCATCTTCACAGGACCTGGAGGCCGCATCGAGGGCCGTTACCACCCGGCGCGGCAGAAAAACGCGCCGATCGGCATCGTGCTCCATCCGCACCCGCAATTCGGCGGCACGATGAACCACCAGATCGTCTACCAGATCTACTATGCCTTCGTGCACCGCGGCTTTTCGGCGCTGCGCTTCAACTTCCGCGGCGTCGGCAGAAGCCAAGGCGGCTTCGATCACGGCATCGGCGAGCTGTCCGACGCCGCCGCCGCGCTCGACTGGGCGCAGTCGGTCAACACCGAGGCGCGCAGCTGCTGGATTGCCGGCTTCTCGTTCGGCGCCTGGATCGGCATGCAGCTTTTGATGCGGCGGCCCGAGATCGAAGGCTTCATCTCGATCGCGCCGCCGGCGAACCTCTACGACTTCTCGTTCCTGGCGCCCTGCCCGTCGTCAGGCCTGATCATCCACGGCGACAGGGACGCCGTGGTGCCGCCGCGCGATGTGACGACGCTGGTCGAGAAGCTGAAGACGCAAAAAGGCATTGTCATCGAGCAGAAGGTCGTCGCCGGCGCCAACCACTTCTTCGACGGCAAGGTCGAGCCGCTGATGACGGCGATCGGCCAGTATCTCGACAAGCGACTTGGCCGCAGCGGCCGAGCGACAACGGCGGCGTGAGCTGAAAATTCAAGCGCCGCCCGCCGCGCGCTTGCCGCGCGTCAGCACGAACAGCACGAAGACCAGCGCGACATTGAGGAGCGCCAGCGCCGCGATGACGGCGAGCGTCGCCTTGACGCCGCCGAGCTGCAAAGCGAGCGCGCCGAGATAGGGCGACAGCGCCATGGCGCACAGCATCGGCAAAGCGAGCTTGCCGGCCAGCACCGGGTAGCGCGCCGCGCCGAACAGCGCCATCGGCAGCGTGCCGCGCGCAATCGAGCCGATGCCGTTGCCGCCGGCATAGAGCAGGATCGCCAGCGCAAACGTCGCCGGGCCGGCGAACAATGCCGTCACGCCGATGCACACGGTCACCGCCGAGGCGATCATGGTCCAGATCGGATGATAGCGGGAGCCGGCGAACATCTCGATCAGGCGCGCGCCGACCTGTCCTGGTCCGATGATCATGCCGAGCGCCACGGCCTGCGTCAGCGGCACGCCGAAGCCCTGCAGCAGAACGACGAGCTGCGAGCCGATCAGCGACAGGATCGCCGCGGCGACGGTGAGCACGGTGGCGACCACGACAAAGGCGCCGCGTTCGCCGGGCTGCAGCGCCGCGGTCGCCGCGTGCGGCGCCGAGTCATCGGCCGCCGCGCCGCGCCGCGACGGAACGACGAGCAGATAAAGCGGCAGGCTGACGCAGACGTGCCAGGCCGCATAGGTCAGGCAGGCGGTGCGCCAGCCGAAATGCTCGACCAGATACGCGCTGCACGGCCAGCACACCGTCGAGGCGAAGCCGCCGAGCAAGGTCACCGCCGTGATCGCGCTGCGCGCCGACTTGCCGTAGAGCACGCCGAGCGTGGCGAAGGCGGCGTCGTAAAGCCCCGCCCCCATGCCGGCGCCGGCAATGGCCCAGCCGGCGAGGTAGAGAAAAAAATTCTGCGCGGTGCCGATCAGCACGAGCCCGCCGGCGATCAGAATGACCCCGCACGGCAGCACGACGCGGCCGCCATAGCGGGCGATGGCGCGGCCGACCCGCGGCGACACCGAGCCGGCGACCAGAAGGCCGAGCGCCAGCCCGCCCATGACGCGGTCGTAGGCCCAGCCGGTGTCGGCGGCGATCGGCTTGGCCAGCACCGCGAGCAGATAAAACGTCGAGCCCCAGGCCGGAATCTGCAAGCTGCCGAGCACGGCCACCACGACGCCGCGGGGCGTTTGCCGGAGGGTCGCCGCCGGTTGCGCCATGGCTTTCCTTCCCTTGCGCGGCGCGCTGCGTTTCGCCGCAGATCGGCGGCCCCGATCCGCCGGCGCCCGCCCTTGCAATGGCCCGCCCCCGGTCGTTCAATGCGCGCCAACAACGAACATTTGGGGGGCAGGCCATGCGTCGCATTCACGAATATGTCGCAATCGCCGGCCTGGCAATCGCCGCCGCCGCATTCGGCGCCCGCGGCGCCGGCGCGCAGGACACCATCAAGATCGGGCTCGTGATGCCGATGACCGGCACGGTCGGCGCCGCCGGCCAGGAAGTCGTCGCCGCCGTCAAGCTCTACATGGCGCAGCACGGCGACACGGTCGCCGGCAAGAAGATCGAGCTGATCGTGCGCGACGACGGCAGCGTGCCCGACGTCGCCAAGCGCTTGGCCCAGGAGCTCGTCGTCAACGACCACGTCGCCATCCTCGGCGCTGGCACCACGCCGAGCGCCATGTCGATGGCGCCGATCGCCACCGAAGCCAAGGTGCCGACCGTGGTGATGATCTCCGGCACCTCGGTGGTGACCGAGCGCTCGCCCTATTACGTGCGCACCTGTTTCACGCTGGGCCAGCAGTCCGGCATCATCGCCGACTGGGCGATCAAGAACGGCAGCCGCAAGGCCGTCTCGGTGCTGTCGGACTGGGCGCCGGGCGCCGAAGCCGGCAAGGTGTTCGAGCAGCATTTCACCGCCGGCGGCGGCCAGCTGCTGGAGACGCTGAAAGTGCCGCTCGCCAATCCCGACTTCGCGCCGTTCCTGCAGCGCGCCCACGATCTCAAGCCCGATACGCTGTTTGTGTTCGTGCCGGCCGGGCAAGCGGGCACCTTCGCCAAGCAATTCGCCGAGCGCGGCCTCGACAAGTCGGGCATCAAGCTGGTCGGCCCCGGCGACATCGTCGACGACAACGATCTCGCCGGCACCGGCGACTCGCTCCTTGGCGTCGTCACCGCCGGCTTCTACTCGGCGGCCCATCCGTCCGCGCTGAACAAGGACTACGTCGCGGCCTACGCCATGGCGACCGGCGGCAAGCGCGCCAACTTCATCTCGGTCGGCGGCTATGACGGCATGCACCTGATCTACGAGGCGCTGAAGAAGACCGGCGGCAACACCGATCCGGAAAAGCTTCTGGCCGCCATGAAGGGCATGAGCTGGGAAAGCCCGCGCGGCCCGATCTCGATCGATCCCAACACCCGCGACATCGTGCAGAACATCTACATCCGCAAAGTCGAGAAGAAAGACGGTGCGCCGTGGGCGATCGAATTCGCCACCTTCGAGGCGGTCAAGGATCCGCTGCACCAGGCCGCGAAGTAGCCGCTTTCGCAAAACGGCGGGCCGGAGACCACAGGAACAGGGAGATTTGCATGGATCGCAAGGCTTTCATCGCCGCGTGCTGTGCCATCGCCGCGACCGCGCTCGGCGGCGGCGGCGCCGGCGCCCAGGACACGCTGAAGATCGGCATCGTCATGCCGATGACCGGACCGAACGCCGCGGGCGGCCGGGAAATCGTCGACGCCGCCAAGCTCTACATGGCGCAGCACGGCGACACCGTGGCCGGCAAGAAGATCGAGCTGATCTTCCGCGACGACGCCAGCATCCCCGACAACGCCAAGCGCCTCGCGCAAGAGCTGATCGTCAACGATCACGTCAGCTTCCTCGGCGCCGGCATCACGCCGAGCGCCATGTCGATGGCGCCGATCGCGACCGAAGCCAAAGTGCCGACCGTGGTGATGATCTCGGGCACCTCGGTGGTGACCGACCGCTCGCCCTATTACGTGCGCACCAGCTTCACGCTCGGCCAGCAGTCCGGCATCATTGCCAACTGGGCGATCAAGAACGGCAGCCGCAAGGCGGTGTCGGTGCTGTCGGACTGGGCGCCGGGCGCCGAAGCCGGCAAAGTGTTCGAGATGAACTTCGTAAAGGGCGGCGGCCAGGTTCTCGAGACCCTGAAAGTGCCGCTCGCCAATCCGGACTTCGCGCCGTTCCTGCAGCGCGCCGCCGACCTGCACCCGGACACGCTGTTCGTGTTCGTGCCGGCGGGCCAGGCCGGCACCTTCGCGCGGCAATTCGCCGAGCGCGGCCTCGACAAATCCGGCATCAAGCTGATCGGCCCGGGCGACATCGTCGACGACGACGACCTGCCGACCACCGGCGACACGCTGCTTGGCGTCGTCACCGCCGGCTTCTATTCGGCGGCGCATCCCTCGCCGTTGAACAAGGCGTATGTGGCCGCCTATCAGAAGGCCACCGGCCACCGCGCCAATTTCATCTCGGTCGGCGGCTATGACGGCATGCACCTGATCTACGAGGCGCTGAAGAAGACCGGCGGCAAGACCGACGCCGACGCCGTGATCGGCGCCATGAAGGGCATGAGCTGGGAAAGCCCGCGCGGCCCGATGTCGATCGACCCGCGCACCCGCGACATCGTGCAGAACGTCTATATCCGCAAGGTCGAGAAGAAGGACGGCCAGCCCTGGGCGGTGGAAATCGCCACCTTCGAGGCGGTGAAGGATCCGCTGAAGGAAGCGGCGGCGAAGTAGCGCGCTACACCCGCACCACCGTCACCGAGCACGGCGCCTCGGCCACCACCTTGGCCGAGACGCTGCCCATGTAGCGCCGCATCTTCGACGACGCCCGCGCGCCGGTGACGAGGTGGCGGACGTGATTGCGCTCGGCGAACTCGATCAGGGCCGCGGCGGGATCGAGCGCCTCGATGACGTGGTAGGTCACGGTGTTGGGCAGGCGCCGCAGCGGCGCCGCCCAGTGCTTGAGCGCGGCGAGGCGCGCGAGATGAAGATTGCGGCCTTCGGCGTCCTCGGTCTCGTCGAGCGCGAGACGCGCGAGCTTGAGCACGTTGACGCAGGCGATGCGCGCGCCGGGCTCGCCGGCCGCGAGCCGCTCGACCGCCGCGATCAGCGCCTTTTGCAATGCCTCGTCCTCCTCGCCGAGGTCGACGGCGGCGACGACGATCGGCGCCGCCTCGGCGACCGCGACCGGCTCCGGCGCGATCGAAACGCGGCTGCGGGCCTGGCGCAGCCAGCCGAATAAAGCGGAGAGAATACCGCCCGCGGCGGTGCGCTCGGCGCGTGCGGTCAGCGCTACCAGGTCCGGATGGCGCAGATCGAAGGCGAGATGCGCGGCGCTCTGGTAGCGTTCGCGCGGATCGACTTCGAGGCAATGCAGGATGATCTCCTGCAGCCACGGCGGCAGGTCGGGCTTGAGCCGCCGCGGCGGCGCCGGCGCCCGCGTCAGGCGCTTGCGCCACTGGCCGACGGTGCGCGGCTCGCCGAACGGCCGGGTGCCGGTGGCGAAGAAGTACATCAGCACGCCCAGCGCATAGAGGTCGCTGCGCCGGTCGCTGCGGCTGCCGAGCAGTTGCTCGGGCGCGATATAGACACCGGTGCCGATCGGGCCTTCGAGCTCCTCGGCCGGCAAGTCGGGCAGGTCGAGATGGCGCGACAGGCCGAAGTCGAGCAGCACCGCCTCGCCGTCGTCGTCGCGGATCATGACGTTGCTCGGCTTGAGATCGAGATGGACGACGCGCTGGCGGTGCAAGTCCTCGAGCGCATCGGCGATGCGGGCGCCGAGATCGGCCACCTCCCCGGCCGACAGCGGCAGCTGTTCCAGCCGGCCGAGCAGCGAGCGGCCGGCGATCAGCTCCATGACCAGATAAGGCCCGTCGAAGTCGCCCGCGGCGACGAATTTCGGCACGTGGTCGCCGGAAAGCCGCGGCAGGATCATCTGCTCGGTCTCGTAGCTGACGATGGCGAGCGGATCCTCGCCGGGCAGCAGGAACGGCAGCTTCATCAGGAGCGGCGCGGCGATGTCGGCGCGCGAGACTTTCCACAGCGTGCCCAAGCCGCCGTGATGGAATTTTTCGTCGAGGCGGAAACCGCCGATGACGTCGCCGGGAGCAAGCTGACGGGCCATGTCAATAACGGGCCATAGCAAAGACGGCGTATGTCGCGCAGCTCATGTCGCCGCTCGCTCGTCAGTAGCCTTGTTCCAGCCGCGCCGCCAGCACCGCGGGCAAGCCGGACTCGCGGATTTTGCGCGCGGCGGCGGCGACGTCGTAAGGCACGCGGATATAGGTCAGCGTGTTCTGCGCCTCGTCGAGCAGGCCATAGCAGGCCGCCGGATTGCGGTCGCGCGGCTGGCCGACGGCGCCGAGCACGGCAAGCCAGCGGCGGCCGGGCATGAGCGGAATGGCGACGCCCGCGGTCGGCGTGAACTCGGCAAGCTTGCCGGTGCGCGACAGGAAGTAGAGCGCCGGCCGGTGCACGTGGCCGCAAAAGGTCTGCTGCGCCGCCGTCGCCGCGAGCGATTGTCGGGCGCGCGCCGCGTTGGCGACGTAGTGCCAGCGCGCCGGCTCGTCGGCGCTGGCGTGGACATAGAGCCGGCCCTCGCGCGCGACGGACAGCGGCAAGCTTTCGAGAAAGCTCTTCTGCGCGGCGTCGAGCCTGCCGCGGGTCCAGGCGATCGCCTCGGCCGCGGTCTCTTCCATCGACACGCTGGCGCCGGCAGCCGCGGCGTCGTGGTTGCCGCGGATGGCGATGGCGCCGCGCGCCACATAGTCGCTCGCGCAATCGGTCACCCAGTCCGGATCGGCGCCGTAGCCGACCAGATCGCCGAGGAACACGTAGCGCGCGACGTTGCGGCGCGCGGCGTCGGCGAGGCAGGCCGACAGCGCCTCGCGATTGCCGTGAATATCCGC
>Ga0335081_10006911_pt1 | contig 18102 bp, 14 predicted proteins | sample Lox_Sample_35_FD_206713 | JGI IMG/M metagenome (GOLD analysis project Ga0335081, IMG submission 206713) | Soil microbial communities from Loxahatchee National Wildlife Refuge, Florida, United States - Lox_Sample_3.5 | ecosystem: Environmental > Terrestrial > Soil > Wetlands | place: USA... | reverse complement strand
CGGGCTCACCGCCCTGGACGCCGTCAGTGCCGCCCTAGCCGGCAAACCCTGGCTCCCGCCGCTCCCCGCCGGCGACCTGCTCGCAGCATAAAAACCCACAGGTGGCAGACACCCCTGAATGGACACCCGCACATGCCGAATTGAGGGCGTTGCGTCGGCGCATACTTATGCCCTGACGGGCATGTTCGCTCGCAGCCTTGAGGGCTGGCCGTAGTTGCGTAGTTGTGCCGAGATTAGCGGCCTAGCGTCTGGCATGCATCCGGCACACGCCTGCCATTTCGGAGCGGCTCGGACCCCGCTCGGACCCCGTCGCTCAGATCAGCCACTCCTGAGCGGCCGCGGGTGCGCCGCAGTCCGCCGTGTACCGCACCATGGGACGGGCCGGCGAGCGTTACCGTGGTTGTGTGGGTGAGGACCGGTCGGTGCTGGTCAACTTCGTCTATTGTCCCCCGATCGGCCATGCCATCGAGGCGCTTCACTACTGCCATGGCTACCACCACGCCGACCCGGGTCTGCGCATCGGCCTGGTGTTGAGCGCCGATACGCCAACCGAGTTGGCCGCGTTGTGTCCTTATGTGCGCGATGTGTACCCCGTGCAGGTCGATGTGTTCGATTCCGGCCACGACCCGGCGGGCGTGCTTGATGCCGTACCCGTCGGCTGGGACTGGGTTGTCGATGACGATCGCGGTCATCAGACCCGCCAGCGGATGGCCTTTCCCGGCTTGGCCCGCTACTACGACCACGCGCGAGCTCGTTTCACTGCCGCAGGCAGCATCATTGGTACCGCGGGCGCCGCCCCGCCGCGCTACTCGCCCGGCGCGGCTTTCCGGCTGCCACTGCCTGGCGGCGCGCGCACCGAGGCCGAACGGCTGCTTGGCGACGCGCGGCCCGGCTCGCGTGAGCAGCCCGGGCCCCGAATCGCCGTGCTGCCCGCGGGCAGCGGCCCACGCGGCAGCTACCCTTCGAGTCGGTCGTGGCGGCTGGTGTTTTCCGCCCTGGCGGGCCGGTGGCCTGAGGCCGTGTTTTGTCTGGTGGGCAAGTACCGGCGGGACGGCCGTACCACGACCAGCTTCGGGCGCGCCGAGCTCGGCGAGTTGCGCGACTTGGTGCCCGCAACTGTTGAGGCGGTGGACCTGCCGGTGATCGATCAGCTCGCCACCGTGGCGGCATGTGACGTGCTGGTCTCCCCGCACTCGGGGTTCGGTATGGCCGCGCTGGCCGTTGGTACGCCCTGGTTGAGCATCGCCGGCAATCGCTGGCCGGAGTACTACTTCAATGGCGTCCCCTTCTACTCCGTGCTTCCGGACCTGCGAAGGTTCCCCGCCTTCGGCGCCTTTGGCCCTGATCCCGAGCCAGTCGACGACGATGGGCCACGGGCACCGAGCATGTGCTACGAGCGCGTTCACGGCGACCTGGCCGAGATCGTCGCCGCGGTGGCGCGGCTGGTCGAGCGTCGCTGGCCTTTCGAGACTGCCATGGCCGACCACGTTGCTCGTATGTCGGCGCTGCGCCCGGGCCGGGAGGATCTGCTCTGGTCAGTCGACTCGATACACACGCGCCACCTGCCTGGAAAGGCGTAACCTAGCCGTTATCGAGGCCGCAGTGGCTTGCGCTGAGGCCGGGTACGCGAGAGGTATGCTTCTGCCCTGTTCTCGCGGTGAGGGCAGATGGGGAATCGAAGGCTGGCCGTTCACCGGACCATAGTCGTCGTGGACGTTGAGGGGTTCGGGGATCGGCGCCGCACCAATCCGCACCAGGTCGCGGTTCGTGACGGCCTGTACCGTGCGCTGCGCGAAGCGTTCGGCCAGGCGGGAATCGGCTGGGATGGCTGCGGTCATGAGGACCGCGGTGACGGCGTACTCATCCTCGTTCCCGCCGAGGTGCCCAAGGGCCTGCTCGTGGAATCATTGCCGTCTGCATTGGTCGCGGCGCTGCACGCGCACAACGGAACGCATCCGGGCCAGGAGCGGATCCGGCTGCGGATGGCGCTGCACGCCGGTGAGGTCAACTACGACGAGGACTGGGTGACCTCGGCGGCGGTCAACTTGGCGTTCCGGTTGCTGGACGCCACCGCGCTGAAGGCGGCGCTGGCCGGCTCCTCGGGTGTGTCATCGCCTCGTCGTGGTTCTTCGAGGAGGTCGTGCGGCACAGTGCGGCCTGCGCCGCGGCCGCGTACCGTCCCGCCGAAGTGGCCGTGAAAGAGAGGGGTTACGAAGAGACACCCAATAGCCGCTTTCGGGACGAACCAGAGCAATGGCTACGGGCCAGCGGGCGGACGCTGGGCGGTCGCACGATCAGCTCGACTCCAGCCCTTCCCAGCCCCAACGGGGCATGGGCAGTCCTGACGGCACCGCCGTGCCGCGGTCGGGGTAGCCGATGAACTGCCCGACCGCCCACTCCATATAGGCCCGCAATGCGGCCCGGAACTGAGGATCGCCGGGAAGGCCAGCGTCGTCAGCCGCTGCGACGAAGCACCCCACGAAGCGGCTCCCAAGATCGGACATGTCACCGTTGCCCGCATGCAGGTCGAGCAGCGTCGACTGGTCGCCGCAAGACCGGGAATACGATGGCGGGCCACCCAGCACCTCCGCCCAGTAAGCAGCCAGCCGCTCTACGTGCTGCGGGTGCTGGCCAGGATGCGAGAACGGGTGGTTGAGCTCTGGGTCGGCCAGACAGCGCGCGTGATGTGCTCGCGCGAGGCGGAGAAACGCGGCGTCACCTCCCGCGTACTCGTACAGCGTGGGTTGCATGAGCTCAGCGTCGCACAAAGACCGGTCGCGTCGGCTTCAGGTCACCAGTGCCCCACGCCTAGCCATCAAGCCGTCGGCCGAGCTGCAACGGTGCGAGGCCGCTCGCGCACCGTCCTGTCATGCCGCGAAGCGCTGCGTCATCCCTGGCCTCACGCCAGCTCGACCGCATCGAGTTGGCGAAGCAGACCGAGTTCGTCGGAGACGACCCAGATGGCGGAGACAACGCCAGCCGTGACGGTGAGGACGTCGATCGTGCGCACCTCAATGTCGTGTTGCGTCGGCGCGACCACAGGCACCTGACCAGCTCCCAAGCATGGCATGAAGCTCGATCATGCCTGTGACGGCGCGTTCTCCGAGCGCATGCTGATGCCCGGCTGCGCATATCTGTGCACGCTCATCGTGGTGGAACATCTCGTCCGCTGGTCGCGACTGGTCATGGCCTTACTTCGTCTGTCGGGCGAACGGCCAGGACGTAGCGCAGCAGAGGCAGCCCGCCGGAGGACTCGACCCGGTACCCGGCTGGGGCGGCAAGCTCTTCCAGCGGGCCGGCCGTGGCAGAGGCGCGCCACATCCGCCGTCCGCCGGGATGCAGTGGTAGCGGTCGCCGTGACGAGTCGAAGTCCGCGGCCAGCAAGCGCCCGCCGGGTTTGGTTACCCGGTACATTTCGCGGAACGCTGCCTCCCGCTTGCGCGCGGGAATGTGGTGTATCGCGAGCGTGCAGGTGACGACGTCGAACGACGCGTCCGGCAGGGCCAGGTCCTGCGCGACACCCACGATGAACGTCATGGAGCGGGATCCGTGCCGCCGCGCGTACGCGGTGGCCGCCTGCGAGGGGTCCACCCCGGTGACATGACCGGCCGGTCCCGCGGCAGCGGCCAGCTTCCTCGCGAGATACCCGCTGCTCGACCCCACGTCCAGGACCGAGTCGCCCGGCCGAACCCCGCTCAGGGAGACGATTCGCCGGTACACGCGCCCGCGGCGGCCGGCGAACGCGATCTGGCTCACCATCTCGTTCAGCCGGAAGTGGTCGATCGTGGTGCCCTTGCCGTGCTGCCCTCCGTGCAGGCGCTTGAGCGTGTCATGCACGGCAACCTCCCTTACCCGTTAACTTAGTTGCCACTAAGATTAGTGGTGGCTAAGTTATCTGGGCAAGATGGTTACGACGGCGGACACGGATCGCCACGGAAATGGCAAGGCGCCCAGCAGGACCCGGCTGCCCGCGGCCGAGCGCCGCGAAACAATCCTGCGCGCCGCCACCGAGGTGTTCGCCGAGGCCGGTTATCGCGCCGGGAAGGTCTCCGACGTGGCGGCCCGGGTCGGTGTCACCGAGCCGGTGATCTTCCAGAACTTCGGCTCCAAGGCCGCGTTGTTCGCCGCCGTTCTGGAGCGTGCCGCCGCTGAGGTCCGGGCATCGCTTGACGACCTGGCCACAGGCTTCGGCTCAGCGTCTGGGCTGCTGGCCCATGTGCTCACTCCGTCCGCACACGGGCGATCAGGCCAGGCCACAACGGATCCCGGTGCCCGGCACGAAGGCACCGAGCACGCCGGCGCCGCATACGGCGTGCTGTTCGCCGGCGCGACCGCACTGGCCGCCGAGCCCGAGCTGACCGAGCCAGCCCGGAAAGCCTTCCGCGCGATCGCCGCCCACCTAGCCGACCTGATCCAGCGCGCCCGCGCCGACGGGAGTGTCCGCCCCGACACCGACCCCGAGGCCGCCGCCTGGCTGCTGCTGTCGGTGCTGTCCGCCCGTCGGCTGCGCGCGGCCGCCATGCCGGCCGACCTCGAGCCCGCGGTAACCGCACTCGCGCTCCGAGCGCTCGCGCCACCCGCAGCCGCACCACGCAGCCGCGATCAAAGGCCCCCGGACGTGCCAGGCAGCCGGGCGCCGTGATTCGCGCTCGACGTCGAGGATTTGCCAAAGGGTGTCGCCACTCGATGCCCTCCATCACAACGTCCAATGAGGCGCGAATGAAGGTTCCGCGGCTGGCCGCCGGCAGTGTCAGCAGCCGACGCCCAGCGGCCCGGAACCCCCGACGCTAACCACGCCCAGAACACATTCGGCACCGTGCCAGCAGTCACAAAAGGCACCGGACGAGCGCGCCACAACGAAGCGGCTCCGTGCGCGACCAGATAATGGCCAGTGTGGCGCTACAAGCTGGCTAACGTCACCGGCGACATGCCGATCGTTTTGCTGAGTGTGCATAACCATGCAGAGCGGTCCAGCCTTGGGAACGACCTCACCTGCGATGACGGCGTCTGCAAGTATGCATCGCCGCCACGCCTTCGGTGGGCCAAGAGGGCCCTGCCGATCGCAGCACGGCCCGCTGTCGAGGTCGTGGCTTCTGCCGATGATCCCGGTAAGTAGGCTGGCGGCATGCGCGTAGTGATCGCGGGTGGGCACGGGAAGATCGCGCTCCTCTTGGAGCGCCTTCTCGCCGAGCGCGGCGACCAGGCCGTGGGACTGGTCAGGAACCCGGCCCATGTTGCCGATGTGCAGAAGGCCGGCGCCGAAGCTGTCGTCTGCGATCTGGAGGCCGCCTCGGCCGATGCCGTCGCGGCGGCGCTGGCCGGGGCCGACGCGGTGGTATTTGCGGCCGGTGCCGGTGCGGGCAGCGGCGCCCCTCGCAAGGACTCCGTCGACCGGGCCGCCGCCGTGCTGATGGCCGACGCCGCCGAGCGGGCCGGGGTCCGCAGGTTCGTCCAGGTCTCCTCGATGGGAGCCGGCCAGCCGCCGCGGCCCGGCGGCGATGAGGTCTGGGCTGCCTACATCACGGCGAAGACCGCCGCCGAGGACGATCTGCGCTCTCGGGACCTGGACTGGACAATCCTGCGCCCGGGCCGCCTCACCGACACCCCTGCCACCGGCAAGATCCGGCTCGCGGCCCCGCCGGTCCCCGGTGGCGCGGTCCCGCGCGCCGACGTCGCCGCGGTCATCGCTGCCCTGCTCGACGATCCGCGTACCCAGCACCAGACGCTTGAGCTGGCCGGCGGAGACAGCCTCGTCGCCGCAGCCGTGCGCCGCATTTCTTAATCACGGCGCCGGGACCGCGCTACCCCACATCGCCGCGAGCCCGCGCTCCTCGGCTGAGTCACCCGTAAAAGTTCCGCGGAGCCCGCTGCCAAGATTCGTCAGGATGCTGGCCCGGCCTGGTCGTCGTCCGCGACAGCGTCAGCTGCCTGCTATCCACCGCTTCGTCGAGATCAGCCTCGGCGCAGGGTACGCGCCGCCGGCTCAGCCCCAGATTTTCCCTGATCGGAACGTGAGATCGCCGGGAGCGCGCGCACCCGCCATGAGAGAACACCTCCGGATCGGCTCGTCAAAGGTCAGCGCGGATGTTACGCAAGGCGAGCTGCATGTCAGCAGCCGTGGAGAAGCGATCAACGCTGGCTGGGGCACATGCCTTGATCAGAAACTCTGCAAGGTCAGGGTTGAGATCAAAGCGAATCGTTCTCGGGTCGGTCAGCGGTCCGTCGACCATGGGCATCGCATTCGGGAACGGGTGGTGGCCGTTGCAGAGGAGCTGATAGAGCAGCACGCCGACGGCGAACAGGTCGGTGGAGACGTCCCAGCGGGTGACGCCGGCGTCGGGTGGCTGATAGGGCGGTGTGCCTGACTGCGTATGCACGGGGTCGCCGACCCGGGAGGCGATGTTGAAGTCAAGCAGTTTCGCTCCTGTGCGAGTGAGTATCACGTTGAGCGGTTTGATGTCGCGGTGGACCAGCCCTTTGTCCTTCAGTTCCATCCACTCCTGTGACTCGGCTTCCGACCGGTCGCCTTCGCGACTTTTAGCATCCAGCTGCTTGAGGCGCGCCGAATCAGGATGAAAAGCGACGAGCGCGTCGATCAGATCGAGTGCAACATCCACGGCCTCCCGGTCCCGAAGGTGCTTCTTTCCGGTGGTGAATTCATCGAGTGATTCCCCGTCAATGAGTTCGGTGATGAGATACCAGTCACCGACGTTGGTCTTGCCGGCCCAGAAGACCTCCACCACGTTGGGATGATGGATCTTCCGCAGGGCGCCGATCTCGCGGCGCACCGCCTCATACCCGGCGGCGCTGTCGAAGAGCTTGAGCGCTCGCTCCTGACCTTCGACGTCATCGCGCACGCGATAGACCCTCGAAAAGCCACCCTGCCCGAGTACGTCCAAAATCTCGAAGCGGCCCTCGAGGACGTCGCCGACAGCGTAGTCAGCGGCCTTGGCCCCAACCGATCTTCGCACTTCTGCTGGGTCAGGTTCCGGGAGCGCTTGGCTGCCGCCTGAGGGCGGCGCAGCGGCCGATGCCTCGGGAAGATCGTTGCGCTCAGGAGATGTGGGCGGGCTGGTGCGGCGCGCATCTCCGGCTCCAGCGGAGTCCGCCCGTACATGCCGGATTCCCCCGACGGTGTGAGCCAGGCACGGATGCAGCACGTACGTGCCTACGTCCGGCGGGAAGTGAAATTCCTCGACGTCGCCCATGGAGTAGAACCGGCGCCGCCCGATCTCGTCGACATACCCGAGCAAGCCGTTCTGCCACAAGACGGAGGCGAGGTCCGTCGCCTTCTCGAAGTGCATATCCGCCACTTCCTGCAGTGCCTCGAGATCCGCCCGCGGGAATCGGTCAACGCCGATCATCCGGACGAAGGAGCGAACGTCCTCCTGCACGCCGCTGATGTAGGCCTGGGTGCTGGTGAATAATTCAGAGTAGTTGTGCAGGGCGGCGTTCTTGGGCATCAGGTCCGACGAGATCTGGTTGGCGCACTGGGCGAGCTGGGAGTCGCCGAACCGCTTGGCGCAGCGTTGAATCGCCCCCTGGAGAGCCGCGGGCGGCAGGCCCGCGTGGCCCGCCTGCTTCTGCCGCAGAACCTCCTCGTTCAGCTCATTGCCCAGCGAGATGATGTCGCGCGGGATCAGCCTCGTGTGGCTGAGCAGGTAGTCTTCGATCGTTCCGTCGCCATCGGGTCCCGGCCACTGGCCGTTGACCCCGAGCCAGTCGCGGATCGTGGGGGGGCCGTTGGTGGCGCGTCGCATCAACAGTGACGGCGGCAGCCGCTGCAGCTTTTGCTGAAGCAGATAGAGCAGCGAGCCTCGGTCCCAGGTCAGGACGCGTATGTGCGGTTCGTTGTAGTACCGCGGCGCATGTTCTGACCGGTACACCGACGACATGACGATGTCGCGGATGCAGACGACGATATGCAGGCGGCCGCCCAGCCTGTGGTCGCGGAGCAGCCGCATGACCTGATAGAACAACCCCTCCTGACACTTCAGCCAGTACATCGGGGCGTGGCCGAACTCCTCGTCCACCGCGTCAAGGTAGAAATAGATCGGCTTGCACTGGCCGACAACCTCGCCCAGCAGATCCTCGAGGTCGTCCCAGAGCGGATCGTCGAGATACATAGACAGCTGATAGGCGGTCTGCCGCTGATTAATGATGTCGCGCACCTGGCTGTAGATCGACCGGGGCCGGCGAAAGTCGTCGAGCAGCCGCGCGTACGACTGCTCGATCTCGTCGGCCTGCTCATCGCGCAACTGCTGACGCAACTCGGGACGGCGCAGCATGTGCGAGGCCAGCGACCGTATGATCGCGCGCTCCCAGATCTGCATCCACTTCTCGACCAGGACGCGGTCCGAGAACCACTGGCCTGCCTTCACCACAACTTCGGTCTTCGGCAAGCTCTGCTGCGGCACGTCGGCGTAGACGGAGTCCTGATGTGCCTGGAAATCCTGAAGACGCCGCAGGTACACCGTCTTGCCAGCCCCGAGCTTCCCCACGATGACCCGCACCATGGAGTCGTTTGCACGGGTCGCGACGTGGCCATACGCTGGATCACCGCCGAAATCGACGAACTCGCTGATCACATCCTCGATGTCGGCTCGTGACCCGTCCGGATTGCCAAACGGCCCGACAGGGTCGAGCCGACGCCGCCTGCTGCCCATCTTCTCTTCTCCCCCAAACCCGGATCTTAGTCCCATACCGGAGTAAGAGCCAGCAGAGCGTCAGCACCGGATAGGTCAGCGAACCGCGTGAAACGGGTCGTCCCGACACTTATTCGTTGCGAGCGCCGACCGAAACGGGCGGCCCGCGCCGAAACGCCTGCTAGAGATGGACCAGGTCATATCCGAGCTGGTGCGCACCGGGATCCGGAATCGGACTTAAGGGCTACCTCGTAGAGACCTGCCGCCCTGACGAGCTCCGGTGCCAGATCGAGCATGCGGTGCCGAACTACGGTGCCGAACCGCTCCGCGGCGGCGGCATTCACTCTTCTGCCGCGTACCGGAAATGACTACACTATTTTGATTTTGATATGTCTCAGAATGGCGTGTGGTCGAGCCAGTCCGTGAAGAGCATCTGGTCACCGAGGATCTCGATGGCAGGATCGGAAGGCGGCAGGCGGCGTGTCAGCACGAGCAGCAGGCGGACCGCGGGCCCGCGGACAGCGACATCGGCCTTGGCGTGACCAGGCTCGACCCTGATGCGGGACGGTGTCAGCCGGACCAGCCACTCCCCGGCGCCGTCCAATCCGTCATCGGAGGCGTGGAAATGGAGGGTGTGACCGTCCCCGCGCATTGGTTGCGATTGTGCCCGCGCCAGTTCGGTGGGGCGTTCCGTGCCCGCGGCGATGAGGCCGAGCCATTCGTCGATCCCGTCCGCGGCGAGGTCGGCGGCGAGGTCTACGGCACGGCCGGTTGCCAGCTGCGCGTCCGCAAGGTGCACCGCGACCTCGTGGGCCCGGCGGCGCGCCCAAAAGCTGGCCGGCCCCTGGCCGAGGAACGTCCACACCAGATCGCCCCCTGCGGCCGTTACCGCCGCGATGACCCGAGCCGCCGCGGCGTTGAGCCACTCCACCTGGCGCGCCGGATCGTCGGGGAGCTTCCCTTCCGGCACCTGGCGCAAGGGGATGGCCTCGGCCGCCCGTGTGGCCACAATCTCGGCCGCCCACCGGTGACCCCTGCCGACGTGCGTGGCCAGCTGCCGGAACGTCCACTCTGGGCAGGTCGGCACCGGACGTGCCAGGTCACCGCTGACGATCTCGGCGAGCTCCGCCGTGCACGCACGCAGCTCGCCATAGATACGGTCGTCACTGATCGGGTGCATCGGCGCCCTCCTCACAACCAGAGCCTGCGGTACGGAGCAGCCATCTGACAACGCACCCTACAGAAAACCGGGGGAACAGCGTCCACGCGGACCCACTCTGCGGACTCGCTCAATTGACCTGATGACGATGGACGCCCGTCGCACGGCGTCTAATGCGAAGACCCACGTCGACCGCTCATGCCCGGAGGTGCGTCGCCCGCGTCCAGCAACGGTGCTCAGGGCGCACTGCCGAATGCATAACGCAGTACACAGAGTTAACCGCTGCTCCCGTCGCGGGACCTGGGCCCGGGCGCCGACATGCTGAGGCTGGCCTCCGCCGCCTACCTTGCCCGCTACAAGGGCACACCGCGGATCCCCGCCGCCTCCGGCCTGCGGATCTATTTCGGCTGGTGCGCAAAGCACGGCCTCGACCCGCTCGCGAGCCCGGCGTCCCGGCGCGGTTGCGCGGCGGTGTGCGGGCCGTGACGCCAGAGGCGATGTGGGAAGCGTACCTGGACACGCTGCTTGTCGTAGTGGTACCAGGCACGCCTCCCGGGTAACCGAGCGTTACGACGCGGCTGGCTCTAGCGCGCCCGCCAGGGCACCCTCGGATGCCGCCACCTGTCCAGTGGGGGCAACGGTCAAGTCCTCGCGCTTGACCCGGATCATGACGATCGCGATGACGAGGGCGGCCAGCGCGATTCCCGATGCGACCAGGAACCCGCGGGTGATGCCCACTGCGAGGGCCTGGTGGTAGATCGATGCGGGCACCTGCCCACCCGGCTTGGTCTGCAGCGTGTGGCCGGACTTAGCGGCTGCTGCCACGGCGTGCGTGACCTGGCTGCGGGCGCTGTTCGCCACCGCAGTCCAGGCGACGGTACCGAGGGCAGCGAGCCCGATCGCGCCGCCGACCTGCTGGCCGGTGTTGAGCAAGCTGGAGGCCAGGCCGGAGTCCTCGTTGCGGACGCGGTTGAGCGCTACGAGCGAGATCGGCACGAACAGCAGTCCGAGGCCCGTCGCGGTGACCAGCATCGGGCCGAGCAGGCCGTTCAGGTAGGTGGTGTGCACGCTGATGTGCGAGAACCAGTACATGCCTGCGGTGGTAATCGCCGCACCTGTCAGCATCAGCGGCCTGGCACCGGTTCGGGCGACCAGCTGGCTCACGATCCCCGAAACGATGACGATCGTGCCGGCGAACGGCAGGAACGCCACGCCGGACTTCAGCGCGCTGTAGCCGAGCACTGTCTGCACGAAGATCGTGAGAAAGAAGAAGATGCCGAACATCGCGGTTGCGAGCAGGAGCATAATGAGGTAAGCGCCGGACCGGCTGCGGTTGGAAAAGATCCGCAGCGGCATGAGCGCATTTCGGCTCCGTGCCTCGATAACGATGAAGCTGACGAGCAGTAGCACCGCCACCGTGAGTGAGGCGACGACCTTGGTGTCGGTCCAGTGTGAGATGCCCGCCTGGTCGGTGCTCGCGTTGGACAAGCCGTAAACGAGCAGCGCCACGCCGCCGGTGCCGGTGATCGCCCCGGGCAGGTCGAAGCGACCGCGGCGCCTTGCCGACTCGCCGAACACGAACGGCGCGACGGCCGCGGTCAAGATGCCGATCGGCACGTTCACGAACAGCACCCACCGCCAGGACAGGTAGGTGGTGAGCAGGCCGCCGGCGACCAGCCCAACTGCCGCGCCGCCGCCGCTCATCGCGGCGTACACACCCATCGCCCGGTTACGGGCTGGGCCTTCCTCAAATGTCGTCATAATGAGCGCGAGGGCGGTGGGTGCGATCATGGCGCCGCCGATGCCCTGGATCGCCCGTGCGCTGAGCAGCCACTCCTGAGAGGTGGCAAAGCCTCCGGCTAGTGAGGCCGCAGAGAACAGCAGCAACCCGGCGATGAAGATCTTCCGGCGGCCGAGCAGGTCGCCGGCGCGACCGCCGAGCAGCAGCAGGCCACCGAAGGTAAGCGCGTAGGCGTTGACGACCCACTCAAGGCCGGATCCGGAGAAACCAAGGGCACGCTGAATGTGCGGCAAGGCGACGTTCACGATGGTCGCGTCGAGCACGACCATCAGCTGCGCGGTCGCGATGATTACGAGGGCCAGGCCGAGGTGACGGCCGCCTCCGCCGGTCCTGGCGGCGGGCTGTCCGACCGCCTGCGTTGCTGTCGGTTGGGTCGCAGACAAGGTGGTTCTCCTTGCTTGAGGGCGTAGAGATCCCGCGCCACGGCCCTGGGTGCCGCGGCGCAACGAGATGCACACGTTTGATCAGAGGGGTTTTCGCGAACTTGCCGAACGGTTGCGCTGTCGCCGTCCGCAGCTATAGGCGACTGCGGGGGGCCAGATGTGACATGTTCGGGCTGAAGAGACCGATCGGCTGCGTGATGAAGATGTCAGGGCTTCGGTACACCGGCTGCTGTTGCCGCCGAAGCCGCGTGCGGCGCGTCGCTCACCTCCTCCGCGCTTCCGCCCCCGGTCGGCGTGGCGGGTGGGGACGCCGTGGCGCCGGCTGGCATGGCCGTCCCGGGATAGGCCGGACCGCTGACGCCGGTGGCCTGGACGGCCAAGTTAGCTTCGGCGTCGATGAGCTTGAGGATCAGGGCCAGGAAAGACTCGCGCTCAGCCAGCCGTATCCAAAGCGTTTGACCATGGCATGTTGACCAAGATCTCTTTTTCTATCTGCCCCTTGAGCTCGATGCCCTCAGTGCTCAAGACGAGGTTCTTAACTCGGCGATCGGCTGCGCTAGCCTCACGCTTGGCGCGTCCTCGCTTCTCCAGCGTGTCGGTGATGGCGGTGACGAATGATGGATCGCATCCCATCCGCTGACCAAGTTCCTTCATCGCCATGGACGTGGCCAGAATATGCAGGGCCTTGACGCAGAACAGCGGCACACCGTAGCGTTCAGCGAGCCTTTCGCTCTGCGCGAGAATCTGCCGGAACAGCTTGATCATGGCGTTAAGGATGTTCTGGTCGAGTTCGTCAACCTCCGTCGCCGCGGTCGCAAGCAGGCCGGTCGCGGGACAGCCAGCGCCACCAATCGAGGGCCCTGTGGTCATGGCCGCGTGCGATGTTCCCGTCGCCGCGCTCGCGGCTGCGTTGGCTGGTGCGGAACTGTCAGCCACGACACCTCCCATCGGCTCCGTTCTGCTGCCCGGTTCCCTGATACCGCGTTCCCGGTGCTACGAGGTTCTCGGTTACCCGGCCTGGCTCGCGTGCGGTTGTGCTCGTAGTGCGGGGTCAGGGCACCTGAGTCCGAAACGATTGACTTGCTCAACGGTATGGCGGTTGCTTGAGGCTGTCAAAGGTTTATTTCGTCAACGTCTGGTCGGCTCATCGCCGAGAACGACGGGCTGGCGGATGTGGCCGGTGCCGCGGCGGCCAGCCTCGGCGGCCATCAGTGTCCCGAACTCGGCGGCGGGCGCGAAGGTGGCCAGGTAGCTGGAGGAGCCGGGGTCGCGGACAGGGTAGCCGTGGGCGTCCGCGGTGGTCTGGGTGAACGCGCAGCACAGCTTTACCTCGCGGGTACGCGTTTGATCAGGGCATCGGTTTGTCCTGGTTATGGCTTGTCTCCGGCTTTGACGTAAGGTAACCGCCGTTATCGGCGGCTGGGCGGCTCCTCGGCGATCACCGGTTGAGGCCCGAAGATTAGGTCGCTCTGCGCGCTGCGTCGCCCGGATCTACCGGGAAGCGGCTGGCGGGCAGTGCGACTGCGCGGGCACGCAATGGCGGTGGATGAGCTGGCCTGGGTACCTGGCGGCAGGCCTGGCAGCTTCCTTTCGTACATTGGCAGGACTTCTCCTGCACGCGATAGAAGGGATGTACACGCCCGTGGGTCACATGGCCACGCAGCAGGCCGGTTCCGGCGGCCTGACGGCGACCGAGCACCGTCTGCGCAACGGCCTGCGCCTGGTGCTGTCCGAGGACCACCTGAATCCGGTCGCGGCGGTCTGCCTGTGGTATGACGTCGGCTCGCGGCATGAGGTCCAGGGCCGTACTGGCCTGGCTCACCTCTTCGAGCACCTCATGTTTGAGGGTTCGGCGCAGGTCAAGGGAAACGGCCACTTCGAGCTCGTCCAGGGCGCTGGCGGCTCGCTCAACGGGACGACGAGCTTCGAGCGCACTAACTATTTCGAGGTCATGCCCGCGCACCAGCTGGAGCTGGCGCTCTGGCTGGAGGCGGACCGGATGGGCTCGCTGCTTGCGGCGCTCGACGAGGAGTCTCTGCAGAACCAGCGGGACGTGGTCAAGAACGAGCGCCGGCAGCGTTACGACAACGTGCCCTACGGCACCGCGTTCGAGCGGATGACCGCCCTGGCCTACCCCGAGGGCCACCCGTACCACCACATTCCCATCGGCTCCATGGCCGATCTGGACGAGGTGACGCTGGACGACGCGCGCGCGTTCTTCCGTGCGAACTACGCGCCGGACAACGCGGTCCTGGCGGTCGTCGGCGACATCGACCCGGAGCAGACGCGCCGGTGGGCCGGGAAGTACTTCGGCTCCATCCCGCCCTGCGGCGGCAAGGTGCCGCCCCGAAACACTACGCTCCCCGACATCATCGGCGCGGAACTCCGGGTCGAGATCCGGGAGGAGGTCCCGGTGCGCGCGCTGATGGCCGCCTACCGGATGCCGCGCGACGGCACCCGCGAGTGCGACGCGGCCGAGCTCGCGCTCAGCGTTCTCGGCGACGGCATGGCGTCCCGGCTCTACAACCGGCTGGTGCGCCGTGACCGCACCGCCATCACGGCCGGCGTCGGGCTGGTGCGGCTCGCTGGCGCCCCCTCGCTGGGCTGGCTGGACGTGAAAGCCTCCGGCGACGCCGGGATCCCGCAGATCCAGGCCGCCATCGACGAGGAACTGGCGCGGCTGGGCGCGGAGGTGCCGGGCGCCGGGGAGATGGAGCGGGCGCAGGCCCTGGTAGAACGGGAATGGCTGGACCGGCTCGGAACGGTGGCCGGCCGGGCCGACGAACTGTGCCGGTATGCGGTGCTGTTCGGTGACCCGCAGCTCGCGTTCACCGCCGTCAATCGGATCCTCGATGTCACCGCCGACGAGGTCCGGGCGGTTGCCGCGGCGCGGCTCCGCCCCGGCAACCGTGCGGTGCTGGTATACGAGCCGGTGACCTCCCAAGACACGGCCGGCCCGGCCGGCGGCCAGGCCAGCGCGCCCGGCGAGGACGACAAGCGGGACGGAGCCGGGCGGTGACCGACGCAGCCGTGACCATGGACTTCCACCCCCAGCCGGCGCCCGGGCAGGCGAAGCCCTGGGTGTTCCCGGTACCCGAGCGCGGCGCCCTCGGCAACGGGCTGACCGTGCTGCGCTGCCACCGGCCCGGGCAGCAGGTGGTGGCCGTGCAGATCTGCCTGGACATGCCGCTCGACGCGGAGCCGGACGGGCTCGACGGTATCGCCGCGATCATGATGAATGCGCTGTCTGAGGGCACGAGCAAGCGGACCGCCGAGGAGTTCGCTGCCGAGATGGAGCGCTGCGGCGCGACACTCGACGCAAGCGCCGACTACCCGGGCGCGCGCGTCTCGCTGAAGGTTCCCATCTCCCGCTTGCCCAAGGCGCTTGGGCTGCTCGCCGAGGCGCTGCGCACGCCCACGTTCCCCAGCAGCGAGATCGAACGACTGGTGCGTAACCGTCTGGACGAGATTCCGTTGGAGATGGCCAACCCTGGCCGGCGTGCGGCCAAGCAGCTGGCGCAGCAGCTGTTCCCGGCGTCCGCGCGGCTGTCCCGGCCGCGCAAGGGCACCGGGGACACCGTCGCACGGATCGACGCGGCGGCCGTGCGCGCGTTCTACCAGGCTCACCTGCGGCCTGCCACGGCGACCGCGATTGTCGTGGGCGACCTGACGGGGGCCGGCCTGGACGCGGTGCTGGCCGGCACGCTCGGTGGATGGACCGGCGATGCCGCCGGGCCGGTGCCCATGCCGCCGGTCAACGCCGACGACGCCGGCCGTGTGGTCATCGTGGACCGGCCCGGCGCCGTCCAGACGCAGCTGCTCATCGGGCGGACCGGCCCGGACCGGCACGACCGGGTATGGCCGGCCCTGGTACTCGGCACGTACTGCCTGGGCGGCACGCTCACGTCCCGGCTGGACCGGGTTCTGCGTGAGGAAAAGGGCTACACGTACGGGGTACGGGCCTTCCAGCGGGTACTGCAGTCGCCGGCGCCCCACGCCGCAGGCCGGACTGCGGGTATGTCGGTGCTCGCGATCAGCGGCTCCGTGGACACGGCGTCGACGGGTCCCGCGCTGAATGACGTGTGGACGGTGCTGCGCACGCTGGCCGCGCAAGGGCTGAGCGAGACGGAGCGCGACACGGCGGTGCAGAACCTGGTGGGAGTCGCGCCGCTTGAGTACGAGAGGGCAGCGTCGGTCGCCGGCACGCTGGCGGATCAGGTGGAACAGCACCTGCCGGACGACTACCAGGCTCAGCTATACGCGCGCCTGGCCGAGACGGGTACCGCTGAGGCAACAGCCGCAGTTATCGCGGCGTTCCCGGCCAACCGCCTCGTCACGATACTGGTCGGCGACGCATCTCAGATCACAGCCCCAGCGAAGACCCTTGGAATCGGCGACGTCGAGGTAGTAACAGGCTGACCCTCCGGGACCCGGCAGCCCAGCGAGGACCCGTTTGCACCGCCAACGACCCCGCCGTGCCTGCTGGACGCCTGATGCGCGCTGGGTCAGTTCGGAAACGCAACCGATCCGCTGCTGCCGTGATGAGGTCCGCCGGGACGACCACCGAACGCCTTCCGGCTGGCACCGGTCAGGTTCGGCTGCGAGGAGCGCGGGTCCGAGCCCTCAGCGCCAGGCACCCGGCCGCGGATGCTCGTGATGCCGACGCGCCTGCACAGCCGCGTCTGGCGCTGATCGCAGAGCAGAGCGTGGTCGACTAGCCGGTGAGAGCCGCGCGCGTAGCCGCCGTTATCTGAAGTCGCCGTTGGGGTGGCGGTTGTTTCCAGATCATGACGGTCTGCGTGCAGCCGCCGACACTGGCGGGCGGGTGCACCCGGCCGATCCGGCTCCGGAATTCCTGGTGTGGACCACGGGAGAACACCCGACTGCTGCCGGCCCGCCGGCCAGGGTACTCGCCGGGTGGCCGGGACCAGTCTGCCCGGGCGTCGTCGGCGTTCGCGCTGGGCATACCAGCGCTCGGCCGTGCGGTGGAACAGCATGGCTCGCTCATGATCGGGGAAGCCGCAGAAGATTGCGTGGTGGCGTAGAGCGGCCCGAACCGTTCTCGATCGGCAGGTCCGAGCCGAGCATGCGCCGGCCGCCGCCGCGAGGGCCGGCCGGCGGCCAGCCGAAGTGGTCGACGACGATCCTCGGGGCGGGGAACTCGGCCGCCAGCCGGGCCACGGTGCCCAGCTGGCTGGACGTCGCCTCGACGGTCGCCACCAGGCCGCTGCTGGCAAGCAGTGCCAGGTTGTCCCGGACTAGCTAGCGGATCATAGAGAAGATCCCCGCCGGGGGTGCCCGCCAGGACAATTCCGCCACCAAGCGCATCCGGACGCTGCGCATGAGCGGCCGCTGACGGCAGCGCTCGACGAGATCGGCGAACGACGCCGACCTCGGGTCACCCAATGTGAACTTCGCGATGACCGATGGCGCCCCGTCCTGGTGTCGGCTGACCCCAGTCTGCCGCGGCCGGCGGATCCGCGGCCCCGGCGTCCGACCAGATCACTCCGTGCACGTTATAGCCCGACGTTTCCCGCCGGTAATCGTGACATTGCGTAGCTACCGGGGAGGCTGTCGTAATCGCCGAGCATGTCCCGGACCAGGGTGCGGGTGCGATCCGAGAGCCAGAACACCGGGTTGTCGCGCTGATCCCTACAAGTGCACGTTGCAGTCGGCTAACAAGCCGACGATCCGGCCGATGCCCTGCCCGGGTTTCCACAGCCACCGCCGGAACCTACCGCGGCGCGGCTCCCGGCCATTGCCGCAAGGTGCAACTTGGCCGCATATTGGCCGTGATCACGCCCGGAGAGCGACAATGGCAGCCACTCCCCCGCTCTCCATCGCGCATATCGTGTGCCGGGCCTGCGCGCTTCTCCATGCGTCCCGCACCCGGGACGGTGCGGACGGACGTAGCTAACCTGGACTATCGAACACGGCTGTATGCCCCCTACTAGACTAGAGAGCCAGTGCAGTCCTCTGCGGGGCGATCGATCACATTGCGCACACTGGGCGATCATCCGGGCACGGTCCGGCGCGACAACGTGGTCCTGCCCCAGCAGCGAACGGCGGGATCGTGAGTACCCGGCTGGCGTTACGACGCGGCGGCGGGCTTCA
>Ga0335081_10006910_pt1 | contig 18103 bp, 19 predicted proteins | sample Lox_Sample_35_FD_206713 | JGI IMG/M metagenome (GOLD analysis project Ga0335081, IMG submission 206713) | Soil microbial communities from Loxahatchee National Wildlife Refuge, Florida, United States - Lox_Sample_3.5 | ecosystem: Environmental > Terrestrial > Soil > Wetlands | place: USA... | reverse complement strand
GGTGGGCAAGCGTGTAGCCAGCGAGAAATGCACGGTGGTCGACAACGGCACGCTGCCCTCGCGCCGTGGCTCGCTCAACGTGGACGATGAAGGCTCGCCCACGCAGAACACCGTGCTTATCGAAAAGGGGATCCTCAAGCAGTACCTGAGCGACAAACTTTCCTCGCGCTTGATGGGGATTCCCGATACGGGAAACGGCCGCCGCGAAAGCTTCGAGCACATCCCCATGCCGCGCATGACCAACACCTACATGCTGGCCGGGGAAGACGATCCCGCCGACATCCTGCGCTCGGTGAAATATGGCATCTTCGCCAAGAATTTTGGCGGCGGGCAGGTGGACATCACCAACGGCAAATTCGTGTTCTCGGCCTCCGAGGCCTACCTGATCGAAGACGGCCGGGTGACGGCGCCGCTCAAGGGCTGCAGCCTGATCGGCAATGGCCCCGACGTGCTCACCCGCGTCTCCATGGTGGGCAATGACCTCCAGCTCGATGAAGGCGTCGGCACCTGCGGCAAGGATGGGCAGTCGGTTCCCGTGGGCGTCGGCATCCCTACCCTCAAGGTGGACCGCATCACCGTGGGTGGGACAAAATCGTAGGGATCGGGTCATCGGGTGATTGAAACCCCAATCCCCGGTTACCTTTGTCATCCCGAGCGAAGCGAGGGATCTTGGTTTCGACTGAATGCCGAGCGCTGAATGCTGACCGCTGAAAAAACTTCGCGAATTGAAACTGATCTCAAGGAGCTTGCCCACGGCGTAGTCCGCCGTGCCATAGCCGGCGGTGCGACGGCCGCCGAGGCCGTCGTGCACGAGGGGGCTGAGTTCTCGACCGTGGTGCGGCTGGGCGAGATCGAGAGCTTGAAGGAAGCCGGCTCTCACGCCATGGGCCTGCGCGTCTTTTTCGGCAGACGCGCCGCCAGCACCCATACCAGCGACTTCTCTGGCGATGGCTTGCGTCAACTGGTGGAAGGCGCGCTGGCGCTGGCGCGGCTCACCTCCGAGGATCCGCATGCCGGGCTTCCCGAAGCGGAGCTGATGGGCAGCACCGGGGGCGATCTGCAGCTCTATTTCGACGATGTTTACTCTTTGCCGACCGAGGAGCGCATCGCCCGGGCTCGCCGGGCCGAGGCTGCCGCGCTCCAGGCCGATCCCCGCATCCGCAATTCGGAAGGCGGCTCCTTCGATGCCAGCGACAGCCGCAAAGTGATGGTGAATTCCCTGGGCTTCACCGGCGAATACAAGAGCTCGTATTGCTCGCTGGCCGCGGTGCCGGTGGCGCAGATCGACGACTGCCCCATGCAGCGCGACTTCTGGTTCTCGGCCGCGCGCACTCTGCGCAAGCTGGAATCTCCGGAGCACATAGGGCGGGTGGCGGCGGAGCGCGCCTTGCGCCGCCTGGGAGCGCGCAAGGTGAAGACGGCGCAGGTGCCTGTCATATTCGATCCTATGGTTTCGCGCTCGCTGTTGGACACCATCGGCCAGGCCGTGAACGGCGATGCCATTTATCGCAGCGCTTCCTTCCTGGCGGGCAAGCTGGGGGAAAAGATCGCGGGCGAGAACATCACCGTGATCGACGACGGCGTAATGCCCGGTGGTTTCGGCACCAGTCCCTTCGACGATGAAGGCGTGCCCACGCAGCGTACGGTTGTCATCGAGCGCGGGGTACTAAAATCCTATCTGCTCAATAGCTACACCGCCCGCAAGCTCGGTCTGAGGACCACCGGCAACGCCGCCCGCGGCCTGGCCGGGAACCCTGGCATCAGCTCCGGCAATTTCTTTCTCCAACCGGGCACGCGCTCCCCGTACAAGATCCTTGCCGATGTGCGCCAAGGCCTGTACGTCACCGAATTTCTTGGCTTCGGCGTGAATCTGGTTACCGGCGACTACTCCCGGGGGGCCAGCGGGTTGTGGATCGAGAACGGCGAGCCCGCTTATCCGGTGGAAGAGATCACCGTGGCCGGCAACCTGCGCGAGATACTGCACAGCATCTCCGAGATCGCCAGTGACCTGGAGTTCCGCAGCTCCACCGCCGCCCCCACCTTGCGCGTCGAGGGCATGACCGTGGCGGGAGAATAGTCACCTCAGGGAGTGAGGGAGTAGGGAGTAGGGAGTAGCAAACCGCCCCTACTCCCTGCTACCTGCTCCGTTCCGCTATGGCGGACGTTTCCGAGTAAAATCGCACCATGTCCGCTGGCGAGAAGCCCTCGGAGACACCATTCTCTCCCACTACGTCTGGCGATTCGCCGGGGCCGTGGCGCGCGGTCGTAACCGGAGTGGCGGTAGTCGCCATCCTGCTGGGGCTGCTGGTGTGGCTTGGTGGCGGTAACCGCTCGACTGCGCCGGCGGCCAATGCCTACGTCGGCAAGCTACAGGTCTCGAACGTAAAGATGGCAGCTGCACAGAACTTCGTGGGCGGCACTGTCACCTATGTCGAGGGCACGATCACGAACACCGGCGACCAGACTGTTAGGGGCGCCGTGGCTGAGGTCATCTTTCGCAACTCGCTGGGAGAAGTCGTGCAGAAGGAGCAGATTCCTGTCCGTGTGCTGGTGTTTCAGGGCCCAGACCGCAACACCGTCGACCTGCGCAGCGCCCCGCTAAAGCCCGGTGCCAGCGCCGACTTCCGACTTACCATCGAAGGCGCCATCTCCGCCGACTGGAACCAGGGATTTCCGGAAGTGCGGATCGCGAGCGTCAGCACTGGGTAACTTCGTTCGCCACGGATTCGCGCGGATGAATGCGGATTAAAGAACCTCCGTGTCTCTGTGTCTCCGTGGTGGACTTGTGCGCGCCCCCGCTACAATACCAACATGGCTGAGAGCAAAGCTGTCCGCCTCACCGAGGCGGTCAAAGCGGCGGGTTGAGCTTCCAAGCTGAGTCCGGCGGCGCTGGACGCGGTGCTTGGGAAATTAGCCCGGCAACAGGATCCCAACGTTCTAGTCGGCTTCGAATTTGCCGATGACGCCGGCGTGTACCAGATCGCGCCCGACACCGCCCTCGTCCAGACCGTCGACTTTTTTACCCCCATCGTGGACGATCCCTACACCTTCGGGCAGATCGCTGCCACCAACGCGCTCAGCGACGTTTATGCCATGGGCGGACGCCCACTCAGTTCGCTCGCGCTCGTCTGTTTCCCAGAAAAAGGCGACCTCGACGTGCTGGAGCAAATCCTCGCCGGCGGGCTCTCGAAGATGGTCGAGGCCGGCTGCACGGTTGTGGGCGGCCATTCCATTCGTGACGAGGAGATGAAGTTTGGCTACTCGGTCACCGGCACCATCCACCCGCAACGCGTGCTCGCCAATCGCGGCGCCCAGCCCGGCGATGCGCTGCTCCTCACCAAAGCGCTCGGCACCGGCGTGATCTCGACCGCCATCAAGCGCGGCCGGGCCGAGCCGGCGTGGATCGAGGCCGCCGTCCGCTCCATGACCACGCTCAACAAAGTCGCCGCCGAGGTGATCACGGGTGGCTTGCGTGGCGAAAGAAGGTTTGCCGTCCACGCTCTCACCGATATTACCGGCTTCGGGCTCATCGGGCATGCGCGCGAGATGGCGCGGGCCTCGGACGTCAGCTTGCGCCTGCGCGCCTCGGCAGTGCCGCTGCTCCCTGGTGCGTTCGAATGCGTGCATGCTGGGTACATTCCCGGGGGGCTGAAGGCGAATCGTGAATTCGCGGAATGCGTGGTGGGCTACGAAGACGGCATCCGCGACGACCTCAGGACCATGCTCTATGATCCGCAAACCGCCGGTGGGCTGCTGATCTCAGTCACCTCCAAGGATGCGGAGGACCTTCAGCGCGCGCTCGCCGCCGGCGGTGTCCCGGCCGCGCGCATCGGCGAGGTCCTACCCCCGGCCAAGCCCCTGATCTACGTCAGCCGATAGGTGCCATTCCAATAGCGCGAATTCTTTGTGGTACCGTATGCCCCGAGGACACTCTCATGGCCACTATCCCCAATCCATCCGCCCGGCCGATGCTCGCCCATCACATGGTCACCACCGCCTTCGAGCTGGACGGCTACCGCATCGTACGCAACCTGGGCGTGGTGCGCGGGATCGTGGTGCGCTCGCGCTCCATCTTCGGCACCCTGGGCGCCAGCCTGCAAACCCTGGTAGGTGGCAACATCACTCTGTTCAGCAAGCTGTGCGAGCAGACTCGCGGCCATGCTTTCGATGTGATGCTGGAGCATGCTGCCGCGCTCGGCGCCAACGCCGTGATCGGCATGCGCTACGACGCCACCGAGATCATGAACGGCGTCACCGAGGTGCTGGCTTATGGAACGGCCGTGGTGGTGGAGAAGTTGAAGGATTGGCCGGAGAGGATCGGGGGTTAGGACTCGTTCTGCCGTTCGAGCTTGCGGCTTTCCGCCAGCATGCCCATGGAGTGCATGAGGTTCTGCAAAGTGACGATGCCGACCAGGTGTTCGCCTTCGACTACGGGAATGATGCTGAGATTCCTGCCGGTGATTTTGCGGAAGGCGGAGGCCAGGGTCTCGCCGCGGTCGGCGATGTCGTACGCGCTGTTCATCACCGACTGCACGTAGGCGTTGCCGCCGAAGCGCAGCGCGTCCAGGATCCTCTGGCGCGAGATGACGCCCACCATGTCATTGCCGCGCACCACGGGAAAATCGTCTTGCAGCGAATGGACGGCTTTGGAGAGCGCATGCTCAAGCGTATCGGCGGGGGATAGGGTCGAGAACTCGGTGAGCATCACGTCTTCCATGCGCACCGTCTCCAGCACCGACTGGAACTCGATGCTGCGTTCCTCCAATTGCGCGGCCACGAAGATGAACAGTCCCACCACCGTGAACCACAGGTCGTACATCCCCAGGACAAAAAACACGATGGCGAAGGCCTGGCCAATGGTGACGGCGCGGCGGGTGGCCAGCAGGTAATCCATGCGCCGGGTCATGATGGCGCGCAGCATGCGCCCGCCGTCCAAGGGGTAGGCCGGCAACGCGTTCAGCAAGCCGAGAAAGATGTTTGTCCACACCAGGCTGCGCAACAGGCTGGTGGAGTGGATCCAGGGACGCGCTCCCAGGCGCAGGCTGGGAACGGCGGCTTGGATCACCACCGCCGCCGCCGCGGCAATCCCTAAACTTAGCAGCGGGCCGGCCAGGGAGATGCGGATTTCGCGCGCTGGGTCCGGTTTGCGCGGAGCAAAGGGAGCGTCGTCCATGATGCTGACGCCGCCCAGCGGCAACAGCACGATCGAACGCACGGAGAGGCCGTTGCGTATGGCCACCACCGAGTGCGCGACCTCGTGCAGCAGAGCCGACGCCAGCATCAGCAGCATCAGAACCACGCCCCGCAAGGCGTCGTGAGTGGTATGCGAGAGTGGTTGCGTCATCCAGATCGGCAACAGCAGGGCGAGCGAAAATACGTGAATACGCAGCTCCGCCCCAAACAAACGTCCCACCGGAATGGACCAGCTCTTCATGCCTCCACGACATTGTATACATTAGACGCCACGCCAGGGGCTGCCGTTGGTCGTTGGTCGTTCGCGCTGGAGCGCACGATGCGCGTGATTGCGGGGAAATATCGCAGCCGGAAGTTGCGCTCGTTGCCCGGGCTCGACGTGCGTCCCACCGCCGACCGCCTGCGGGAAACGCTGTTCGACGTGCTGGCGCCACAAGTTAGGGACTCCGTCTGGCTCGACCTCTATGCGGGAACCGGGGCCGTGGGGATCGAGGCCCTGAGCCGGGGAGCGCGCACGGTGTACTTCGTGGAGGTGTCGCCCAAGGCGGCTGCGGTCATCCGGCAGAATCTGCGCTCGCTCCAGATCGAAGAAGGCTACGAGGTGCTAGAGCGCGAGGCGGAGCCGGCGTTGCGGCGGCTCGATTCGCAGGCGGTGAGCTGCGATGTTTGCTTCCTCGATCCGCCCTACCGCATGCACAAGGCCTACGCCGAAGCGCTGGGTTTCCTGAGCCAGTCGCGCCTGCTGAAGTCTTCGAGCATAGTGGTGGCCGAACACGACAAGCATTTTGATCCCGGCGCCAATGTCGGCGCGCTGGGGCGCTATCGAGAAATCAGGCAGAGCGACGCGGTGCTCAGCTTCTACAAACTGCGGTAGCCACGGATCCGCATGGATGATCGCAAGGTCGCTGTGAAAACTAAAAGATCCGTGACGATCCGTCTGAATCCGCGGCCGGTTACATCAGCAGTTCGCTGGTGCGCCGATAGATGGGGTGCTGCATTTCGGCCAGGTCGTTCTTTACCAGGTTCAGGCCGTAGACGCAGCGCTCGAATTCCTGCGAGAGCCGCGCGAACAGCGGCGCTACTTTGGCGTACTCGAAGAATTCGAACTTGGAGACGATGTAGTAGCTCTCTTTGCCGGCCTTGATGAAGTCGAGGAAGCCTTCCATCCGTTTGCGGCGCAGGCGAAAGCGGTTGATGCTTTCAGGAAACATCCCGCTGAAGAACAGGGTGTAGTCACCGATGTGTTTCCGTACTTGGCGCTCACGGTCGAATGAGGGGGCTTGGCCGTAGATGGGATCGGACTCGAGCATCATCTCTCCGGCATCGTCGAGTGGCCGGCCGGCGGCGTTGCGAATCTTGTGCACCTGTTCCGTCTCGCAGAACTCGGTGAGGAGGCTGGCAACGTAGTGGCTGACCTCCTGGTTGCGCAGGCCGACGCCGTCGGCGAAATTCCGGCTTACCAGCTCGAGAAACAGTTGCTGTAACGGATGCGATTCCGGGATCATCGTCCCCTCTTGTTCCACACCCAGCGCATCAAAAGTCGTGCGCGAGTGATACCCCAACTTTATCGGCATGCGCAAGTGACAAATGCACTGCGCACCCTGCCTTTGGTAACAACCGCCAAACGCCGGTAACTGCGTATCCCGCGCCAGCCGCACGTTTCCAGCTACATATAAATTGGAATGGCTAAAGACCGCCCGCGTTCCCATCCAAAAAATGCGGAGTCGCAAATTAGCAGCCAACCTTTCAGACCGCTGATCGTGGGGAAAGGAAACGCAGCCAAGCTACGTATTTGCGGCATGGCTGTGAAAGAATGCGTGGATTCGTTGGAGTCTGGAGAATGACATGGCGCGACAAAACATTTCCAGCGGCACAGCCTGGGAGCCGGTGGTGGGTTATTCACGCGCGGTGCGGGCGGGGCCGCACGTATACGTCTCCGGGACGACCGCCACCGGCCGGGACGGCAAGGTCGTGGGTGGGGGCGACGTCTACGCCCAGACGGTGCAGACGCTGCGCAACATCGAGACTGCTCTGCGCCAGGCGGGCGCCAGCCTAAGCCAGGTGGTGCGAACGCGCATCTACGTCACCGACATTAACCAGTGGGAGCAGGTAGGGAAGGCTCACGGCGAGTTCTTTCGCGACACACGCCCCGCGACCTCCATGATCCAGATCAGCCGGCTGATTGCCTCGGAGATGCTGGTGGAGATCGAGGCGGACGCCTACCTGGGCGACTGAGGGTTTTGCCAATCGCTGATAACAATTTTTTCCCGCATTGGCAGCGGCGACCGAGGCGGAACGCCGAGCATCTCGCTTGACACGGGACTCAGGCGGCAGATAATACCTCATCCGCCAGGAAGCACCCGAGAGAGGAATCGACATGGGAATCCTGAAGTTGTGCGAGGAGAAACCTCCCACCGTGGGGCTGGAAGCGACCGTGGCAGAAGCCATCCAGGTAATGCTGGACAATAGCGTGGGAGGCGTCGCGGTGGTTGACGCGGAGCGGCGGGTGGCGGGCATCTTCACCGAGCGCGACGTGCTGCGCAAGCTGGCGCTGAGCCGACTCGACCCGCAGCAGATCCCGGTCCGGCAACTGATGACCGCGCCGGTGGATATGGCTACCGTGGAAACCACTCCCGGAGAGGCCTTCGAAGAAATGGTGTCCCGCCACTACCGCCACCTGCCCATCGTGGACAAGGATGGACGGCTGCTGGGCCTGCTCTCGATCCGTCACCTGCTGCAATGGCGCCTGGACGAGTTGAGCCAGCAACTTGACTCCATGGAGCAGTACGTCACTAACGACGCGCCGGGAGGATGAAGACAGCGTCGCCGCTGATCAACTAAAAGCCGCCGAGTACGCAGCGGGCGCGAAGGAAATTAGTCACTAACCTCCGTGTGCTCGGTGTCCTCTGCGGTTTTCAATTTGGCCGTGCAATCCGTGACGATCCGTGGCCCGTCTTTGCGCCTGCTATAATCAGAAATTGTCCTCATGAAGGAAAAGCGGCTAGTGCGCTCGACCACCGTGCTGTCGGTGCGGCGGGATGGCAAGGTGGTGATGGCAGGCGACGGGCAAGTCACGCTGGGAGAAGGTGTAGTCAAGCACAGCGCCCGCAAGATCCGCCGGCTTTACCAGGACAAGATCCTGGCCGGGTTCGCCGGCTCGACGGCCGACGCCTTCGCCCTCTTCTCGCGCTTCGAATCCAAGCTGGAGCAGTATCACGGCAACCTGGGCCGGGCGGCAGTCGAACTGGCCAAGGACTGGCGGACGGACAAGATGCTGCGCCAGCTCGAAGCCCTGCTGCTGGTGTCGGATGCCAGCCAGACCTTCCTCCTGAGCGGACACGGCGACGTGATCGAGCCCGACGAAGCAGTCGCGGCGGTGGGTTCGGGAGGGCCTTACGCGCTGGCCGCCGCCGAAGCCCTCATCCAGCACACCAATCTGCCGGCGCGCAAGATCGCGGAAGAAGCTATGAAGATCGCCGGCAAGATGTGCATCTATACCAATGATAAGGTGACGATCGAGGAGCTGTAGGAAAGGGAGTAGGGAGCAGCGGGTAGGGGGTGGGGAAACCGGGATGGCGGGCTATTCAGGAACGCCGCTGGTGAAGAAAATCGGCATCAAGCCGGGACATCGGCTCGCGATTCTCAACTCCCCGCAGGGGTTTGAGAAGGAGCTCACGCCGTTGCCCGAGGGTGTGCGGAACGGGGGTGGAGCGCCGCTGGATGTGGCCATTTTGTTCGCGGCTGACCAGGCGGCGCTCAAGAACAACCTGAGCAAGCTGGCGAAGAAGCTGGCGCCGGCAGGAATGCTGTGGGTCGCATGGCCGAAGCTGAGCTCAGGGGTTGCCACCGACTTGCGCGAAGGCCTGGTGCGGGAGCTCGGGCTGGCCGCCGGCTTGGTTGACATCAAGATTTGTGCGGTGAATGAGGTCTGGTCCGGGTTGAAGTTTGTGATCCCGGTGAGGAATAGAAAATAGCCGCCAGGAGCCTGGCCACTAGGAACTGACATCATGGCAATTTACTTACCGGCAACCGCGGAAGAAGAACAGATATCGCTGGATGAGCTGACGCCGCGCGAGATCGTGGCCGAGCTCGACAAATACGTGGTCGGGCAGAAGGACGCCAAGCGGGCCGTGGCCATCGCGCTGCGCAACCGCATGCGACGGCAGAAGCTGACGCCCGAGCTGGCGGAAGAAATCCTGCCCAAGAACATCATCATGATCGGCCCCACGGGCGTGGGCAAAACCGAGATTGCGCGCCGTCTGGCCAAGCTGGCCAACTCACCCTTCCTCAAGATCGAGGCTTCGAAGTTCACGGAAGTGGGCTATGTGGGCCGCGACGTGGAGTCCATGATCCGCGACTTGGTCGAAGTAGCCATCGAGATGGTGCGGCAGGAGAAGCTGGAAGACGTCGCCGACCGCGCCGAACTCAACGCCGAGGAGCGGCTGCTGGACATCCTGCTGCCCGCCGGCCCGCCGCGCAGCTCGCCGCCAGCCGATGGCGGGGCAGCCGGGTTCGTGCTCGAGGGCGGCGACTCGCAATCGCGCACTCGCGAGAAGCTGCGCCAGCAATTGCGCGAGGGCAAGCTCGACGACCGCATCGTCGAGATCGATGTCCGCGAGAAGTCATTCCCGGCCTTCGAGATCATCTCCAATCAGGGCGTCGAGGAGATGGACATCAACATCAAGGACATGCTGCCCAACATCTTCGGGCAGCGCACCAAGAAGCGGAAGATGAAGGTCAGCGAGGCCTTCGATTACCTGATCCAGGAAGAAGAGCAGCGGCTGATCGATGCCGACCAGGTGACGCGCATCGCCGTGGAGCGGGTGGAGCAATCGGGCATCATCTTCCTGGACGAGATCGACAAGATCGCCGGGCGCGAGAGCGGGCACGGCCCGGACGTTTCGCGCGAAGGTGTACAGCGCGACATCCTGCCCATCGTCGAAGGCACCACGGTCAACACCCGCTATGGCATGGTGCGCACCGAGCACATCCTGTTCATCGCCGCCGGGGCCTTTCACGTCTCCAAGCCCAGCGACCTCATCCCCGAGCTGCAAGGCCGGTTCCCCATTCGCGTGGAGCTGCAGTCGCTTACTATCGGCGATTTCATCAAGATCCTGACCGAACCGAAGTCGTCGCTGGTCAAGCAGTACACGGCTCTGCTCGAAACCGAGGGCCTGCACCTGGAGTTCACGCGCGAAGCCCTGGACGAGATCGCCAACTTTGCCTTCCGGGTGAACGAGGGCACGGAGAACATCGGCGCGCGGCGGCTGCACACCATCATGGAGCGGGTGCTGGACGAGATCAGCTTCGATGCTCCCGACATGCAGACCAAGGACGTAAACATCGACGCCACTTATGTGCGCAAGATGCTGGCCGACATCGTGAAGGACCAGGATCTATCGCGGTACATCCTGTAGCGCAGATTCTGAGGGGAACGTGACGCTGGAAAGCTCCGCATCTGCCAAAGGCGGGCAGATGCGGGCACCACCATCACCATCCACCGGCTCCCAGAGGCGTGTACTGTCCTGAAAAGAAGTCCCATCCCGCCTTGTACCCGGCGATGTAGCCCCGGCGAAACCGTCTCTGATAGGTCACTTGATCACCGTACCCCGACGTGTATCCGTCGAGCGCCTGGTCGTAGGCTTGGCCACTCTCATCGGTGTAGGCAAGGGCAACAGACTCGGCATCGTTTGCCCCCTGGCGGTAACCGTCATCATAGCCGGAGCGGAATGCCGGGTCATGGCGGCCCATCTTCAAGTGGGCCGGGCTCGGGTCGTTGTGTTGCTTTGTGGGCGAAGCGAAAGCGCCGACCGCGAAGGTGGCGCCAACCAGCAGGGTGCACATTATTCGGCAGCTCATAGCTTGCGTCTCCCGACTGTCTGCCAGCCATCGAAGCTGGCACCGATACTTTCCGGGTTAGATGCCGCAGAGCAGGCCGTGGGTGCTGTCACTGCCGCCAGCAACCTAGCCATTTCTCCCATGGGCAAGGCCGAGCCGGCGAAATGAACGGCACTGAGAGGCGAGAGAGTGCGGCTCGCTCCACCCTGCCGGGCGAAAACAAAAGAGCCTCTCCGCGCGGAGAGGCTCTTTCTGCGGAGGAGGGTGCTTCTTACTTCGATTGCTCGGTGGTGACGATGCCGCCCTTCTGGGCCAGCTTCTCGGCTTTGATTTTCTTGGTGGCCATGGTCTTGTCCACCCAATCGTCGGCGGTCTTCAGGTCGGCAGTGCGCGCTTCGGGGTTGCCGCACTCCAAGTCGGCCTTTTCCCGGTAGAGCAGGTTCAGGTAAGCCATGGCGTCGTCATAGTCGGGACGGAGTTGCAACGCCTTGTCCAGGTTCTGGATGCCCTCTTCGACCTTGGGAAGGTTACGCTCGCGCAGCGATTCGCACACCTTCCTGTCCTTCGCCGGGATCGGTTCTTCGGGCTTTAATCCGAGAGCGGCGCGCGCTTCCTGACGGGGCGCGTAGGACTGCGTCCAGTCGATCACGGCGATCGAGTAATACTCTTCCGGATCGTTGGGATCGAGCTGCTTCGCTTTCTCGTGATACTCCTTCGCCTGTTCGAACTTCTTCATGTTGAAGTACAGCGAGGCGATCCCCTTCACGCTGTTGATGTTCCTGGGATCCATCTGCAGCACTTTCTTGTATTCGTCGATGGCCTGCTGCCCCATCTGGTTGTTTTCCGGAGTATCGGCGCCGGGGATGTACTGCTGTGCGTAGGCCGTGGCCAGGTAGAGGCGGGCGTTGAGCAGTCTGGGATCCAGCGCCACCGCGTTCTTGAAGTGCTCGATAGCCAGCTCATATTTGGCGTTCTTGTAGGCCTGCACGCCCTTGTTGAGCTGGTCGCGGGCCTTGAGCTTGGTGCATCCGGCCAGCGACAAAAGGATTAGCGCGAGGCTCAGCACCGACGCCGCTGAGATTGCTTTTCGGCTGCGCTGCACCATCTCGTTCTCGGGGCTTGGCTTCATGAATGTTTGATCTCCGCGCAACAGCAGTGTGGAGGGCTGGCAGCGCTAAACTCCTGGGTTGGATGCCGGCCCTCTTGGCACGCGACTAAAGCCGCGCTGGGAACAGCCCAAGACCGGCTCTAGCCGCCGGCCTCGATCTTGGCCGTGATCAGCCCTACCTTCTCCACTCCAGCGGCGTGGGCGATATCGATCACCTGCGCCACATCGGCAAACTCCAGGTCGGTATCGGCCTTGACAAACATCACCTTTTCCGCGCGCGTCTTGTAGATCTCCTCCAGGCGACTCTGCAAGTTCTGCCAGCTGACGTCGTCCTGGTTGATCTTCAAGGAGGGCGTGCCGCCGGCGCCTCTCAGCACTTGCACCACGATGGTGCGATCGGCGGCCGGGGGCGGATTCTTAGCGTTGGGCGGAGGCGGCTGGGGCACCAGCGCGTCCAGGCCCTTAGGCGTCAGCGGGGTGATGACCATAAAGATGATCAACAGCACCAGCAGCACGTCGATCAGCGGGGTTACGTTGGGATCGGCGTTCAGTCCGCCGGGCCCACCGATTGCCATTGCCATATTCAGTTCCTCTTCATTGTCCGCTGGGCGCGGCCATCGGCGGCGCTCCCGGAGTGGCTTTGCGCTGCTCGGTCAGCAGGCCCAGTTGATCCACGCCCGCGGCGCGCACGTTATCGACCACGTCCACCACGTTGCCGTACCGGGTGCGCGCGTCGGCCTTGATGAACACCCGCTTATCGGTGCGGGTGGCGATCCGGTCTTTGACCAAGTGGGTGAGCTGGTCGGCCCCCGCCACCTGGTCGGAGCCGAAGAAGATCTTGTTGTCGCGGGTGATGGCGACCAACAAGGCGTCTTCTTTGTCGGCATCGGGCATGGCCTGCGGGTTGTTGACCTTCGCCAAGTCCACGCTCACGCCCTTCTGCAGCATGGGCGTGATGACCATGAAGATGATCAGCAGCACCAGCATCACGTCCACCATCGGGGTAACATTGATGGTGGAGTTGACACGCATCACTTTTTTGCCGAGAGCCATAATTCCACTCCGCTGGCGCGCTTAACGCCGCACCGCACCGCGGCGCTTTAGGAAGTAATCGATCAGCTCGCTCGACGAGTTGTCCATCTCCACGTCGAAGGCCTCCACCTTGTTGGTGAAGTAGTTAAACATCATCACCGCCGGGATGGCGACGAACAGTCCCACGGCGGTAGTCACCAGAGCTTCGGAGATGCCGCCGGCGACAGCGCCCAAACCGGTGGCCTTCTGCGCCGAAATCCCCTGGAAGGCGTTGATGATGCCAACCACCGTGCCCAGCAGCCCGACGAACGGAGCCGTGGAGCCGATGGTGGCCAACCCGCCCAGACCGCGCTTCAACTCGGCATGCACGATGGCCTCGGCGCGCTCCAGCGCTCGCTTGCTGGCCTCGATGTCCTCGCCCGGAATCTCTGCCGATTCGCCGTGGGCCTTAAATTCCTGCAGGCCGGCGGTGACCACCTTGGCCAAGTGGCTCTTCTTGTGGCGCTCGGCGACGCGGATGGCCTCCTCGATCTTGCCTTCCCGCAGCGCGCCGGCCACGGCCGGAGCGAACATGCGTGACTGCTTGCGGGCGGAGTTGAACGCCATCCAGCGGTCGATCATAACGCCGATCGACCAGGCCGACATGATGAACAGGACGATGACCACGGCTTTGGCCAGGACGCCCATCTGGTGCCACAGGGCGACCGGGTTCCAGCCTATTTCCCCGCCTTCCTGAAACATCCACAGCGCGGCGCTATGAATGCTGTTCGATCCGAGTGTTGCGATGTGTGCTAAAAGCATGTGTTGGTCCTTTCCTCCTCAGAACTTCTTTCTTTTCTTGGTGCGCTTGAATCCCTATTATCCCAGCTGTCTTTCCAGATGCCTCGCTCCACCACCCCAGCAAACCGAGACCGGGTTTGCTCGCCCGCGGCGAGCGCTGCCCGCTTCGCTCACGCCCGCAAAGCGCCTCAACGTGTGTCTTTGAATCTGCGCTTCCAGAGCTGTATTTTCATCCTCAGGCTCAGAATTTTTCGGGCTGGTGCCAAATATTTCTGGAGCTCGGGCTTCTATCGCCCCGCGGGCTGTCACCGGGCGGCTGCCTTCGGTACGTCCGGCCTGGAATGGGTATCCACAGGCCAGCGGGGGTTAAGGGCGGCTGCGACCACATCTCCACGACCGCCACGAAATCGTGATTCTATCCTCCAGACAAGGTGAAATTCACCGTGATGGTGGTCTCCACCGGCACCGGCTCTCCATTGAGCAGATAGGGCTTGTAGCGCCACTGCTTGACGGCGTCCAGAGCGCTCTGCACCAGCATAGGATGCCCGCTGATCACCCGCAGGTTTTCGATAGTCCCCTGTTTGCTGATCTCCGCCTGCAGGATCACGGCCCCCTGGATGCGGGCCGACTTGGCGATAAGCGGATATGCCGGCCTCACCTGGGTGATCAGGTTGCCCTGCTGAACCCCTGCCGACACTCGCACGCGAGTGGGCAGGGCCACTTTTGGCACCGCCACCGGGGCGGAACTGATGATCCCGCCGATCACGCCTCCCATGGACCCGCCCGGTACTCCGCCGGGCACGCCCCCAATCACGCCCGCGGTCATGGGCGGGGGCGCGGCCTCTTCCTTGATCATGGCGATTTTCTCGGGAATCTTGGTGGGCGTGCGCAGCTGGCCGTTGACGATGTCGGTCTGGATCACCCTTACCACCTTAATCGGCACCGCAGCCGGCGGCGGGGGCGGTGGCGGAGGCGGGGGCGGCGCGACCAGGAAGGTCATCAATTGCTGTTTGGGCAGCGCCTCGGTGTAGATAAGCGGAACCAGGATCATCACCCCGATCAGCAGACACTGGATCCCGAACGACAACACGGTCGTCCACTTCCGTTTGGTCCTGAGCCTGCCTGCAGACTCCAAAAGGCTGTCTTCAAACATAGTCTGCTCCGATAGTTTCCAACCTTTGTTTAGACACCGCTAGCCCGCATTTTGCTCCCGGCTCAGCCCAGTTACCCCCGCGCCAGTCGTTGGTCGTTGGCCGTTTGTCGGCAGGGGATTTGCCAACGGGCCAACGACTAACGGCCAACAGCACTTAGGCCTTAACCTTCACCTTCTCCCGGCGGCTGGCATCGGCCGCGATCGGCATCGGACGGCCCCTCTGCCCGCCCCGCCATTCCTGGTAGGCCACCAGCATGGGGGCAGCCACCGCAATCGAGGAATAGGTACCGATCAAGATCCCGATCACCAGGGCAAAGGAGAAGCCGTGCAGCACTTCGCCGCCGAACAGAAACAAGGAGAGCACGGTTAGAAATGTCAGTCCCGAGGTCAGAATGGTCCGGCTCAGGGTTTGGTTGATGCTCCGGTTGACGATGTCGGGTAGCTTCTCCCGGCGCAGGATCTTGAGGTTTTCCCGGATGCGGTCGAAGACCACGATGGTATCGTTCATCGAGTACCCCACCAGGGTCAAAATGGCGGCGATAACAGTAAGCGTGATCTCCTTGTTCGTCAATGAGAAAGCGCCGACCGTGATGAGCGTGTCGTGGAAGCACGCTACCACCGCCGCCACCCCGTAAATAAGCTCGAAACGGAACCACAGGTAGACCAGCATGCCGGCCAGCGAATACAGCGTGGCCAGCAAGGCCTGCTTGCGCAGTTGCGCACCCACCTGCGGGCCGACAATCTCTACGTTCCGCACCCCGAAGTGGGAGACGAAAAAGTCCTGCCCGAGCGCGGTCAGCACCGCCGGCTGTACGGTGCCTCGCAGATCATCCAAAGAATTCAGAACGCCGCCGCGGACCTTGTCCCGGTAGTCAACGACCTCCTGCGCGATTTGCCCATAGCGCGTGTCGGCGTCCGTGCCCAGGTGCAGCGGGTCGCGGCTGAGCAGGTCATCTTTAATGCTCTGTACGCTGCTGTTGTTGAGATCCTGCTTGCCCGCTGGGGCGTTGGTCTCGAGCGCCTGGATGATCTGGTTCTTGCCCTTATCGAGGGCCTGCTCCGTGGTTTCCTGGATGTCGAGCGCTACCAGCATTTCATTGTTTGAGGGTGGGCCGTAGCGCTGGATGCGGGCGTTGTGCAGCCCGGCGTGGTCCATGGCTTTACGGATGTTGTCGGGGTTGGGAGGCTGGGCGAACTTCACGTACACCAGCGTCCCGCCGCGGAAGTCGATGCCCAGCGGGATGTGGTGCCAGAACAGCATGGAGAGAATGCCAGCCACGCTGAACACCAGCGAAAACGACAGGAAATACCACTTCTTCCCCAGAAAATCGATGTTCGTGTTTTTAAAGAATTCCACTTGGTTTGCTCTTGCTCTCTCTTGTGCCCAATCACCCGATGATCAAATACTCAGCGCCTCTCCCCGTGCCTTGCGGTTCAGCACCGCGTCGAAGATCACTCGCGATACGAACACCGAGGTAAACAGGTTGGCCAGCAGGCCGAAGGTCAGTGTCACCGCAAACCCTTTCACCGGCCCGGTGCCAAACAGGAACAAGATGGCCGCTGATACGATGGTGGTCACGTGCGTGTCCAGAATGGTGACCCAGGCGCGCGCGAAGCCCTGGTCCACCGCCGAGTACGCGGTCTTGCCGGCACGAGCCTCTTCCCGGATGCGCTCGAAGATCAGCACGTTGGAATCCACGCCCATGCCGACGGTCAGGATCGCTCCGGCGATGCCGGGCAGCGTCAGCGTCGCACCGGTGAAGCCGAGAAAGCCCAGCAGGATCACCAGGTTCAGGATCAGCCCCACATCGGCGTTGATGCCGGCGCCGCGGTAGTAGAACAGCATGAAGGCCAACACTACGGCCATGCCAATGATGGCGGCGCGCACGCCTTCGCGGATTGAGTCCGCGCCCAGCGACGGCCCCACCGTGCGCTCTTCCAGATAACGGATGGAGGCCGGCAGCGCGCCCGAGTTCAGCACCATGGCCAGGTCCTTGGTAGCTTGCTCGGTGAAGCCCCCGGTAATGCGGCCAGTATCGTGGATCTGCTCCTGGATGGTAGCCACTTCCATCACTTTGTTATCGAGCACCACCGCCAGTTTGTCGCCGACGTGCGAGCCGGTGAAGTTGGCGAAGCGCCGCCCACCGTCGCCTGTGAGGATGAAGGTCACGTCCGGACGGCCGTTCTCATCGCGCGACGGCTCGGCATGCCGCAAGTCCGTGCCGCTGACCGCCGAAGACCTCGACACGATGTAATACGCCTCCTCCTGCTCGCCGGTGCTGCCGATGCTGCGTCCCTTGAGCAGAACGGTGTTGGCCGGAAGCATGCCCCCATTGGCCTGCAGCGCCTCGGCTTCGCTCTTGTAAGGACCGCTGAATTCCTGGCGGATCTCCAGCATGGCGGTGGACTGGATGATCTGCTTCACGCGCGCCGGATCATCCACCCCCGGCAACTGCACCAGAACCTGATACTGGCCCAGGCCGTTCTCCTGAATGGTAGGCTCGGTGACCCCCAACTGGTCGATGCGGTTACGGATGGTCTCGATGGCCTGCGTCACCGCCCGGTTCTTCAAGTCGTACACCACCGAGGGCTTCATCTCCAGCAGCCAGTTGTTCTCCGGCAGCGAGGTCAGGTTGTATTCCGGGAGCCGGTCCTGCACCAGACTGCGCAGGTCGCCGCTCGATTCCGGGGGCACGCCCTTAAGCGTGATCTGCTCGGGATGGTTCGTCGGATCGGGCTTGGTGATGTCGGTGTAGGTGATGTTGTGGCCGCGCAGGTCTTCTTTCAGCCGCTCGACGGCGCGGTCAGTGTCGGCGTTGACCGCGTCGTTCACCATCACCTGCAGAATCAGGTGAGTTCCGCCTTTCAGGTCCAGGCCCAGGTGAATGCGTTCCAGAATGGCCGATGCCAGGCCCTGGCCGCTCAGCTTCTGCGGCACCCCAAAGATGCCATACAGAAAGACCACCAGCACTGCGACGATGAGAAGTGCCTTGATCCAG
>Ga0335081_10006909_pt1 | contig 18103 bp, 15 predicted proteins | sample Lox_Sample_35_FD_206713 | JGI IMG/M metagenome (GOLD analysis project Ga0335081, IMG submission 206713) | Soil microbial communities from Loxahatchee National Wildlife Refuge, Florida, United States - Lox_Sample_3.5 | ecosystem: Environmental > Terrestrial > Soil > Wetlands | place: USA... | reverse complement strand
GCGCGTCGGGCCCCTCGCCGAGCGCGAGCTCCTTCGAGAGAGTCGGCGTGCCGGCGCGCGCCGCCTGCGCGGCCTCGCGGATCGCGGGCACGGCGTCGACCGCGGCCTCGGCGGCCGGAGAGCCGGGATCTGCCTCGGCGAGGCCGAGGAGCTCGCGGGCCGGGCCGTTCGCCTGCGTGAGGCGCAAGGCGGCGTCCACGACCACGAGCCCGCCGGGGTGCGACCTCACGAGGGTGTCGGCGGTCACGGCGAGGACGTCGGCGCGCCGCTTTTCGGAGCTGCGGAGGCCCTCCAGCTCGGCGGTGCGCTTCTTCAGCTCCTCGACCGTGCGCGCGAACGTCGCGATCGCCGTCTCGGCCTCGTCGCTGCCGGCGCGCACCGCGGGGACGAGGCCGCCGGCGCCGCGCGCGGCCTCGGTGAGGGCGTCGATCGGCTCGAGGAGGCGCCTCAGGAACGGCACGACGAGGAGGACGAGGACGAGGGCGGCCGCCGGCACCGCGACGGAGAGGATACGGGCGTTGCGGCGCGCTTCGGCGATCGACGTGCCGTCCCACACGACCCGGAGGATTCGCGTCCCGCCGGGCAGAGCGACCGTGATCGCGGGGGAGGCGCCGTCGCCCGAGCCGACGTGCGGCTCGCCGGAAGGCACCTCGGCGGCCGGCGTCGCCGTCGTGGGTGCGAGCCCCGCGTCCGGCAGGAACGGGGCGTCGGCCACGCGCCGGCCCTGCGCGTCGTAGAGGGCGGCGCTCTGGGCGTTCACGTCGCGGAGGAGGCGCGCGACGGCCGCATCCGAGACGAGCGCCTCCCCGGGGTCCGGTGCCATCCCGAGGCGGTTCGCGACCGCGCGCGTCTCGGCCGTCAGGCGCCGCAGGTTCTCGCTCACGCCCCATGCCACCGTGTTCCGGAGAACGACGACGGCGGTCCCGGCGAGGAAGAGCAGCGTCGCGAGGCCCCCCACGATCACGTTGCGCACCTCGCGCTCGAACGCGCGATCGGTCACGGCAGGAGCCTCGGGACCCACGGCACGCCCGCGGCGAGCGCCTCCCACAGGGCTCGCCCGGCCGCGAACGCCCCGAGCGCGCCGCACGCGAGAAACACGCCGAACGGCACGTCGGCGCGTGCGAGGAGAACGAGCAGCCCGGCCGGCGTGGCGACGGCACGCGCCGCGAGGACCCGGAAGAAGTCCGCCCCGTCGTCGAGCGGGAGCCGCCCGGTCGCCGTGCGCGCGCCGCGCCGGGCCCGCGCCCGGGCCAGCCGCACGAACGCGAGAAGGCGGCCTGCCGCGCGCCGGTCCGCCGTGAAGAGCGTTCCCTCGGCCGCGGCTCCCGGGATCTCGCGGAATCGATCGGAGGCCGAAAGAACGCGGCCGTCCTCCCCCACGAGGAGCCCGGCGCGCGCGGCGACCGCACGAGCCTCGGAAGAGGAGTGACGGGCGCGCCGCGATTCGAGGGACCAGCGGAGCGTCCGCGCGAGCGCCGCGCCGCCCGCCACCGCCGTGCCCGCGAGAGAGGCCAGAAAGAGCGTGAAAATGACGCCCGCCGGTCCGGTGAACGCGCCCGCCATCGCGAGCATCTTCACATCGCCGCCGCCCATCCCTTCCTGGCCGCGCAGCCTCGCGTAGGCGCGCCTGACCCCTTCGAGAAGCACCGCGCCGAGGAGAGCCCCGAGGAGCGCCTCGAGGAGATGGCTCCCGGCGAACAGGAAGGCGGACGGACGATCCGAGCCCCGGGCGGCGCGGTCGCGAAGCGCCGCGAGGACGAGACCGCATCCGAGGGTCGAGAACGTCACCTCGTCGGGCAGCGTGCGCGCCTCGAGATCCGTGGCCGCCAGGATCACGCAGGCCGCCGAGAGAAGGGCCGCCGAGGCCGCGACGAGCGTGGGTCCGTAGAAGACGCCCGCCACGAGAAAGAGGAGGGCGACGAGCAGTTCGACGACCGGATAGCGGATGTCGATCGGGGCGCCGCACCGGCGGCAGCGGCCCCGGAGCACGAGCCAGGACACGACCGGCACGTTGTCGTAGAACGCGATGGGCGCGCCGCACGCCGGGCACCGCGAGCCCGGGCGGACGACCGAGGCTCCGCGCGGCAGGCGATGGATGCACACGTTCGCGAAAGAGCCCACGACGGCGCCCGTCGCGAAGAACAGGCCCAGAAGGACGCCGTCGGCCGCGGTCACAGGGGCCTCTGCCCCGCGAGGACGAGGCCGGCGAGCACGACGAGCGAGACCACCGAAAGGGCCGCGCCGATTCGGAACGCGGCCGGCCGGTAGGCGAGCTCGAGCCTGTGGGGGCCCGCCGGAACGAGCACGGCCGCGAGGGCGAGGTCCGCGCGCCGGATCGGGACTTCCGCGCCGTCCAGGCGCGCCTTCCACCCGCGGTCGTACGAGCGCGTGAGAACGAGGTAGCCCGCTTCGGAAGACTCCGTGTCCACGGTCAGGGCCTCCGGCGCATCCCGGACGACGCGCGCGACCGAGAAGCTCCGCCCCGCGCGCGGCGCGGGGAGCGGCCCCGCGGGCGGCGCGAGAAGAACGGCCGCCTCCGGATCGAAGTCCGGCGTGGAAAGAGCGCGAAAGACCGCCTCGTCGTCCGCCTCACGGGCCGCTCGCGCGAAGAAGACGCGCCCCAGCGCCCGGGGCAGGGCGTAGACGAGGATGCCCGCGTCGTGGTCCTTCAGCCGGGCGCCGGGGATGGTCGTCGGAAACGGAGAGACGACGTGGCGCACGTCCACGAGCGCGAGCACCGTCTCCGCATTTCCTCCCGAGAGGGCGGCTCCGAGGAGGCGCGTCAACCGTGGATTCCCGATCGGCGACGGCGAGGCCGCCGAGGAGAGGCCGAGCGGCAGGTTCGTGTAGCCCGAGAGCGCCGCGCGCGCCCTTGCGCCGGACGCGCCGCCCCACTCGCTGCCGGTTTCGTGGGTGAGCGCTGCGAGCAGGGACGCGTCCGAGACTACCGGAAACACCCGGCCCGGGGCGCCGGCCAGGTCCGTGACGGCGGAGGGCGGGCGCGCGCGCGGGGCCGGCGCGAACACACGCGCCGACGCGAGGGGAAGAGGCAGGACCGCGATCGCGACGAGGAGCGTGCCGGCGAGGCGAGGACCGGGCCGCCCGGCCGCCCGCGCAGAAACGAGAAGCGCCGCGCCGGCTCCGGAGGCGAGAAGAGCCGTCCACGCGGGAAGGCCGGTCAGGCGGCCGGAGGCCGCTCCGGCGCCGAGGAGGGCCGCGGCTGCCGCGCCGAAGAGGACGGCGGGCCCGAGGCGCTGGGCGGCGGATGGCGACGCGCCCGCGGGATCCTCGGGCGCACGGCCCTTCGGCCAGCCCAGAAGCCGTCCGTGCAGCCAGCCGTCGAGGCCGGCACCCGCGAGGCCCGCGAGGGCGAGATGCGTGAAGACGAACCAGCGCGCGGGAAATCGCAAGCCCCTTGCGAGCCCCACGTCCCAGAACGCGGGGAGCAGCCCGCCGCGCGCTCCGAGCGCGAGGAGGAGGCCCGCGAGAGACAGGACCGACATCGCGGCGAGGAGACGTGGGCGCGCCGCGAGGCCCGCGCCCGCGCCGGCCGCGAGCAGGAGAACGAGCGGGGAGAGCGCGAGCGTCGTGAGGTATCCCCCGCGGCCTTCGGCCGGGCGGGCGAGAAGCGAATCGGACGGCGGAAGAACGAGGTCGATGAGGTCCGACGCGCCGACCGGCCGCGCGAGCGCCTCGTTTCTCGTCACGCCGGTGAGCCGCCCGGAGGCCCGGGCGTATTCGAGGAAGGGAATCGCGGCGACCGCCGCGAGGCCCGCGCCGAGGACGAGGCCTCCCGCGAGTCGCGAGGCGCCCCGAACGCCGCGCGGCCGGGGGACGGGCTCGTCGCCTCGCGTCGCCAGCGCGACGAGGGCCGCGGCCGCCGCGCCGAGGACGGCCAGCGCCGGCTCGCCTCCCAGAAACGCGAGAGCGAAGGCGGCGCCGAGCCCCGCCGGCGAGCCGCCTCGCGCCGCGTGACGCGCCGCCAGGAACAGCCACGGCAGGAAAGACGCCGTCTCGAAGTTGTTGTAGACGAGAGCGAGCGAGAGAAAGCCGCCACCCCCGGCGAACGCGCCAGCGCCGAGGAGGGCGCCGGCGCGCGACGCCCCGAGGCCGGAAAGCCAGGCCGCCATCCCGGAGGAGGCGATCGCGAGGTGAAGGGCGATGCCGAGAAGAGGGCCCCAGGCGCCGCGGAAAAGGAAGGGCAGGTCTCCCGGGTAGAAGACTCCGGCTTGAAGCTGGGCGAGCCACGGCTCGCCGCACCCCGAGAGCGGATTCCAGAGCGGCACACCCGAGGTCCAGCGGGCGGCCGTGTAGGCCTTCATCGGCCAGAAGAAGTCGGCGAGATCGCCTCGGGCCGGCACGCCCCGCGAAAGGACGCAGGGGACGAGAAGGAGGCTCGCGAACGCGAGCCCCAGGGCGCCGCCCAGGAGCGCCGCCCGTCCCGTCGTCCCGCGGCCCTGCACTGCCGCGATTCTAAGGCCCGGAAAAGAAAAGAGCCCCCGTGGCGGGGGCTCTCGGATCGGGCCGCAGAGGGAGGACGATCAGTTCTGCGCGCCCGCGGGGTACTGAACGAACTGGCCGTCGATGAATCCGATGTCCATGTTGAAGTTCGTCGTTTCGCCGTACGGGACAGACGCGTCGGCCTTGCCGTCCTTGCCATACGACCAGATGACGTAGTCCTGGTGTGTGGCGCCGGAATCGTACGTGAACCACGAAGACCAGCCGTCCGTGAGGGGCAGGACGCGGATGTAGGTCGGCGTGACCTGGCCGTTGAAGCTCGTGGGCACGGACGCCGCACCGAACGTCACCGTCGGGGGAACGGTGATGCTCGTGGGCGCGGTGTAACCCGCCGCCGCCGGGTAGTGGTTGAAGTCGACGGCGTACGCCTCCGCGGCCGTGCCCGCGGACCGCATGTCGCCCATCGTCCTCTTCTGCTTGGCGCGCTGAATGGCATTGAGCAGGTTCGGGATGGCGATCGCGACGATGATGCCGATGATCGCGACGACGATCAGAAGCTCGATGAGGGTGAAGCCTTTGCTGGTCCTCTTCTTCATGAGATGAACCTCCTAATGAGCCGATGTGCTTTCAAGACGCGTGCCGCGCGCTCTGGAGCCGGAATCCGGGGGGTTCGGGCGCGAATCGGGCCGGACCGCTCGGGGAGCGACGAAATTTTGTCGGAGAAGGCGGGGAGGCCGGACCACCGTTTGTCGGGCCGGCACCGCGCGGATCACTTCTGAGCGCCGTCCGGAAACTGCACGAAGGTGCCGTCGACGAGGATGATGTCGGCATTGAAATCCGTCGTCGGGCCCCAGGCCGGGGTCGTCTGGAGGGAGCCGTCGGCCCCCGCCGAGCGGAGCGCGTAGTCGCCCCGCGTGGAAGTCGTCCCGTACGTGAAATACGAGCTCCAGCCATCCACGAGGGGCACCACTCTCAGATACGTCGGACTGAGCGACGCGGGTATCGCTCCGAGCGTGGCGGTCGGCAGCGAAAGGCCCGAAGGCAACGTGAAGCCCGCGGCCGCCGGATAGAAGTTCTGGTCCGTCGCGTAGGCCTCGACTGCCGTCGCGAGGGTCTTCATGTCACCCATCGAGCGCTTCTGCTTGGCGCGCTGGATCGCGTTGATCATGTTCACGAGCGAGATCGCGACGATGATTCCGATGATCGCCACGACGATCAGGAGCTCGATGAGCGTAAACCCCCGGCGCCTCGTCATTCTCCCTCTCGTTCCCCCGGACTCCGAGAACGCAATCAAGAAGCGTGCCCTGATTCGGAAGGATGTACGCGCCTTTAGAATGGGTCCAGCTTGATTCCCCGCCCGCCTTTTGCGTCCGCGCTCACGCTGGAGCAGGAGCTCGCCGAATTCGAGGCCCTGAAACCGCGCCTCGCCGAGGTCTGGGACTCGATCTCGGGGCGGGACGAGGAGCCCCACACGTCGGTCGTCGTGCCGTCGCTCACCCTCGACCAGGCCGAGATGAGGAAGCTCGAGGGCGCGAGCTTCTACGAGGAGAGGCTCCTGTTCCTTCTCATCCGGCTTCGCAATCCGAGGGCGCGCGTCGTCTTCGTGACGTCGCAGCCCGTGCATCCGCTCGTCCTCGAGTACTACTTCCAGCTCCTCGTCGGCATTCCCGCGAGTCACGCGCGGAGCCGGCTGACCCTGCTGTGCGCGCACGACGCGACGCCGCGTCCGCTCACGGAGAAGATCCTGGAACGGCCGCGCCTCCTCGAGCGCATTCGCCACGGCATCGCCGACCGCGCGCGGGCGTACCTCACCGTCTTCAACTCCACGCCCCTCGAACGCCGGCTCTCCGTCCTCCTCGGGATTCCGCTCAACGGCGTCGACCCCGCGCTCAACGTGCACGGGACGAAATCCGGCAGCCGGAAGATCTTCCGCGAGGCCGGGATCGCCTTCCCCGACGGGCACGAGGACCTGCGCGACGATCACGACATCGAGACCGCGCTCGTCGATCTCAAGCGCAGGAAGCCGGGCCTGAGATGCGCGGTCGTGAAGCTGAACGACAGCTTCTCGGGCGAAGGCAATGCCGTCTTTCGCTACCCGGAGGCGTCGGGCGATCTCGAAGGAGCGGTCCACGCGACGCTTCCCGACGTGCAGTTCTCGGTGCCGTCGGAGACTTGGGCCGACTACCACGGGAAGTTTCGCCGGATGGGCGGCATCGCCGAGGAGTTCCTCGAGGCCCCCTTCAAGGCCTCGCCGAGCGTCCAGCTCCGAAACGATCCGCACGGCGGGGTCCTGCCGATCTCCACGCACGACCAGATCCTCGGCGGGCCGAGCGGCCAGGTGTTTCTCGGCTGCCTCTTTCCGGCCGCCGACGGGTATCGCCAGCAGATCCAGGACGAGGCCCTGCGAATCGGTGCCGTCCTCGCCGCGAAAGGCGTCGTCAGCCGCTTCGGGATCGACTTCCTGATGACGCGGGAAGACGCGACCGCCCCCTGGAAGTCGTGGGCGCTCGAGATCAACCTCCGCATGGGCGGCACGACGCACCCCTACCTCGCGCTCCAGTTCCTCACCGGCGGGCAGCTCGATCCGCAAACCGGTCTCTATCACTCGCCGCGGGGCTCGCCGAAGTTCTACCGCGCGACGGACAACCTCCAGTCGGAGACGTTCCGCGGGCTCCTGCCCGAGGACCTCATCGAGATCGTCACGATCAACTCCCTTCACTACAGCCACAACTCGGAGTCGGGCGTTCTGTTTCACCTCATCGGGGCGCTCTCGCAGCACGGGAAGCTCGGGATGACGGCGATCGGAAACACGCGCGAGGAGGTCGAGGCGATCTACGGCAGGACTCTCAGGATCCTCGGTCACGAAGCGGGCATGGGCCGGTGAGGCCACCGGGGTAGCATTCGACGAATGACCCGTCCTTTACGACAGGCCGGGGTGCTCCTGCACCCGACGTCGCTGCCCTCGCGGTTCGGCGTCGGAGATCTCGGGCCTGCCGCCGACGCCTTCCTGGACTGGGCCTCGCGAGCGGGCCTGAGGCTCTGGCAGATCCTGCCGCCGGGCCCCACGGGCCCCCACCATTCCCCCTATGACGGCCTTTCGGCCTTCGCGGGGGATCCGCTCCTCATCTCGCCGGAGTGGCTCGTCGAGGAAGGTCTCTTGCCCGCGGGCGCCCTCGACGGCGCTCCGGACTTCCCCGAGGGACGCGTGGACTGGGAGCGCGTCGTGCCGTTTCGCCGGCGCCTTCTCGAGGCCTCGTTCCGCCACGCGAAGTCTCTCGGCGGGCGCATCCTCGACGAGGTCGCGCGATTCGCGGAGGACCCGTCGAACGCCGCGTGGCTCTCCGACTGGTCGCTCTTCGCCGCCCTGAGAGAACAGTACATGGGGCTGCCCTGGACGGAATGGGACCCCCCGCTCGCCGGGCGCGCCGAAGCCGCCGTCGCGGCCGCGAGGACCGAGCTCGAGGACGAGATCGCGTTTCACACGTACGCGCAGTTCCTGTTCTCCCGGCAGTGGCAGCGCGTGAAGTCGGAGGCGAACGCGCGCGACATCTCGGTGATGGGGGACCTGCCCATCTACGTCGCGTCCGACAGCGCGGACGTGTGGGCGCACCGCCGCCTGTTCGCGCTCGACGAGGAGGGGCGGCCCACGTCCTTCGCGGGCGTTCCGCCGGACGACTTCAGCGCGGATGGGCAGCTCTGGGGCCATCCGCTCTATCGATGGGACGTTCTCGCCGAGGAGGGCTACGACTGGTGGATCGAGCGGATCCGCCTGAACCTGCGGCTCGCGGACGCCGTGCGCCTCGACCACTTCCGGGGCTTCTCGGCCTACTGGGAAGTGCCCGCGGGCGCCGCCACCGCGCGCGACGGGCGCTGGGTGAACGGGCCGGGCCTCATGCTCTTCATGGCGATCCAGCACGCGCTCGGAGACGTCACGCTCGTCGCCGAGGACCTCGGCTACCTCACGGAGGACGTCCGCCGTCTCCTCGAGATCCTCGGGCTTCCCGGCATGAAAGTGCTGCAGTTCGCGTTCGGCGAGACCGACAGCGAGCACCTGCCGCACCACCACGTCCCCAACCTCGTGGTCTACACGGGCACGCACGACAACGACACGTCCCGCTCGTGGTTCGCGGCGCTCGACGAGGGTGCGAAGGCCCGCTTTCGCGACTACCTCGGGACTTCGGGCGAGGATGCGGCGTGGGACCTGATTCGCGCGGCGTTCTGTTCCGTCGCGGAACGCGCGATCGCGCCGATGCAGGATTACCTCGGCCTGGGACCGGAGGGCCGCATGAACGTGCCCGGACGCGCGGGCGCGAACTGGGACTGGCGCGCCACGGCGGACGCGTTCTCGCCGGACCTCGCCTCGCGCGTGCGGCACCTGGCGGCGCTGACCGGGCGCGCGGCGCCCTAGCTTCTCGGAGCGCGCTCCGACGGCAGCAGAATGACGGACTCTCCGAGGCCGCCCGCCGCGCTTCCTCCGCGGTACGCCTCCTCGCCGTGCACCTGCCGGTCGAGTCCCTCGAGCTCCGCGTGCAGCTCGATTCTCAGCGGCGTCACCGCTCTCACGAGCAGGAGGACGGCCGCGGTGGCCGCCGCGGCATACAGGAACACGACCGCGACCGCGCCGAGCTGAGCGCCGAGCAGCGCGGCCCCTCCCCGGAGAAGCCCGTCGCCGCCGTCCGGGTTCGCCGCTCTCGACGCGAAGACGCCCGTCAGGATCGAGCCGGTGATTCCGCCGATGCCGTGGCACGCGAAGACGTCGAGCGTGTCGTCGAGCCCCGTGCGTGCCCTCACGCGCAGCGCGCCGTAGCTCGCGAGCGCGGTGAGGCACCCGATCGCCACCGCGGCGAGCGGCGGCACGAAGCCCGCCGCGGGTGTGATGCCGACGAGCCCGACGACCGCGCCCGTCGCGGCGCCGACCGCCGTCGCGTGGCCGCCGAAGTGATTCTCGAGGAGGATCCACGTCAGAAGGGCCGACGCCGCTCCGGCGTTCGTCGTGACGAACGCGAGGGACGCCGTCCCGTTGGCCGCGAGCGCCGATCCCGCATTGAAGCCGAACCACCCGAACCACAGGAGGCCGGACCCGAGGAGCGCATAGGGAACGTTGTGCGGGATCAGGGCGACGCGCTTGTGGTCCTGCCTCGGGCCGAGGAAGATCGCGGCCACGAGAGCCGCGGTTCCCGCCGTCACGTGCACGACCGTTCCGCCGGCGAAGTCGAGCGTGCCCCAGCCGCGCACGAATCCGCCGGTGCCCCAGACCCAGTGCGCGACGGGCGCATACACGACGAGGCTCCAGAGGCCGATGAACAGGACGTAGGCCCGAAAGCTCATCCGCTCGACGATGGCGCCCGAGATGAGGGCGGGGGTGATCGTCGCGAACATGCCCTGAAACGCGACGTAGGCGAGATGCGGAACGGTGGCCGCGTAGGCCGGCTCCGGTGACGCGCCCACGCCTTTGAGCCCGAGCCACATCAGGCTCCCGACGAACGGCGATCCCGGCGCGAAGGCGAGAGAGTACCCGGCGGCCATCCAGACGAGCGCGCCGGTCCCCATCGCGACGTACGTCATCATGAGCGTGTTGAGCGTGTTCTTGCGCCGCACGAGGCCGGCATAGAAGAAAGCCAGCCCGGGGTTCATCAGGAAGACGAGCGCGGCCGAGCCGAGGAGCCACGCCGTGTCGCCGGCGTTGACGGCGGGCGCGGGGTTCACGAGGGCTCCCGCTTCGCCCGCATCGCCCGCGCCTGGACCTCGTCGGCCGAGACGGGCGTGAGCGCCTGCACGTCCTGCTCGCCCGTCCGGATCCGGATGATGCGCTCGAGCGGCTGGACGAAGATCTTGCCGTCGCCGACCTCGCCCGTGCGGGCTCCCGCGAGGATCGCCGCGATCGTGGGCTCGACGAACGGCTCGGAGACGGCGATGTCGATGCGGACTTTCTCGACGAACTCGAAGACGAGCGTCGTGCCGCGGTACTGCTCGACCGTATCGTGCTCGCCGCCGTGCCCCTGCACCCGCGACAGCGAGATCCCCGTCACGCCGGCGCGGAACAGCGCCGCCTTCACGTCCGCCAGCTTTTCGGGCCTGATGATCGTCGTGATGAGCTTCATGGCACCTCCCGTCTCCCGAGCGATGGCGCGTTGTATCGTCTTTCGAAGTCGAAGAACAGTCCCGCCGGAGGACGTGTGGTTCGGACGATTCGGGAGGAGCCGGGAGGCGAATCGCGCGCGCGCGGGACCTATCCTGCCGCCGACGAGTCCGACGTCGTTCTGCGCGACGGCACGGCGATGCACCTGCGCCCCATCCGCCCGGAGGACGGGCCGGGTCTCCTGGCGCTGTACGACCGGCTCTCCTCCGAGAGCCTGTACTTCCGCTTCTTCGCCGTCCCCGACAAGGACGCCGGGAAGGCCGAGTACCTCACGCACGTGGATTACGACAGGCGGTACGCCCTCGTCGCGGAGACGCCGGCGGGCATCGTCGGGGTCGCGCGGTGGGAACGCTTCCCCGATCGGCCCTCTCACGCGGAGGTCGCGTTCACGGTGGCCGACGCATTCCAGGGCCGCGGCCTGGGCGCGCTTCTCTTTCGGCGTCTCGCGGCGCTCGCCCGCGCGCGTCAGGTCGACGTCTTCGAAGCGGAGGTCCTGAAGAACAACGAGCGCATGCTTCGCCTCTTCGCGCGGACGGGTCTTCCCTCGAGGACGCGCGATCAGGGAAGCCTGTTGACGATCCTGCTCGCGCTCGATCCGGCCGCCCCGCCGCCGGCCTGATCGGGGGGCCCGGACTCCCTATACTGGCGGCGCGTTGGCCGCGGAACCACTGCCCAAGAGCATCGGCCGGTACGACATCCTCCGCTTGCTCGGCCGGGGCGGCATGGGCGAGGTCTATCTCGCGACGGATTCGGCCCTCGGCCGGCGGGTCGCCATCAAGATCCTGCCGGCCGCGCTCCAGAGCGACGCGAAGATGCGCGGCCGATTCATGAACGAGGCGCGCGCGGTCGCCGCGCTCAACCATCCGAACGTCATCACGATCCACGACCTCGCGACGACGGAGGCGCGAGACGTGGGCTTCCCGCCGGGCGCCCTCTATCTCGTCCTCGAGTACCTGGACGGTCAGGGCCTCGACGAGATCATGGACAAGCGGAGGCTCTCGGTCTCGGAATGCCTCGACATCGCGATCCAGGCGCTCGAGGGCCTGAAGGTCGCGCACCAGAGCCGCATTCTGCATCGCGACATCACGCCCTCGAACCTCATGCTCATGCCGGACGGCCGCGTGAAGGTGCTCGATTTCGGCCTCAGCAAGCTTCTCGCCGAGGGCGCGCGCGACACGTCCCGCTCGCACCGGCAGACGGGCGAGGGGATGATCGTCGGCACGCTCGACTATCTCTCTCCCGAGCAGGCGCTCGGCAATCCCCTCGACGAGCGGTCGGACCTCTTCTCGTTCGGCATCGTCTTCTATCAGATGCTGGCCGGCGTGCACCCCTTCGCGGGCGCGAGCGTCACCCAGATGGTCGCCAAGATGATGACCAAGGAGGCCGACCCGTGGCCGGAGCCCGACGTCGTGCCCGAGAGCCTGAAGCAGATCGTCGCCCGGGCCCTCAAGAAGGAGCCCCTGGAGCGGTACGGGAGCGCCGGACAGATGATCCTCGACCTCGTGGTCGCCCGGCGCGAGCTGCACGCGAGACCCGCTCGCAGCGCGGTCACGCGGGAGGTTCCCGCGTTCGCGGGCGCTCCCCAGCCGGTCTCGCTCGCCGACTCCACCGCCCCTCTTGCGCCCAGGCGTCCGCCCGCCGCCCCCGTGACGAGCGAGCTTCCGCCTCCGAGAAAGGGCCCCCTGCTGCTCCTCCTGGGCGCGAGTCTCGTCCTCCTCGCCGGAGCCGCGACGTTTCTCGCGGCGCGCGGCTGCGCGGCCTTTCGCGCTCCCTCTCGTTCGTCCGCCCCTTCACGCTGAGGCCAGAGCCGCCAGGATCTCCTCGTAATCCCCGGGCAGCGGCGCCGTGACGTCGACGCCCATCTCCGCGATCTCGATGCGTCGGGCGTGGAGCAGGGGGCGCGCGATCCTCCTGAGCGCCTCGCGGAGTCCGGGGTCGCGCACCCCGCGCCACCGGCTGGCTCCACCGTAGAAGTCGTCGCCCGCGATCGGGTGCCCCACCGCCGACAGGTGGACGCGGATCTGATGCGTGCGGCCGGTCAGGGGATGAAGCTCGAGATCTGCGAGAGATGCGTACCTCCGGAGGGTCGTGTAGCGCGTCGCGGACGGCTTCCCGTCCGCCGACACGCGCATCTTGCGACCGTCCTTCGGGTTTCGCGCGAGCGGGAGGCCGATCGTCCCCGCCGCGGGAACCGGATGGCCCCAGACGAGCGCGCGGTACGTCTTGTTCGCACGGCGCTCCTGGAACGCGAGGCTGAGCGCGCGGTGGGCTTCGGGCGTCTTCGCGAGGAGGACGACGCCCGACGTGCGGGTGTCCAGGCGGTGCACGAGGTGCGGAAGCGGATCCGGGAGAGGGGCGCCGCACGCCGCGAGCAGGCGTTCGACCGCCTGCGCGGCCGACTTGTCCGGCCTGGTGGACGTCGCCATCGAGACGCCCGGCGGCTTGTCGAGCGCGAGGACGGCGCCGTTCTCGAAGAGGATCACCCGTCAGTTCACGTTCGTGAGGACGACGCGGCCCTCCGCGTACGAGACTCTCGTCGCGACGCGATGCTTCCGGACGATCTTCGTCTCGACCAGCACCTGCCGGCCCGGTCCGAGATCGTCCGGCAGGATCGTGTCCTTTCCGATGCGGTATGCGACGAGCGCTCCGGCCGGCGTCTTCACCGTCAGGGATCTGCCCTTCTGGTAGCTCGTGACGGTCGAGGCCGCTCCATGCGAGACGGCGACCGGCTTTCCGGAGATCACGCCTGACCTCGCGTGCGCGTTGCCGGCCGCCGGCGACGCGGAGACGGGCGGCGAGGAGACCGTGGGCGCCTCCTCCCCCTTGACGGACGGTGGCGGCTCGGGCGTCGACGGGGTCGCGGGCGCGGCGCCGAGAATCACATCGGAATTCGGCTGCGCTGCCCGGACCGGAAGCGCCGGCGCCACGGCCGACAGGTCGGACGGCTCGACCGCGTTCGCGGGCGTCGGCGTCGGCGTCTGCGCGGCGAGGGGCGCTGCGGCGCCCCAGAGAACGAGCAAGGGAAGGAAGGATCCCCGCATCCCGCTGCCCCGGCTCCTCAGCTCGCCGGCGACTGCGCCTGACTGAACTTCGACTTCGGCGGCGGCTTCGGGGGCCTCTGCCTCTCGACGTGGTCCGCCGTCATTCCGTCCGCCGGCTTCCCGAGCGGAATCCTCACGACGACCCTGTCGCCAGGAGCCAGGCCTTCGTAGACGGACGCTTTCGGCGCGATCTTCACGGTGCGCTCGCGCCCGCGGGCCTCGACGAGGGTGATCGAGACACCTTTCGTGTACGCCTTCACCGTGCCGCGCACGGACAGATACGCCGCCTTCACCTTCGCCTTCCCATGCTCTGGCGGCAGCGGAGCAGGGGCGGAAGCCGTGCCCGCCGCTCCGGTCGCGCCCGCCTGTGGCGCGGCGCCGCCGGGAGCCGGCGACGTGGAGGCCGGGTTGACCGCCCCTCCCATTTTCGACGTCACGTACCCCGCCGCATCGGTCGGCAACGAACCGCTGGGGCGCACGACGCCTTCCTTGTTCGGCTGGTCCGGAAGCGACGGCGCGACGACGTGCTCTTCCACGGGCGTCGGCGTCGCCTGCTGAGCGCCGGCCAGGCCGGCGGCCGCCACGGCGAGGGCGACGAGGGGAAGCGTCGTGAGCCTCATGCGCGGATTGTAGATCCCCGCGCCTGCCCTGGGTCGCGCGTCACGCGTTCGTCGGCGTTCGAGGCGTTACCCGGAGGTCGGGAAACCGAGACGTCACGACGAGATTCACGGTCGCGAGAGCGAGCAGCACGGCGAAGACGGGAAAGAGCGACTGCTCGAGCGCGAGCCGGAGCTCTCGCGGCTCCTTTGCGAGCGCCGCTCCCGCCGTTTCCGCGGCGACCCCCAGCCGCCTCGTCAGGCCCGAGGCGAGGATGCCCCCGAGAGCCCCCACGCCCAGCGAGCCGCCCACGGTCCGGGAGAACGGCACGAGGCTCGTCGCGACGCCCCGGCGGCCCTCGTCCACGACGTTCTGGATCGCGAGCACCTGCGCGAGCGACGAGGGCCCGAGGCCCGCGCCGACGAGGCCGCAGGCCGCGCTGATGGCGAAGACGGGGGCATCGAGCCGCGCGGCGACGAGGAGGCCGATGAAGCCCGCGAGGATCAGGAGCGCCCCGGCGCGCGCCGTCCTTCGAAACCCGGACCGGACGATGACGCGGGCGGCCGCCGCCGCCGAAAGCGCCCAGAAGAGGACGAGCGGCGTGATGACCGCTCCGGCCGCTCCCGCGGTTCCGCCGCGCGCGCCCTGCACGAAGAGGGGGACGAACGTGTCGACGCCGTAGATCGTCGTGCCCAGGAGAACGCCGCCCACGTACGGGGCCGCGGTCCGTGCGTGGCGGAAAAGGTCCGGCGGAACGAGCGGATGCTCCCGGCTCCTTTCGAGGCGGACGAACACGGCGAGGAGCACGAGCCCCGAGGACAGGAGAACGAGCCGCACCCCGGCTCCGAGGGTCCCGCCGCCGGCCCTCTGGAGCACGGCGAAGAGGAGCGCGGCGATGCCGAGGGTGAGCGTCACGGCGCCCGCGAGGTCCAGCGGGTCGGACCCCGGCTTGCGCGATTCGATCATTTTCGTCGCGACGAGGAAGAACGCGATGACGCCGAGCGGCACGTTGATCGTGAAGATGGAGCGCCAGCCGAACGTGACCGTCAGGAACGCCCCGAGAAGCGGGCCCACGAGGCTCGCGAAACCCCAGACCCCGCTGAAGAAGGCCTGCACGCGCGCCCGCTCCTCGAGCGAATAGAGGTCGCCGGAAACGGTGAGCGCGATCGGCACGAGGCCGCCGGCGCCGAGGCCCTGGAGGCCGCGCGCCGCGATGAGCTGCGGCATCGAGCGCGCCAGCGCGCACGTGACGGCCCCGGTTAGGAAGATGGCCGTGGACGTCATCAGGATGCGTCGCCTCCCGTAGACGTCGGCGAGGCGCCCGTAGACCGGCATCGTGACGGTGGAGGTCAGGAGGTAGATCGAGAAGACCCACGAATAGAGGGGCAGGCCGTGGAGCTCGCCGATGATCGTCGGCATCGCGGTGGAGACGATGGTCGACTCGAAGGACGCGAGCGCCGTGACGAGGAGGAGCGCGACCGTCACCGCCCGTCGCCGCGCGGGATCGAAGCGGGGCGCGGCCGGGGCGGACATGGGCGCGAGAGAGTAGCAGGCGTGGGCCGGACGCGCGGCCTACGTTCGAAGAACCCGACGCCTTCGCGCCGACGCGGCATAGAGCGCGGCCCCGCCGGCCACGAGAGCGAGCGTCAGGAAAAGGACCTTCGCAGCGGCGAACGTCTGATTCGGCTCGTCGCCAGGCGGCACGAAGGCGAGGAGGAGGGAGACGGCCGTCGTGAGAAAGCCCAGGGCCGCGAGGGCGACGGAGACGGGCCGGCCGCCGGGAAGGCGGATCGCGCCCCCGGGAAGAGGCGCCTTCGAGAGCCTGATCGTGGAGGCGAAGAGAAAGAGGAACGGCACGAAATACGAGATCACGCTCATGGCGACGAGGGCGTCGTAGGCGCCCTTCACACCGGTCCCCGCCTGGCTGAGCAGCACGAAGAGCGCCGAGAGGGCCGACTGGACCAAGATCGCGACGACCGGCGTGCCCCACTTCGGATGAACCCGCGCGAACACGGGCGGGAGGAAACGGTCGAGGCCGCCGACGAACGGAAGGCGCGCGGCTGTCGCCAGCCAGGCGCCCGTCACGCCGACTCCGGCGAGCGTGATGAGAAGCGCGGCCGGTACTTGCATCGCCGGCAGCCCCGCCTTCGCCGACGCCGCCGCGATCGCCCTCGTGATGCCCGTCAGGCCGCTCGCCTCGCGTGCGGGCAGCGCGACGAGGAGGCTCGCCGTCCCCGCGACATAGGCCGCCGTGATCAGCAGGCCCACGACGAGAAGGGCGCGCGGCAGGTTTCGCCGCGGGTCCCGGATCTCGTCGCCGAGGAACGACGCCGTTTCGATCCCGCCGAACGCGAACGCGATCGTCGAGAAGAACAGGGCGTCCTTGACGTCCGCCGAGGGCACGAGATGCGCCGGCGAAAAGGACGTCGCCGATCCGGATTGCGCGAAGACCACGACACCCGAGAAGACGAGGACGGCCGCCGGAATCCAGGTGGCGACGGCGGCGGCGTTGTGCAGCCACGTGCCGTATTTGAGGCCGCGGACGTTCACCGCGGAGGCGACGATCACGCCGGCGAGCGAGAACGCCAGGAAGAAGCCGCGGCTCTCCTGGAGGGCGGCGCCCTTCGCGCCCCCGAGAAAGAGCGCGTTCGCGGCCGTGAAGTAGAGGAGGGCCGGGAAGAAGGGCAGGTTGCTCGCCCAGTAGAGGAATCCCGCCATGAACCCCGGGAAGTCTCCGAAGGCCCGGCGCGTCCACACGTACAGCCCGCCCTCCTCGGGATGGCGCGAGGAGAGCTCCAGGACCGACGCCACGAGCGGCACGAAGAGCCCGAGAGCCGCGAGGATCCAGACGACGAGCGAGGACGGCCCGGCTTCCGCGGCCGAGGCGATCCAACGGAGGTTGAAGCACGTCAGGGTGTAGAAAAAGACGAGGTCCCGAAAACCGAGGACCCGCCGGAGCTCCATCAGCGTTCCGGGGCGTGCGGAGGCTCCATCGCCGCGGCCCAGAGGCGGTGGAAACGATGGACGCCGCCCTCCCGCTTCTCCGAGTAGCGTCCCCGGACGTACGTCCTCGACCTCAGCCCGCGCTGGACGGCCTCGCAGATCGCGATGTCCTCGAGCTGGATCTCGTCGCTGAAGGCGACTGTCTCCTCCACCTTCGCGCGGACTGCCGGGAGCTCGGGCTCGCGAAAGAACCACTCGAAGATCGTCAGGGTCCGCTCCGCGCCGAGCGGCACGATCAGGTTCGTCGAGAAGTTGTCGGGGTAGACGTTCAGCATGAGGTTCGGCCAGATCCACCAGTAAGCAGCCTCGCCGCCCGCGGGGCCGGACCTGAGGCGGCCGCCCTCGCCTTTGATCGGCGAAACCTGCAGCACGCGGTTCTGAAAGGCCTCCGTCCGGTAGGCTCCGTAGTCGAGCTCCTTCATGAGCGCGGGATGGACGACGGGGATGTGGTACCCCTCGAGATAGTTGTCCACGTAGACCTTCCAGTTGCAGTCGAGGGTCCACTCGCGCCGGAACGCGAAGCGCATCGAGCCGAGCCCGTCGCTCTCGAGGCGGCGCGAGAGCTCCTCCAGGGTCGCGGCGAGCGCGGGCGCGCCTCCATCGAGGTTCACGAAGACGAGGCCGATCCACGGCGCAACGGAGAAGCCGGGCAGGCGCACGTCCTCTCGTCGAAAATCCTCGACGCCCTCGAACTCGGGTATCGCGAGGAGCCGGCCGTCGAGCCCGTACGTCCAGCCGTGGTAGCCGCATCTCAGGACGCGGCAGGAGCCGGCGCCGGAGGCGACCGGCCCGGCGCGATGGCGGCACACGTTCGAAAAGGCGTGGAGCCCGTCGTCCATGCCGCGGACGACGAGAACCTCCTCGT
>Ga0335081_10006908_pt1 | contig 18103 bp, 22 predicted proteins | sample Lox_Sample_35_FD_206713 | JGI IMG/M metagenome (GOLD analysis project Ga0335081, IMG submission 206713) | Soil microbial communities from Loxahatchee National Wildlife Refuge, Florida, United States - Lox_Sample_3.5 | ecosystem: Environmental > Terrestrial > Soil > Wetlands | place: USA... | reverse complement strand
CGGCCGGCCCGGCGTCGCGCAGCCCGGCCAGCACCGGATGCGGATCGCCCTCGAGGCCGGCCAGCGTGACGCGGCCGGCGAGCATAGACGGGCTAGCGGTCATCACCAGACAAACTACCCCGGAACGTACGGCCTGTACGAGTACTGGGCCCTCGGCGATCACCCGTCGTTCCGCTAGCCGTCCGTCGCGGCTGCCGCACGTACGCCATCAATATCCGTCAGCTGACCGATGTCTTGCGCTGCAAATTGCAGCAGCATTTTCGGTGCAAGAGGCATTGAGCAGGTCGGCTGAGAAACCGGATAGACGCGATGATGACACAGACCCGCCCCACCGAGCTACACCAGCGTCGCATCCTGATGACCAGGAGGCCAGCCGCGGCGGCCGAGGCCCGCCGCCAGGTCCGCGCGATCATCCGCGCCTGGCAGGTCCCCGTCGATCCGGTCGCGTTCCAGCCTGGCTGGTTGCACCTGTAAGGAAAAGACACCGTCAAGTGAAGGGGTAACGTGAGAAGCACTACGCTCGGCAGCCTGCGCGAACGGCCGGGTTCAGGCTCGTACTGGATCAAGAGCTCCCTGAGTTATGCCAACGGCAACTGCGTCGAGGTGGCGAGCCTGCCCGGTGGCGAGGTCGGCGTACGCAACAGCAGGAACTCCTCAGGACCCGTGCTGAGGTTCACGCCGGATGAGTGGCGCGCCTTCCTCGGCGGCGTGCGGAACGGGGAATTCGACGGTTTCGGCGGCTAGCCGCGCCGCCTCAGCCCGTGCCTGGGCGGTTGCCGAGCAGCGGCTGGCCGCTATCCCGGGCGGTGCCAGGCCGGTGCGGTAGTGGAATACCCGAGCCGCGCGCGGCCGACGAAGGCATCCCACTCTCCCGGCGTGAACCTCAGCACCGGCCCTTCAGGGTCCCTGCTGTTGCGCACGCCGATCTCGCCACCGGGCAGGCTCGCCACCTCGACGCAGTTGCCGTTGGAGAAGCTGAAGGAACTCTTGACCCAGATTGCGTTCATCTGCTCACTCCTCGTCACCCGGCTTCCGCGTTCGGGCCAGCTCGCCCGCCGCCGGGACTGCGGTCGACGGCATGCCGTGTAGCACGCTGCTGTCATGCCAGCCTTCGGTCCGATTACGGCAAGAACATTCGTTTCGTCTAAGCGATTAGTGTAGTATTCGAAAACTTGTCTGACCAGAGGCCTATCGTGCTGGTTTCCGGTCACCGGCCACAATGGACGCCGATGGCGCCGGCCGCCCAGACGCGCCCGGTGCGCTGCCCCCGGTCCGCACCTCGGGCCCGGGGGAGGCGCAGCCGGCTTCCGGCCGTCATCGCGGAGGCCGGAAGCTGTGCCCACTTATGCCGTGCAATTTCGGGAAACGCGAGATTTGCCGACGGCTTCGCAAATAACGTGGTGGTAACCCTGCATTTCGCAACCATCCCGCAAACTGACCGATGATGCCGATGTGACTCGACGGGCAATCGTTCCCTTGGGTTGCAGAATCAGCTGCTCGTTATCGTTACGGGCTGTTCGTTATAAATAGTTTTCTAGTTTCCGGAAGAGCAAGATGATGGCACGACGTCAGGCTGGTGATCTCCGGCTTACTGGTGTATCACGTACAGCTGCGGTGATCATGGGCACCGGGCGTCACGGGGCTCCGGCATCCGGCTGGGCCGGCCGGCCGCGACCGCGAGATCAGCAGCCAGGGTAGCGCGTGCATTAACAATGGAACCCGCGTGTAATAGCCACACTGAGCGCTGCATTAACAATAACCACAAGATAAACTCGCCGTCGCTACGGCGGATGCTGGTTAACCGGAATTACGCGAAGCTGTGGTACGGCCAGGCCGTGTCCGCGATCGGGGACACCGTCTTCGGCACCACGCTGGTGCTCTGGGTGTCGCAGGTTCTCGCGCGCGGCGTGCCGTGGGCTCCTGCCGCGGTCAGCGGAATCCTGGTCGCCGCGGGCGCCGCGGTTGCCCTGGTCGGGCCGGTCGCCGGGGTCTTCGTGGACCGGTGGAACCGGAAGTCGACGATGCTGCGGACCGAGGTGATCCGCGCGGCGATGGTCGCGGGCCTGACGGGGCTGTCGTTCGTCCCGGTCCGCGATCTCCCCATCGGGCTGTGGCTCGCCGCCGTGTACCTGGTCGTGTTCGTGCTGAACGCGACCGGTCAGTTCTTCAACCCGGCCAGGTTCGCGACGACCGGCGACGTGGTGCACGGCGAACAGGACCGGGTACGGGCAGCCGGCCTTGCCGAGGCCACCACGTCAGCGGCGGGGATCATCGGCCCGCCGATCGCCGCGCTGTTGCTTATTACCGTCGGCTTCCAGTGGGCCCTGGCCGCCAATGCCGCCTCCTACGCCGTGTCCTATCTGGCCATCCGCTTCCTGCGGGTGACACCCGGGCCGCACTCGCCAGCCCCGGCCGAAACGGGGGAGACCAGCCTGCACGCCGAGTTCTCCATCGGGATCCGGCTCTTCGTCCGCAACCGGTTCCTGGTGACGCTGCTGACGGTCACGATGATCTGCCAGTGCGGCACCGGAGCGATCAGCGCGCTCAACGTGTTCTTCGTGACCCGGGATCTGCACGCGTCGTCCCGGCTGTTCGGTATCGCGGAGACGGCGATGGGGGTCGGTTTCATTGTCGGCGCGCTAGCGGCCGGCCGCATGGTGCGGTGGATCGGCGCACGCGCCCTGACCTGGTCGGGCCTGCTGGCCACCGGTGTCCTGGCGGCTGCCTATGCGCTGCAGCGCAGCTTCCCGGCTGGCCTGGTCATGCTGGCGATCTACGCCGTGCCGATCGCGATGCTGAACACAGCGGTGGCGCCGCTGCTGCTGGACGCGGCACCGCATGAGTACCTGGGCCGGGTGATGGCGGTGTTCACTCCGGTCAACCAGCTCGCGTCCATGTTCTCGATGGTCATCTCCGGCTGCCTGACGAGCACCGTCCTGCGGAGCTTCCGCGCCTCGTTCGCAGGTGTCACCCTCAACTCGGTCAGCCTGATATTCATCGTGGCCGGCGGGCTGATCTTCATCTCCGGCATCCGCGCGTTCACGGCCCTGCCCGGGACTAACGCCCCCTGACGGCCATCAAGTCGTGTCGGCACCCACCCGTGCCGTGATACTGGCCCGTCGGTGTCATCCGGAGCGGGCCGAGGTCGATATCAGGCGTCCCGCTTGCGGACCAGGATGCCGCCCGCGACCAGCAGGACCACGGTGTAGACGGCGAACACGGCGAACTGGCCCCACTGGGAGAACAGATGTGAGTTCTGCGGCCCCGCATTCCACACCGTGGCCGAGATGGCCCGGGCCGCCGAGGTCGGCAGCCACCGCACCAGGTCGTCACGCCAGCCCCACGGCAGCACGTTCACCAGGACCGGGAGCACGAACAGCAGGCCGATCATCGCGGTGATGGTGGCCGCGGTGTTCCTGATGACCGCTGCGGCGGCGAACGCGAACAGGCCGCACAAGGTGATGTACAGCGCGGTGCCGAGCACGGCGCGCAGCACGCCGGGCCCGGCCAGGGTGGCGCTCTGGTGCGTGCTGGCCAGCAGCGCCTGGCCCAGGAAGAACGCGGTCAACGCCGTGGCCAGCGAGGTCACCAGGGCGACGGCGGCGAAGGCCACCGCCTTGGCGACGTAGATGACGCCCCGCCGGGGCATTGCGATCAGCGAGGTCCGGATCATCCCGGTGGAGTACTCGGCGGTGAGCACCAGCGCGCCGAGCACCACGATGACGAGCGGGCCGAGGACCAGCAGCCCGACCATGCTGACCTGGGTGGCGTCGAGGGGGGTGCGGTCGGCCGGCGGGGTGTTCGACCAGCCGGTCGCGGAGACCCTGCTGGCCACCGCGCCGATCCCGACGCTGACCGCGAACAGCACGAGCAGCGTCCAGACGGTCGAGCGGACCGAGCCGATCTTGGTGAACTCCGAGCGCAGCGTCCCGCCGAACCCCGCCCGGCCGGACGGCGCGGGCAGGAGCGGCGCCTGCTTGGTGGTGATGGTAGCCATGGTCAGCTCCTCCCCTCATAGCCGGGCCGCCCGTGCCCGGCCAGTTCCTGGGGCGGCTGCCCCGGACCCGCGGGCTGGCCCCGGGTCCCTTCGGCCCCGGCCCGGTACTCCACGCTGTCCGCGGTGAGCTCCATGAAGGCCGCCTCGAGCGAGGCCCGGATCACGGTCAGCTCGTTCACCTGCACGCCGTGGTTGAACGCGAGGGCGCCGACCTGGGCGGCGAGCAGCCCGGACACGATCAGCGTCCCGTCGGCGCCGCCGACTGCGGTGCCGCCCGCCTCGGCCACCGCCTTGGCCAGCACGTCAGCCTGCGGGGTGGCCACCCGGACGGTCTGGCCAGAGGCGCGGGCGATGAACTCCTCCATGGTGCAGTCGGCGAGCAGCTGGCCGCGCCCGATCACGATCAGGTGGTCGGCGGTGTTCTGCATCTCCGACATCAGGTGGCTGGACACGAACACCGTCCGCCCCTCGGCCGCCAGCACCTTCATCAGGGTGCGGATCCACAAGATCCCCTCCGGGTCCAGCCCGTTGACCGGCTCGTCGAACATGAGCACGGCCGGGTCGCCGAGCAGGGTGCCGGCGATGCCGAGCCGCTGGAACATACCCAGGGAGAACCCCTTGGTGCGCCTGCGCGCCACCTCGGTCAGGCCGACCAGTTCGAGCACCTCGCCGACCCGCTTCCGGGGCAGGTTGTTGGTCTGGGCCAAGCAGAGCAGGTGGTTATAGGCCGAACGGCCGCCGTGCACCGCCCTGGCATCCAGCAGCGCGCCCACCTCGCGCATGGGCCAGGCCAGGCTCGCGTAGGACTTGCCGTCGATCCTGGCCGTGCCGGCGTCGGGGTAGGCCAGGCCCAGGATCAGCCTCATGGTCGTGGTCTTGCCCGCCCCGTTCGGGCCCAGAAAGCCCGTCACCCTGCCCGGCAGCACGTCGAACGACAGGTCCCTTACGGCGGTCACCTCGCCGTACCGTTTGGTGAGCCCCCGTACCTCGATCATCGGATTGTTGCTGACCGGCACCGTCCCCTCCTCCTCTCCACAGCGTGCAGATGGAGTGGGACTGGCCACCTCCCGGCGCGCAGCCGCACCAGGCATCCATAGAGACTGATCCTCCATGGCGGCGATCAGTCCACAATCTCAGGCTCGACGGACCCCCGTTGATCGCACCAGGGCCGGATGGCCGCTGAGGGAAGGACCTTGTTCCCAGTCAGCCAACGTCTTCCAGCCCAGCGGAAGGCTGGCGGTTCACAGGAACCGGTGCCGGGCCTGGCGGCGGACCGAGCAGCACACCGGCCGCGGTGCGACATCGGTGAGTGCCGATAGTGCACCCACGCGCGAAGCGTGAGCTGGACGCGAGGGCCGCGACGGGCATCATCGGATGCGAGCGCGCCGGGCGTGCCAGGCCACAGCCCGGCGCGGGGAGCGCCGGACCCGGCGCGCGCGTTCCTGGTCCGGCAGCCAGGCCTTTCGTCGCTGCGGACAGGACATCTGGCTCTTCCGCCGCCAGATGGGCACCCGCGCACGATCAAGATGTAGGCATTGCCGGGCAGCTGGAGGTGATCTCGATGGCTGCTGCGCAGGCGTACCCGGTCCGGGTGGACGCGCCGCTGTCACGCGGGCTCTGGCTGGTCAAATGGATCCTGGTGATCCCGCACTACTTCGTGCTGGCCTTCTTGTGGCTGTTCTTCGTCGTGCTCAGCGGGGCGGCGATGGTGGCGATCGTGCTCACCGGGCGGTACCCGCGGCCGATCTTCGAGTTCAACGTGGGGGTGCTGCGGTGGACCTGGCGGGTGCGGTACTACGCGATCGGCGCGTTCGGCACCGACATCTACCCGCCGTTCACGCTGGCCGATGACCCCGCTTATCCCGCGCACCTGGAGGTGGAGTACCCGCAGCGGCTGTCCGGCGGGCTGGCGCTGGTGAAGTGGTGGCTGCTGGCCATCCCGCAGTACATCATCATCGCCGTGTTCACCGGCGGCGGGTCGTGGTTTGGGTGGCGGCTTGGTTACTCCCACTCGGCCTCGCTCGCCTTCGGCTCCGACTGGTTCGGCATCTCCTACAACAGCGGCTGGAGCAGTTTCGGGCTGATCGGCATCGTGGCCGTGATCGCCGCGGTGGTCCTGCTGGTCACCGGGCGGTACCCGGAGCGGATCTTCGACTTCGTGCTCGGCCTGAACCGGTGGGTGCTGCGGGTGGCCGGGTACGCCGGCCTGATGACCGACCGGTACCCGCCGTTCCGGCTGGACATGGGCGGTCGCGATCCGGGCACCCTGACCTTGCCGCCGGCGGCGGGGCCGGGCACTGGCTGAGATGGCGGGCGGGCTTCCGTGCGCCGGGACCGCTCGAACGCGTGCGGCAGGAAGCCGGACCGTCATCGCGGGGGTGGAATATATGTACTGGTTCTGGCGCCGTGGACACCGCCGTGTAACTCCGGCGGGCGGCTTGCCGCATGACAGTGCGGGGCAGCCGGCCGGGAGGAAGACGGCCAGGCGGATCTTGTGCGTCTGGCTCAGCGTGGTGATTGCGGGGGCCGCGGCCGGGTGCACTGGTTCGCCGGGCAGCAGCGGGCAGGGCCGGGCCACCACGGCGGCGTCGCCATCGCCGGTGTTCGTCTCGACGGCCGCCCCTCAGGCCGCGGTGGGCAGGCAGCTGACCTGGTTCCTCCGCGCCGTGGCCGATCTCCCCTGGTCGCGGCAGGTGATCCAGGCTCATTTCGGCTCTAGCTACCTGGCGCAGGTCAGCCCATCGTGTTCCCCAAGTCGGTCACCCCGGACCGGATCAGGGAGAACATTGACATCTTCGACTTCGAACTGTCCGCCGCCGACGTCGAGGACATCACGGTGCTGAACAAGGATGAGCGCACTGGCCCTGACCCCGACAGGTTCGACGGCCGGTAGCCCGGTGCAGCTGCTTGAGTTCCCGTCTTCGCCCGTTCGGCGTCTCACCAGGTCGGGATGGCTGCCGTCGCGGCCACCTGGCCGACCTCGGGCGTGCGGGTCGCGCTGCGTCCTGCCCGGCGGGCCAGGCTGGCGAACTGGGCCGAGTTGATCACCGCCGCCCCGCCCGGGTCGTTGTTGAAGTAGACGTACACGTCGGCCTCATCCGGCCAGGTCTCGGTCAGCCGTGCCACCCAAGACCTCAACGCCTGCGGCCCGTAGCTGGGCCACGGCTGGGCCGTGCCCTCGTGGAACCGCAGATAACCCCACGTCGCGGTGCGCCACAGCGGTGTGATCGGGCGGCCGCGCCGGTCGGCCCAGCACAGCGCCGCGTCGTATCCGGCCAGGATCTGCCGTATCTCGTCGGTCCACCAGGTCTCGTGCCGCGGCTCTACCGCGAGCCGGAGCCCGTGCTCGCCCAGCGCGGCGGCCGCCGTCCGGAACTCGTTCAGGCACGCGTCCAGCGTGGCCGGGTCGGCCTTCAGCGTCGGCGGCAGCTGGAGCAGGACCGGCCCGAGCTTGGGCTCCAGCCCCGCCGCCGCGCCGAGCAGCCGGGCCACCGGTTCGGCCGGGTCGCGCAGCCGGCGCACGTGGGTCAGATACCGGCTGGCCTTGACCGTCATGACGAAATCGTCCGGGGTCCTCTCTCGCCAGGCGACGAACGTCTCCCGCGACGGCAGCCGGTAGAAGCTGTTGTTGTTCTCCACGGTCAGGTAGCGGGTGGCGTAGTGCTCAAGCCACAGGCGCTGGGGCACGCCCTCGGGGTACAGCCCGCCCCGCCAGTCGCGGTACTGCCAGCCAGACGTCCCGATCAGCATCGGCATAGCCGTTACCTGCCCACCGGCCCCGGTTCCACGCAGAACTCGTTGCCTTCCGGGTCCGCATCAGCCTCTGCGCCGTCCTGGTTCAATGCCGATAATGTACATTATGTAAAGTAACTCGTTCAGAGGAACCCCCATGTGCCTGCTCCTCTCCCCGAGCCCATGAACCCCTTGCCGTGGCGCCAGGTCGGCCAGCGCGAGACGATCTTGAGCGGCACCGGCGTCCCCAACCTCTGAAGCGGCTGCGTTCCCGGTACGCTGTCGTGACTGGTGGTACATGCGTGCTGCCTCATGAAGGCTTGGCACGGGCAGCGCCGGACGGAGTCACCGCGCGGAAAGCGCCGGGCCGGAGCGGCGTGCCAAGTACCTGGCTGACGAGGGTTCTGTGGGCGGCATGGAGGGTGCGGACAGCCGCACGCGACAGGCCGGGCTTGACGGGCTTGCGGCCGCCCCGCGGTCGGCCGGGCTTGGTCGGGATCCACAGGTAGCCGGGGTCGCTGCCCTCGAGTTCCGCGATGATCCCCGCCCGGGCGCTGAGCCACCGGGTCAGGATCTGCACGGTCGCGGCACCGAGCGGGCAGGATCCATCGGCAAGTTCGACGCGCGCCGCACCGTCCAGGTGCAGCGCGCTGACGTTGAGCCGGGCGAGATCGGGGACGGTCCGGCCGGTATCGGCGACAAGGGCGGCAACCGCGGCGGTGCGTATCGATGTCGCGGCGTTGGCGTGGATGGGCCGGCGGACCGCCAGGTCGCGCAGGAGACGTTCGGTATCGGCGGGAGTCAGGTGGTACCCGCGAGCGGGCGGCTCGCTGTCGTGGCGATCGGGCAGGCCGAGAAACTCGGCGAAGGCGTTGTAGGAGTCGATGCGTACGCGCATCGAGTTGCAGTAGGCCATGGCGTCGGGACCGCTGCGGGTGTTCCGGGTGCGGGTCTTGCCATTGGCCGCGTCGCAGAGCCATGCGGCGGCGCGTGCGGGGGCCATGAGCTCGGCGGCCGTGAGCTCGGCGGTGCCGGCCGCCTGCTGTGCGTGGAGCAGATACTCGTCGAGATAATGCCTGCGAATCCGCCGAGTGGTGATGCTGAGCTGGCGATCGGCCAGGTGGCGAATGAAGGCGTTGATGGCATCCTGTGCGGGCCTGTGGTCCGGCCTGCACCTGGCCCAGCGGCGGCGGGTATCGGCCCGGCTGCTGGCCCGGCTGACCCGGGTACGGATCCTGGCCAGGCCCTCGGGCCGACTGGCTCTGGCCGACCTGCTGCTGGCGGTGATCGCCGCGGGCATGCTGGTCTCGGGCTTCTGGGACTGGTTCGCCGGGCATCCGACGAGGATCCGCTGGCATGCCATCACCGGCGTGGCGCTGGCCATCCTGCTCGCGGCCCACACGATCCGGCGCCGGTCACGGCTGCGCCGCTCGGCGGTGCGCTAGCCGGCTTCCGCGGCAAGGTCGTGGCAGAAGTAAGGTTCCGGCATGGCCGTCACCCTGGTCCGCTCCGGCAGTCTGTACGAAGGGGTGCCCTACGCGTACGCGTCAGTCGCCCCGCCTGGCTCGCTGATCTTCACCGCCGGGGCATGCCCCCTGGACGAGCGGGGCGAGGTGGTCGGCGCGGGTGACGTCCGGGCCCAGGCCAGCCTGGCCGTGGCGAATCTCGCCACCGCCCTGGCCGAATCCGGCGCCACCTTGGCCGACGTGCTCAAGACGACCGTGTTCGTCGCCTCGGCCGAACGGGCCGACCTGGTCGCGGCCTGGGAGGTCGTCAGCGCGGCCTTCGGTGAGCACGACGCGCCGAGCACCCTGCTTGGCGTGACCGTGCTCGGCTACCCGGATCAGCTGGTCGAGATCGAGGCCGTCGCCGTGGTCCCGGGGTGATCACGGCGGGTCACAAGGCGAAAGCGCAACCGTCCCAGTAGGCCTCGACCCGGGGATGGCGCCGCCCGACCCGCTGCCGGTAATCCGCGTCCGCCGCGGCGTCCGGGCTGAGCCGGGCCCGCACGCCATCGGGGGTGTCCGGCCCGTCCTGCCACCGGTTCATCACCGCGTTCGTCGCCGCATTCGCGACGACGTGCCCGCCCCAGTTCCCGGCGCCGAGCTCGTCGAGAGGCACGTCGGTGACCAGCCGGGCCCGGCGGCCACGGCTGCGGGTGCGGGCCCGGTTGGCCGCGGCGAACCCGCCCTGGGCCAGCACTCCCCACAGCCCGTCGTGGATACCGAACAGCGACTCCACGACCAGGTGCGGAAGGTCGTGGCCCGCGTGCACGGCGACCTGCCGGGTGAAGCCGTCCGGCATGCTCATGCAGGTCCGGTCGAGCGCGGAGGTCTCGCCCTTGACGAGGGTGATCTCGGTCACGGAATCGAGCCGGACGGCGGGAGGACGGGCACGCGGGCCGGCACGGTGTCCGGGTAGATGAGCCCGGTGCCGGTGTTGAGCACGACGACCTCATCCGATCCGGCCAGCCAGCCGGATTCGCGCAGCTCCCGGACGGCGCTGACGCAGGCGGCGCCCTCCGGGCAGATGAAGCTGCCTTCCAGGCGGGCCACCGCGCCCTGGTCGGCGAGCAGCGCCTCGTCGGTCACGGCGACGGCCGTCCCGCCGGTGGCGTAAAGGGCTTCCAGGATGAGGAAATCGCCCGGTGCGTTCGGCACCGTGATCCCGAACGCCACCGTCTTCGGATCCGGCCACGGCTCGCTCGCCGTGGCCCCGGCCTGGAACGCCCGGACGATCGGCGCGCACCCGGTGGACTGAACCGCGACCAGCCGCGGCAGGTCACCGGCTACCCAGCCGAGCTCGAGGAGTTCCCGCAGCGCCTTGTAGATGCCGATGATGCCCACGCCACCGCCGGTGGGGTAGACGATCACGCCGGGCAGCCGCCAGCCGAGCTGCTCGGCGATCTCCAGGCCCATCGTCTTCTTGCCTTCGACCCGGTACGGCTCCCGCAGGGTGGAGGCGTCCTGGTAGCCCGGCCGCTGCGCCACGGCGGCGGCGATCAGCCTCCCGGCGTCCCCGATCAGGCCGTCGACCAGGTACAGCTCGGCCCCGGCGGCCGCGCACTCGGCCCGGGTGACGGCCGGGGCGGCCGCGGGCATGGCGACCAGGCTGCGCAGCCCGGCCCGGGCCGCGTACACCGACCAGGCCGCCCCGGCGTTGCCGTTGGTCGGCATGGCGATCGCCCGGACGCCGAGCTCGGCGGCCCGGGAGATGCCCACGGCGGCGCCGCGGGCCTTGAACGTGCCGGTCGGGATCAGGCTCTCGTCCTTCATCAGCAGGTTCGGCACGCCGAGGGCGCGGCCAAGCCGCGGCAGGGCGAGCAGCGGGGTCATGCCCTCGCCCAGGCTCACCACGTGGCGGGCGGCACGAACGGGCAGCAGCTCGTGGTAGCGCCACAGGTCGGGAGGCCGCCCGGCGATGTCACGCGGGGACGTGCGGACCTCTCCCAGGTCGTAGCGGGCCAGCAGGGGCGATCCGCAGGAGCAGGTGCCCTGGACCACGTCGGCGTCGTGACGGGCGCCGCAGCGCGGGCAGTCGAGGTGAGACAGGGCGGAGTAGGACACCCGGGCAGCCTATGCCCGCGGCCCCTCCCCCGGGCTCACAGCCCTGCGGCGAAAGCCAGGAGCTCCTCGGCGGACCAGCTCAGCTCCCCCGAGCGCAGCTCGCCGAGAATCTGCGTCACCCACCGCGCCTCGGCGGCCAGCACGGCGCGCTGGTACTCGGTCTCCAGCATGGCGATCCTGGGCAGCCCGTGCCCGGCCTCGACGGCCGCGTTCGCGTCCAGCGCGGCCAGCGCCGCGGCCAGGCGCTGGGCCCGACGCTCCAGGACCTCGATGAGCTCGGCGGGCTTGAGCATGAGCACGTGGGACAGGGCGGCCGGGAACTCCGGGTATTCGTGCCGCGGCTCGGCGAGCATCTCCTCCAGCCATCTCCGTGCTGTCTGGCGCCCGGCGTCGGTGATCTCGTACACCGTCCGCTCGGGATAGCGCGGATCGCGGCCCGTCTCTCGCACCGCGATCAGGCCCGCGGCCAGCAGCCGCTCAATAGTCCGGTACAGGCTGGTGCGCTGCTCGACGTTGATGACCTGGTCCTTCCCCCACTGCTTGATCAGCCGCTGGATGCCATAGGGGTGCAGCGGCTGGTAATGCAGCAGGGCCAGCACGGTCAGCGCGAGCGGTGAGCTGCGCGGCGCGGACGCAGATGGGAGAGCCATGCCCTGATATTACTCCCAACGATTCTAGTTGACCTGCTACTAGTTTCTATGTAACTATCAGGATCGAAGAACAGCCCGCTGAGCGAAAAGGAACCCATCACGATGAACAGCACGACGACCGCCCAGGCCGCGACCGCGCCCGAAGCCGAGCGCCTGCACGTCGACCACGCCGTCGCCAAGCGCCTGGGCCGCTGGACCAGCGCGACCCAGTTCGAAGCCCGCGTCCGTTCCGGTGTCCTGGTCCTCGACCTCCGCTCGCCGGAGGTCAAGGGTGACGTCGAGGTTCGTCTCGATCTGCAGCGGTCCACCCTCAAGCTATTGCTCGCCGAGGGCGACCAGGTGGATCACTGGGACCTCGGCTGGACGGGCCGCGGCCAGGTCAAGGACGACCAGCGGCCCGCCGGACCGGGCGGCCGGCTGGTCCGCCTGGCCGGCCACGCGGACAACAGCGAGGTCCGGGTGCACCGCGGCGGGATGGCTGCGCTGTCGGCCATGTTCTCCCGCGCGTTCGTCCGGGACCTGCGCCAGGCCCGCAGGAACGGCGGCTACCCGACCGTGGACGACCCCGCGCGGACAGCCCGCTAGCACCCTGGCGGACCGGTCCCCTCTCCAGGCTCGCCTAGGCTCGGAGCATGCTCGGAACAGTGGCCGTCTTGCGCCGGTACCCGGTCAAGTCCATGCTGGGCGAGGACCTGGACGTGGCCGAAGTGAGCCGCAGCGGGCTGGCCAGGGACCGGCGCCTGGCGGTGGTGAGCCGGCGGACCGGCAAAGTGGCGAGCGCGAAGTACCCGCGGCTGTGGCGGGACCTGCTCACCCTGTCCGCCGAAGCCCTGGACGACGCGACCGTCCGGATCACGCTGCCCGGCGGGGAGACGGTATCCAGCACCGACCCCGACGTCGACGACGTCCTGTCCGCGCTGCTCGACGAGCCCGTCACGCTGAGCAGCACGCCGCCGCCCGGCGCCACGCTGGACCGGGCGGTGCCCGAGGCCGTGCTCCGCGATGGGATAAAGGCCCAGGTCCCGGCGACGCTGATCGAGATCGGCGCGGCCGCCCCGCCGGGTACCTTCGTCGACTTCGCGCCCCTGCACCTGCTCACCACCGCGACGCTGGACCATATCGCCGAACTCAGCCCGTACCGGCAAGCCCACCTGGAGCGGTACCGGCCGAACGTGGTCATCCGCACCGGCGCCGACGGCTTCACCGAGAACGACTGGCTCGGCCGGGACCTGGTCGTCGGCGACGACCTCGATCCCGAGCCGTGCGCCGGCGTCTACGCCGAGGTGCTGCGCCCCGGCCGGATCCGGCCCGGCGATCCGGTCCGCCTGGCGGCCAGATCCTAAGAGGGAGCCGTGCAGTTCGGCCCAGACCACCTTGCCGGGCCAGCCGGGGACGGTCTGCCAGGACCAGCGATCGCACTGCGCCGCGACGAGCATCAGGCCGCGCCCGCTCTCGTCGTCGGGCCCCGGCCGCGCGACGGCCGGAGCACGCGGGATCACGTCCCACACCTCGATCATCAGCTTGATGCGGTCGCTGGCCATCCGCAGCACCACGACCGGCATCCCGGCCCCGTCGTACCGCGGGCGGCCGTCCGGGGCGGTCGAGGCCCGGACGGCGTTGGTGACCAGTTCGCTGACGATGAGCTCGGCCGCCTCGGCCAGCTCGCGCAGGCCCCATTCGGTCAGCACGGCGCGGGCGTGCAGGCGGGCGCACGGGGTGGCGCCGGGCAGGGCACCCAGCGCCAGGGTCGTCGACAGCGGCCACGAAGCCGACATCCCAGGCGGGTCCGTGACCGGGTCCGCCCAGGTCACGACGCTGCCCTCGCCCATGGTCCGGGGTGCCCCCCTTTCGCCTTCCAGTGTGCCTGCTCACTGTCTTGCCGGGAGAGAGAATCGTTGGTTACGTCGCTCTTACGATGACCACAAGGGCGATACCCAGGCAAAACGACACGCCGATGAGCGCCAGAATAACCGGATTCACACGGCGTCACCGGCGGAAGCGGCGGTGCAGCTCGCGGACCTGCTCGTCCAGTTCCGGCACCGGTCCCCGCACCGTCAGGCGCGGAGCGACCTCGCGCACGGCCAGCGCGCGTACCGGGGACGGCGGCACGCCCAGCTCGGCCAGCCACGCCGTCAGCTGCTCGGACGAGCTAACGTACACGATGCGACCGAGCCCGACCCAGGCATGCGCGGCCGCGCACATCGGGCAGTGCTCCCCCGAGGTGAAGACGGTGGCGGCGGCCCGGTCGGCCGCGGTCATGTTCGCCGCGGCCCAGCGGGCCAGCTCGAACTCCGGGTGCCTGGTCGCGTCCGCCATGGTGTTCTCGCGGTTGCGGTCCTCGGCCAGGACCCGGCCGTCGGCCGCGACAAGCACCGAGCCGAAGGGGTGGTCTCCGGCATCCACGGCTTCGGCCGCCAGCTCCACGCAGCGGCGCAGGTGCGGCAGGTCGTGCGGGGCGATGCCGCCAGGGGCGCCGTCAGCGGGCGAAGTATGAGTCACCGCAGCTCCGTTCGGTATCAAGATCCTGTTATTCTGCCCGGTCCCAGCGCTCGGCCACGGTAGCCAGCGTCCGCCACGCCGTTTCCGGATGGGCCGTCTCCCGGTGGTCGCCGTTGAACGGGTCGAGCACCACGGTGTCCGCGCCGAGCGAGCGCAGCTGGCCGAGGTCCGCGGCGATCTGGTCGATGGTGCCGTGGCCGGCCAGCCGGCTGTCGCCGGTGACCGGCGCATCGGTCAGCCGCAGCGCGATCCGCGGCATGAGCGCGGGTCGCGGCTATCCTGGCGATCAGCAGGGGATGCCGGTAGGACACGATCAGCACCGTGGTGCCGAGCCGGATCCCGCGGGTGAGGCCGGCCAGCCAGGACAGCGTGGTGAACGGCTCGTAGAACGGCGCGGTACGGTGCCGACGCGGTGCGCTGGTGGCTGCTCCGCGAGGTGCCGCGGGTGAGCGACGCCGACTTCACCATCGAGCGGCTCATCGCCCGGGCCGACGACGAGCTCGCCAACGGCCTGGGCAACCTGGTCAACCGGGTGGCCGCCATGATCCACCGTTACCGCGACGGGCGGATCCCTGCCTCGGCCCCGGTGCCGCCGGGCGGCGAGGACCTCGAGACGGCCATCCGGCTGGCCGGCGACCGGGTCGGCGCGGCGCTGGCCGGCTTCGACTTCCGCCAGGCCACGGCGGCGGTCTGGGCCATCGCGGACGAGGCGAACCGGTTCATCAACCGCGCCCGGCCCTGGGACCTGGCCAAGGCGGATCCCGCCGGACAGCTCGATGCCGTGCTGTACCTGCTCACGCGGGCCTGCTCGGCGGCCGGCCGGGAACTGGCGCCGTTCCTGCCGGACGCCGCGGCGCGGATCACCCGGCAGTGCGCGCCCCGCGACGGGCGGCTCCCGGCTCCGTCTGCGGTGTTCCGGCGGCTAGCTCGCGTTCCAGCGGGGTGCGGAAGCGCGGGGTGACCCGGACCTTCTGGTCTGCTCCTATCCACTCGCGGAGCAGCTGCGCCTCGGCGGCGATGGCCGCGGCGGCCTCGGACCCGGCGTCCTCGAGCAGCCGGACCGCGATCTCGCCGTCCCTGCGCTGCGCCCAGCCGCCCACGATCCGGCCGTCCCACCAGGCCGTCGGGCCGATGTTCCCGGACCGGTCGAACAGCGCGGGGGCGTGCTCGCCGACGTACCAGGCACGGTCGCGCCAGCCCATAGCGGTCGGGTCCAGCGCGGGCAGCAGCGCCGCGCGCGGTGCGGCGGCCGGCGGGGCATCCTCATCGGCCGCCAGCATGACCCCGGCGGTCCCGTCGAGATCGGCCCCGGCTATCTCCAGCTGATCCAGCGCCTGGTTGACCTGCCCGGCCGTCCAGCCGGTCCACCACTGCAGGTCGGCACGCGGGGCCGGGCCGAACGCGTGCAGCCAGCGGCGCGCCAGTTCGGCCCGGGCGATGGCGGCCGGCGGCCGGGGCTGGTCGGGGGCGACGGACCACGTGAACTGGCTGGAGGTCCACCCGCCGCGCGGCCGGCCGCGAACGATCAGGCCCTCGGCCGACAGCAGCGTGAGCAGCCTGGTAGTGACGTTCACCGGGCCGCCGTAGCTCTTTTCCGCGGCGTAGACGATCTGGGCGCGCAGCCGCGGCTCGTCCCGGGCGAGTTCGGCGCCGGTCGCGCTGGCCCGGGCGGCCAGCGCCTTCACCGTGGCCTCGCCCACTTCCTTGAGCCAGCTCGCCCCGTCCGCGGCGATACCGGATTCCTCCACCCGCCGGGCCAGGTCCCGCCGCATCCGCTCGGCGATCTGGTCGGTGCAGGCGGCCTGGACCACCGGCATCAGGTCAACCGGGACCACGAACACCGTCCGGCGCATCCCGAGCATCCGCACGAGGGTGCCCTCGCCGTACAGCGCGTCCTCGATGGCCGCCTGCCCGGCCCCGGTACGCGCCCAGGCGGCCAGGTAGACCGACGCCGGGTCGGTTCCGTGCAGCCCGATGATGTCCGCCACGGTGCTGGCTACAGTGCTGACTACAGGGCCAGCCGCCGGGCCCGGCCTGGGCGTGAGGTGGTGACGGGCCGCCAGCCGCGCCCGCCGCTCGGCCACGCTGACCGGCCGGATACCGCTTCCCATGCGACGACCCTACTCAACTGGCTGGCCCTGACCGGCTGGCCCTGACCGGCTGGCCCTGACCGGCTGGCCCTGACTGACTGGCCCTGACTGACTGGCACGGTAACGTCGGGACGGTGACGAGCTTCCGCCACCCGGGCACCGTGCTGACCGACCGTTTCTTCGCCGTCCCGCTCGACCATCGGCGGCCGGACGGCGAGCAGATCGAGGTGTTCGCGCGCGAGGTCGTCGCCGCCGGCCAGGCCGATGCGGACCTGCCCTGGCTGCTGTTCCTGCAGGGCGGCCCCGGATTCGGCGCGCAGCGGCCGGTGGGCAGGGAATCCTGGCTGAACCGGGCCCTGGAGGACTACCGGGTCCTGCTGCTCGACCAGCGCGGCACCGGCCGGTCCTCGCCGGTGAACCGGAAGACCCTGGCCCGGCTCGGCGCACAGGCCCAGGCCGACTACCTGACCCACGTCCGCGCCGACAGCATCGTGCTGGACGCGGAGCTGATCAGGCGTGAGCTGACCGGCGATCCGTGGAGCGTGCTCGGGCAGAGTTTCGGCGGCATGTGCGCCGTCACCTACCTGTCGTTCGCACCGCATGGCGTCAGGGAGGCCTTCATCACCGGTGGCCTGCCCGCGCTGACCGCGACCGCCGACGACATCTACCGGCACATCTACCGCACCGTCGCGGCCAGGAACGCCGCGCACTACGAGCGGTACCCGCAGGACGCGGACCAGGCCCGGCTGGTGGCCGAGTACCTGGGCCGGCACGACGTCCGGCGGCCCGACGGCGGGCCGCTGGCCGTGCCGGCGTTCCAGTCGGCCGGGGGAATGCTCGGCCAGGCCGACGGCAGCCACGCCCTGCACTACCTGCTGGAGGACCCGTTCGCCGGCGACGAGCTCTCCGACTCGTTCCTGTACGCGCTGATGGACCAGCTCAGCTTCGCCGGCCGGCCGCTCTACGCGCTGCTGCACGAGGCGTCTTACGCCCAGGGATGCGCGACCCGGTGGGCCGCGCAGCGGATCAGGGCCGAGTTCGCCGAGTTCGACCCCGGGGTTCATCGGGCCGCTCCGCTCTACTTCACCGGCGAGATGATCTACCCGTGGGTGACCAGCGAGTACGAGCACGACGGCCTGCGGGTCAGCAACGGGGCCGTGCTGGATCGCCTGATCAGCATGGTCCGCGGCAACATCTAACCGATTGCTGACGCCGCCCGGCCGGCTGCGACGAGCTCATCTTCATCCCGGCCACCGCGGCGCCCGATCAGATCGGGCTGCTGGCCAGCGCGGTGCTGTAGCAAACCGTGCCCTGGCGATCCGCGAAAGACGGACGGGGAAGGGGAATACCGGCGCACGGGCCGCTGTTGCCGCGGGCGTGACGGGACAGCCGCAAGAAGACGTGCAGTTCTGGTTCGATCCCCTGTGCCCCTGGGCCTGGATCACTTCCCGCTGGATGCTGGAGGTGGAAAAGGTCCGGCCGGTGCGCACCGACTGGCGGATCATGTCGCTGGCCTACCTGAACCTGGTCCAGCACGAGGGCAAGGGCCTGACCGAGGAATACCTGGAA
>Ga0335081_10006907_pt1 | contig 18103 bp, 18 predicted proteins | sample Lox_Sample_35_FD_206713 | JGI IMG/M metagenome (GOLD analysis project Ga0335081, IMG submission 206713) | Soil microbial communities from Loxahatchee National Wildlife Refuge, Florida, United States - Lox_Sample_3.5 | ecosystem: Environmental > Terrestrial > Soil > Wetlands | place: USA... | reverse complement strand
TATGAACGGGGTCACGGCCCAAACCGCGACGCTGACGGTGACGGTTGGTCCTTCGACGGCTCCTGGCAGTTACACGATCAACGCGAAGGGCAGCAGCAACGTGACTGGGCACACGACGCCCATCGCTTTGACTGTGCAGTAGAAGGTTGGGTTAGGACCCGGGCTGGGCCCGTGGGACTGCTTTGAGACCGACCCCTTAACCTGCGCCGGACATCCGGAAGTGGTGGCTCTTGGACCCTGGTTACCGACTCCCTTGGGGGTATAATCGCGGAGTTGGTGGTGGGGCGATGAAGAAACCGGGAAATGCCAGCGTTATAGCTGGCTCGGCGCTTTCGTGGCGCGGAGCGCTCATTGGCATTGTGATGCTTTCCCTGGTCGTTAGTCTGGCGACTCGAACTTTCCACCAGACCATTCCTCACGGCGTCACCGCGCATTCGAATAGGGTACAGGCCGTGCGGCAACATATGGTTCGGGATGCTGCGCGGTGGGTACCGCCGGTCCTTATTTACACTGCCCATCAGGCCCTCGTGTTTTACCCCCATGTTGCGCCTGCTGGACCGCCGATTCCGGCCCTGCTTCTGATCGATGAGGGTCTCTACAATCGGCCTCCTCCCTTCTGCTGAACTTCCCTCCGAATTCCTAGCCAGGTGGTTGTCTGGGAACTCCACCTTGGCCGACTAAGGCGAGTTCGAACCGGCCACATTTTCCCTGGGAACCGAGCAATCCATCGAAGGGTTGCATATTCGGGGAACCTCGGCCGCTCTCTGGAGGATGCGGTGAGAAAAGGAGCCTTGCTATCAAGCGTCGGGTGTGGAGTTCTGCTCATTTTCCCGCACGCCCGCGCAAAACCGACAATCGAGGGCGGGTACCAGACTGCCATCGTCGTCGGCGTGAAGAAGCACGTTTCCGCTTCGAACTACGCCGGCGACAACCCGAGCGATGCGCCCCTGGGGTCGCGCGACGGCTACTCGTACGACATTGAGATCCGTCTGAACTGCAACGTGTATGTCGGCCGTTATCAATCCGCGACCCGGTATCTGCCGTCCCTCTTTGCTACCAATCACGAAGTCGACATACGCCTGCACAAACACATCCTGTATGTCAGCCTGCCTTTCAGTGATGAAGAAGTAATGATGGGAATCGTGGCTCATAGGCGGATGAAAGACGAGGTGTGCCTGGCCCATGCTTAACCCCGCCTCCAGGCTGCTCAAAGCTCGTTCCCAACCATCGCCCATGCGTATCAGTTAATCTAAGACAAGTTCAAAGGAGGACTTGTATGAACCGAACGAAGAATCAGATTGCGTTCACAATATTTTTGCTCATCGCAGCGGCAGCGGTCGCGCAACAATCGCCTGCCGTGCCAGCGCCCAGTGGCGATAGCGCCGTGGCGGCCCGTCACATAACAACCGTCCGCGGTTGTCTCGACGGTGAACGCGGGAACTATATCCTCGTCGAAGACAACAGTTCGGTGTATGTGCTGAAAGGCGTTGGCAACAAACTCGACAGCTACCTTCACCATGAGGTCGAAGTGAAGGGGAGGATGCTGCCGGGAACCATCAAGACGGGTGTACGGGCAGAAAAAGCGGGCAGCAATCCCAGCGACACGGTCCACGGTGTGGATGGCGTCCCATTACAGGTAGCAGACGTGCAGAACGACATTCACATGATCGCAAAGCACTGCAAAGCCGCTGACCAGGAATGACGCTTCTTAAATGATCACTCAATACCCGTGCGCCGTGTGGTTCGGGGATTGGCTGTATTCCAGAGCCAGATGGCGCGCCGAGGTTGAGGTGCCACGACTGACGAACATATCCAAGCGTGACCGATATTGCTTCGACAGGCTGCTTAGACGGCTGCTGCCTGGCGGAACTCTGTCAGGCGCGTCGCCAGAAAACCCAAATAGTTCTCCATTCCCTCGCCAGTCTTAGCGGAAAGCTGAAAGACCGGCATGCCCGGGCGAACCGCCTGGATGTTGCGATATGCGATCTCCCAGTCGAACTCAGCTGCCGTCGCCAAATCAATCTTGGCGACGACAGCCACGTCGGCGCTGTTGAAGATGGTGGGGTACTTGAGCGGTTTATCCTCGCCCTCGGTTACCGACATCAACACCAGCCGAAGATCTTCGCCCAAATCATAAGAAGACGGACAAACCAGATTGCCGACGTTTTCGATGAAGAGGAAATCCAACTGGTTGAGGTCCCATCCTTCCAGTGCGCTTTGCACCATGGCAGCTTCCAGGTGACAAAGGGTTCCGGTCGTAATTTGCTTGACCGGGGCCTGGCTACGGGCCAGGCGCAGCGCGTCATTCTCGGTGGCAAGGTCGCCCACCAGAGCGGCCACGCGATAGTTAGGGCAAAGAAGAGCAAGCGTTTTTTCGAGCAATGCAGTCTTGCCGGAACCCGGACTGGAGACCAAACTCACGACGAATACTCCAGCGGCGTGAAAGCGATCGCGAAGACCGCGGGCCATGACATCGTTCTGCTTGAGAACATTCCTGCGAACTTCGATCAAACGGGGTTCGGGGCGCATTCCTGTACCTCCAGGGCAACCACTTCCAGTTCTTTACCTTGCACGATTGCAGACGTCGGAGTGCCACATGCAGGGCAGCAAAACAACTGCAGCGATCTAAGAGGACGCTGTGCTCGGCAATTGGGACAAAAGATGGCCACGGGAACGTCCTCAACCACGAGGCGGGAACCCTCGAGGGAGGTGTTCTCGCAGGCCATTTCATAGCACGAGAGGAGCGCCTCTTTTGCTACGCCGGAAAGCGCTCCCAGCTTCAAGTGGACTGCAGTGACTTGGACCTCCCCGCGTCGCTCTGCTTCCTCCTGCGCCATTTCCACGATGTTCATCGCGATGGAAAGTTCATGCATAGCTTAACTCGATGCGATATTCGCCGGGCTGCTGAATGGTATCGAACTGACCGAACGCAGCCAGAGCGGCCTGGCCCAGGCTGATGCCACCATCGTTGGGTGGAACGGCATGATTTGTCCATGCCTGCAGCGATCCGTCCGACAGCAGCGGCTTCAAGTCTTCCAGCAACAACTCGTTCTGGAAAACTCCTCCAGAGAGAACCACAGTATCGAGACCGCAACCACGAGAAATGACGTTCACGGTATCCCACAAGCCCTGAGCGATTCCCCGCTGGAAGGATCGTGCGACCTTGCGGACATCGCGCCCACGAGCTCGATCTTCGACTACGGCTCGCAGCAACGGCCGGAAGTCCAATTCTCCGCCGGTAAACGGGAAAGGATAGGGCTCGCCCGAGGGTGCGCTGCGGGCAAGTTGTTCCAGCCACATCGCGGCCTGACCTTCAAAACTGATCTCACGCGTAAAGCCCAGCAGCGCAGCAGCCGTATCGAAAAGCCTTCCCATGGAGGTAGTGGGAAAACTGCGAACGTTCTTGCTTACCAATTCCAAAGCGCTCCGGTAGCGCCTGGGAAAACCAAAGGGAGGCGATGTGAAATCGGGCACGTCGTCAAGTTGGGCAAGGAATCCGGCAGCCGCTTGCACCGGAAATTCCGCGGCGGCATCTCCGCCCGGGAGTGTCGCCTGGCGCAAATGGGCGACGCGCTGGAACCCCAGCTTGAGACTTCCGACAAAAATCTCTCCACCCCAGATGGTTCCATAGTCTCCGAACCCGGTGCCGTCGAAGCTGACGCCTACAACTCGCTTCTCCCACTCTCTCCGCTCTGCCAGCACCGAAGCCACGTGCGCGCGGTGGTGCTGTACCGCCTGGGACTCGCCTTTAAGCGTAGCGGCGTGGGCGGTCGAAGCATATTGCGGGTGAAGGTCGTGCACCACAAGCAAATCTTCCCAGGGAACTTCGTACATCGAGACCAGATCCTGAACCGTTTCGTGAAACGCCCGGAGTGACTGATAGTGGCCCAAGTCGCCGATGTGCTGGCTGACAAAGGCTTGGCCGTTGACCACCAGCGTGATGGTATTTTTCAGATCGGCGCCCAGCGCGAGAATCGGGCGCTCGGCGGGGAGTAATGTAACAGCGCCCGGAGCATAGCCACGTGCGCGGCGCAGGACAACCGGACCGAAGGCGCCGGAGCGCGCGACGGAATCGTCCACTCGCCGCGCGATGGGCCGCTGCCCAATCAGAAACGAGTCGGCGATGCACGCGAGGCGCTGCAATGCGTCTTCGTCCTCATAGGCGATTGGCTCACTCGATCGATTTGCGCTGGTCATGACCAGAACTTCGGGCGCGCCGGCGGCGAAGAGCAAGTAGTGCAGAGGCGTGTAGGGCAACATCACGCCCAGTTCGTGGTTGTCTGGCGCGACTCCGGCAAGTTCTGTCTTTGCCGGAGCGAGCACGATGGGCCGGGCAACAGAGGTAAGAAGCACTTCCGCTTCGGAAGAAAGCTCGACCAGAGTCCGCGCTACCTGAAGATTCTTCGCCATGAGAGCGAAGGGTCTTTCTTTCCGATACTTCCGATCCCGTAAAGCCGTGACAGCGGCGGGATTCCGGGCGTCGCATGCCAAGTGGTATCCGCCGAGTCCTTTCACCGCGAGAATCTTGCCGGCACGAAGCATCTCAACCGCCCGGTGGATTCCGCTTTCGCTGCCGCTGGCGGTTTCATCGCAGGGATGCAAGTAATACCCGGGACCGCACGCCGGACAGGCTACGGGCTGCGCATGAAAACGACGGTTGCCAGGGTTGGAATATTCCCGGGCGCAGTAGTCGTCGAGCACCCACTTATTCATGGTGGTGTTCGGCCGGTCGTAAGGCAGAGCCAAGATCACGCTATAGCGCGGACCGCAATTGGTGCAGTTGATATACGGATACAGGTAGCGCGGGTCAGCGGGGTCGAAGAGTTCCTGCAGGCATTGGTCACAAACCGGCAGGTCCGGCGAAATTCGAACGGTTGGGTGGACGCGGTGTTGGCTGCTGCGAATAGTGAATTCGCGCAGGCCGAGGGGCTCCGCTGGTTGGATCTCAATCTCCGCGATGCTGGCGGCCGGAGGCGGTTGAGTCTTCAAACCGCGAACAAAAGCTTCCAGCCCCGTCTCAGCGCCCTCCAAGTGGAGTTCGACTCCTTCTTCCGCGTTCAGCACCCACCCATTCAGCCTGTTGGCGCGCGCCAGACGATAGACAAATGGACGAAAGCCCACGCCTTGCACCACTCCCCGCACCCGAATGGAGCATGCACTCGCCATGGTTACTCCAGATCCACAATGCAACTGCGTCCCTGCCAGCCCACTTGAACCACCTTACCGTCCTCCACCAGCAGCGGAACGTTGCGCTGGCCAGCCGCCAACGCCCGCATGCGGCTGCGAGCTGCAGGATCGGCTTCGACGTCGTACTCCACAAAGTCCGAGCGCTTCCACTCCAGCCACTCACGCATTTCGCCGGTGAGGGGACAACGAGCCGTCCCATAGAGCTCAAACCTGGCCATGCCTCAGCACCTCCCGCGATTCACGCATTACGCACCCTTCCACCTGACCGAGTTCCCGTGCCGTTACCTGTATCTCCTAACAGATTCGCGGCAAAGGATCGCCGACCAACATGTCGATGATGCGGCTGCCGCCGTACAGAGTAGTCACCAGCACCGAGCCGGCGGGTTGTTCCCGGATTTCACCAATGATCTGAGCTTCACTGCCACCCGGCGCCGAGGTGAGAGCATTCATGGCGGCGTCGGCACACTCGGCGGCCACGACCGCGAGAAACTGGCCTTCGCTTGCGATGTGAAGCGGATCCAGTCCAAGTAATTCGCACGCCCCCCGGACCGCATCCCGAACCGGAACCTGGTCGTCAAACAGCACCACCCCCAGCCCGCAATCACGAGCGAGTTCGTTGAGCGAGGTGGCAACACCGCCGCGGGTGGGATCACGCATCCAGCGAACGCCCTGCCCCGCAACCTTTACCAATGCTTCAACCAGCGGCAGCACCGACCGCGTGTCGGAACCAAGATCAGCTTGCAGGTCCAGTTCGCCACGGGCCAGCAGAATGGTGATGCCGTGGTCACCGATTGGGCCGGAAAGCAGGACCTTGTCGCCCGTCCGAACCGAACGAGGATCGATGGTGACCCCGCGAAGCAAGCCCCCAATCCCGGTAGTCGTGATGTACATCTGGTCGGCTTGGCCGTGTTCGACAACCTTTGTGTCTCCGCCCACGATCCTGACCCCGGCCTTGCGCGCGGCATTCCCCATGGCGCGTATCTCGGTCTCAAGCACCGCCGTAGGCAGTCCGGCTTCGAGTACAAAGGTTACGACCAGAACTTCTGCTTTCGCTCCTGAAACCGCCAAGTCGTTCACGGTTCCGTTGATGGCCAGTTCACCGATTGAACCGCCGGGAAAAGCCAGCGGCTTGACGACAAAGCTGTCGGTCGTGATCGCGACTTTAGTTCCGCCGATCTCAACTTCGGCTGCATCGCCCAACGGTCCCGGAGCGTTTCCGAACAATAGAGGGGCAAACAGTCCTTCCACCAGACGGCGGCTGGCTTTTCCCCCGGCACCGTGGGCCATCTCGATTTGCGGATCGCGAAACCGGATGGAGGCCGCCTCGGCGAGCTTGGGGGCGCGAGCACTCACGCGATCGCGCTCAGGCTGGTCACCATTGCGGCCTTGCGGTGTTCGTAATTGTGATAGGCGGCGCATGATCCCTCCGATGAAACCATAAGCGCGCCCACCGGACGCTCCGGCGTGCACTCACGGCCAAAGAGTTTACACTGATGCGGTTTCAGCGCGCCTTTGAGCACTTCCCCACATTGCGCGCCTTTGGGATCGGTCACGCGGATGCCCGGAACCGCGAAACGCTGTTCCGCGTCCCATTCGCCGTATTTGTCGTTGACGCACAGCGCCGACTGCGGGATGGACCCCATTCCGCGCCACTCGAAATAAGGACGCACCTGGAACACCTCCGCCATCGCCCGGAGCGCGGCGGGGTTGCCTTCCCACGCAACCACGCGCTTGTATTGATTTTCGACCTTGGCTTCGCCGTTTCTCAGTTGCCGCAAGAGCATGACAATGGATTGCAGCAGATCCAGCGGCTCAAAGCCCGAGACTACGATCGGCTTATGTTCGTTCTGGGCGATCCATTCGTACGGCCGGCAGCCGATCACGGTTGAGACGTGTCCCGGCCCGATGAAAGCGTCCAGCCGCATGTCCGGCGACTCCAGAATCGCGCGGATGGCGGGAATGACCATCACATGGTTGCAGAAGACCGAGAAATTGCGGATGCCTTCCGCCTTGGCACGCATCATCGTCAGCGCAGTGGAAGGCGCCGTGGTCTCAAAACCAATGGCAAAAAACATCACCTGCTTCCCGGGATTGACCCGGGCAAGCCGCAGGGCGTCGGAAGGCGAATACACGATGCGAACATCCATCCCCCGGGCCTTGTGCTCTAGCGGGCTACCCTGAGTTCCGGGAACACGCATCATGTCGCCAAAGGCAGCGAAAATAACCTCCGGTTGCTGCGCGATCGCCAGGCCATCGTCGATTCGTCCCATGGGAAGCACACAAACCGGGCAGCCGGGTCCGTGGATCAACTCGATGTTTTCCGGAAGAATGTCTTTCAATCCGAAGCGATAGATGGCATGGGTGTGGCCGCCGCAGACTTCCATGATGCAGTAGTGGCGCTCCGTACCAGCAAGCCGGCGAATTTCTTCCGCCGTCTTTGAAATCAGTTCGGGTTCACGAAACTCATCCACGAATCTCATGCGAGCCCTCCCGGCGGGGCGTCGTCCGCGCTAAGTCCGCTAACCTCCTGGATGGCGGCCTCGCTTTCTCCGAGGCTCTGGAGGGTGTGCATCTGGTCGAGGGCATCCTGTTCGCTGATCTTGCTCATGGCAAAGCCCACATGAATGAGTACCCAGTCGCCGGGCAGCGGCTTGTCATCCTGCAACAGAGTGAGATCAATTTTGCGGCGCACGCCGGCGATGTCCACCAGCGCGGCATCTTTGTTGTCAGACGAGATCTCAACGATTTTCCCCGGTATGGCGAGACACATGCGACATCCTCCCGGCATGATTCAATTCCTTAGCTATGGTCGCGTCAGCGGCGGAAAACTCGACGAGACTGGTAATCGCTCTGACGGAGGGAAAATCCTCCCTTGCCCGGAGCATACCACCGTTCAGCCGGGGGCGCGCTGAAAGCACCCGAGTACGCAGCTAGGCTGGGCGGCACGCCTGAATTTTTTACCGTGGCTCGAACATTCTTCCTACTGATATTCCACGCTTGAAAAGCAGTTTTTCTGCAATCAAGGCCTTGATTCAATGACTTAGGAAGTTTGGCAGGTGTACTGCTCACTTCAGCTAGTTGGCGAGGAGGTCACTGTGAAAATCTCTCTCCGAAGACTACAACGTTTCCTTTGGATTTTGCTCTTGGTTCCTGTATTCCTTCCCTGTCCCGCAGCGTCCAGCGAGAATCATGTCATGGGAGAAATTCGGTTTGAAGGAAAATCGCACGTCGACAAGACCTCCGGGGTGTGGGTTGACGGTCAATATGTGGGTTATCTGAAAGAACTCAAGGGATCAAAAAAGGTTTTCCTGTTGCCGGGTGAACACTTAATCACGGTGCGTCAAGATGGCTATGAAGACTTCACGCAACGCGTTCTTGTCCAACCCGGGCTGAAGGAGGTGGTTCGTGTGGCCATGGAGAAAGCCCCTACGGGTCCGCTTCCCACGGTGACGGCGGAGGTCAAGATCGCGGTTCACCCCTCGCGGGCTGCAGTTTTCCTAGACGGACTCTTTGTCGGACATGTAGGCGAGTTTGAAGGTGCGGGTCTAGGAATGCTGGTTGCGCCGGGAACGCATCAGATTAGAATTTCCCTACCCGGCTACCAGACTTTCGAGACCGACATCGATCCGCTGGCTAACCAAAAGGTCGAAATCAAGACGGACTTAGTCAAGAGCGAGGCAGTGCCGGCAACGGAAAGCGGCGCGGTTGCTGGCGACGTAGCCGTGGTTCCGGCGCATTAAGGTGCACGCCGAAAGCAAACCTCGGTTCGGCGATTGGCCCCTAAGCTGCCTGAAGTTGTGAAGGCGATATCCATTACGCTAACATCTTGGCTGCGCTGACATCTCTGGGAAAAAATGCAGACACCGAATCGCCCGCAACAAAAAGAAAAAGATAGGGTTATAGGAGTTGGTGTTTTGCCGTGGAAAATCACCGCTGATCCGCGCAACCCGTAGCAGCAAAGCAGCACCGGGCAAGCGAAGGATGAGCGGGTAAGAGGAATACGATGCGTATCATCCCTTCCCTTCGTTCTCTGTTGTTCGCAGCCGTGATGCTCATACTCCTGGTGCTCACCATGCCGGCATCCTCGATGGCCCAGATCGGCATAGCCATCAGGATCGGCCCACCGCCACTGCCGGTTTACGAGCAGCCGATCTGCCCTGGTGATGGCTACCTGTGGACACCCGGCTACTGGGCTTACGATTACGACATCAACGACTACTACTGGGTGCCCGGAACCTGGGTGCTGGCGCCGGAAGTCGGTTTCCTGTGGACGCCCGGCTGGTGGGGTTGGGGCGGCGGTGGATTCATTTTCCATGAAGGCTATTGGGGACCGCACATCGGCTTCTACGGCGGCATCAACTACGGTTTCGGCTACTTCGGCGTCGGCTTCGTAGGCGGGCACTGGGACGGCGGCCATTTCTTCTACAACCGTGCCGTACTCAACGTAAACGTTACCAACATTCATAACGTTTACAACACCCGGGTGGTCAACAATGTCACCGTGAATCGCGTCAGCTATAACGGTGGCAACGGTGGAATCGATGCGCGTCCGACGCCGGAACAAGAAAGATATGCCAACGAAAGGCACGTTGCGCCTGTAGCGGTGCAGAGGGAACATATGGAGGCGGCGCGATCAAATCCGCAGATGCGGGCTTCCATGAACCATGGCAAGCCGGCCATTGCGGCGACTCCCAGGCCGGGAGCCTTTAACGACCGCGCTGCCGTGCCCGCCCGAGAAGCCGGAGCGCCGTATCGCGGCGGAAACAACGTGCCCCGCCCGCCCGCTCCAAATGACGCAAAGGACCTGCAACAGCATGAGCGGATGCCGGCTCCGAACACCGGTAACCCCAAACTGGACCAGAAATACCAGAAGCAGCAGGACAAACTAGCTGCCCAGCAGGAGAAGGAACATCAGAAACTGGCCGCCCAGCAGGAAAAAGAACACCAGCAGATGGCGAAACAGAATGCCAGTGAAGCCGCCAGGCAGCAGATGGAACAGCGGCACCAGCAACAGACGCAGCAAATGGAAGACCGGCACGCTCAGCAGCAACAGCATTTGCAGGAGCGGCAGCAACCCAGGGGCGGAGGCGGGCGGAAATAGAGCTGTCGGGAGATACCTATCAAACTACCGCGGCTTCAGGCTAGGTAGCTGGGGCCGCCGTGTTTCCCTCGTCACATTCCCAACAGGTTAGGTCGGAGCTTCGCATACCCATGCTCTTGCGCCCAGAGATCGAGCGGCACGGAGGCCAGCTCGTCCACCAGAGGATCAGCCAACCCGTTCTTGGCGAGATCAACCGACTTGATGTAGCTTTGGCAAGCATCGCAGCACTCGACTCGTATGTGGGGAAATTGTTCGGCAGTGTAAACCGGAAGCTTGGCCTGGTCTTCCTGGCCGCATCCGGCACAGACGATGCGGCGGAACTCCCATTCGCAGAGGCAGAAACCGCAGACTAAGTTGCGACGGGCGCCATCGCCCAGCGGGCGCAGGACACCGAGCCCCGGCTTGCGATTGCAGAACGGGCACAGCGAATAGGTGTAGCCCTCGAGTTGTAAGCCTGCGCGCGAGCGGATGAACTCGGCGTAGGGCTGAAGGAACGCCAGGGCCAGGAATTCTTCAGGAACTTCGGGTTCGGTGGCGGCGGTCCACGAGTGATTGAGCAGTTCAGACCAGACACTGGACGGTGAGTTGCGCAGCCGCTGTGCGACCTTGGAAAATTGCGCCGGAGCCTTCTCTTCTACGAGAGAGAGGAATGCCGGGAAACTTCTGAGAAGTTCCGGAGACTTCAAGGACTCGGATGGCGAGACTGAAGACTTCTTGTCCGATGCCTGCTCAAGCCGCTGGTACAGGCTTTCCTGGAAGCAGGCTATATGAATGTAGAACCTGAGCATTTCGGCGGCGAACGGATGCTGGGCGGCGAGCTGTTCGGCACGGCGGATACGCTGCTGCCACAAAGTCTTCGGCACCCGGCGATTATGGGGCTTCGGGTCGCGGCAAGCAACTACGAGGTCGGCAAGCTCATGCTAGGGAAAATCCCCGGTTGACTGTGACAAGCCAATAGGACTATATTCTTGGGAAATTTGTGCCCCGTCTCGATTTCTGATGTAGGTTTGCGATCAAAGCGGTTGGAGGATGCACAATGGAATTCTCCCGCAGAACCTTCCTCAAGAGCGCGCTCGCAGGCGGAGCGGGTATCTCTCTCCTGGGATTCGATCTGACTCCCGCAGTTGCGCAACTCAAAGAACTTAAGATTGCCCGCGCGACTGAGACGCGATCCACGTGTCCATATTGTTCGGTGAGCTGTGGCGTCCTTATTTATACGATTGGCGACAAGGCCAAGAATGTGACGCCGCAGGTGATTCACGTCGAGGGTGATCCGGACCATCCCATCAATCGCGGCACGCTCTGCCCTAAGGGAGCTTCGCTGGAGCAGGACATCCTTAATCCACGGCGCCTGCTGAAGCCGCAGGTGCGCCGGCCCGGCTCGGACCATTGGGAGGACATCGCCTGGTCGCAGGCCATTGACGAGATCGGCCACTGGACCAAGAAGACTCGCGACAACACTTTCATCGAGAAAGATTCGCAGGGACGCACGGTGAACCGCTGCGAAAGCCTGGCCTTTACGGGCGGCTGCACTGACACCAACGAATTCAACTTTCTGGTCGTCAAGACCATGCGCAGCCTGGGGCTCACTTATGTAGAAAACCAGGCCAGGGTTTGACACGGCCCCACGGTCTCAAGTTTGGGACCAACTTTTGGACGAGGGGCCATGACCAATGGCTGGATCGACATCAAGAACACCGACATGATGTTGATCATGGGCGGGAACCCCGCCGAGAACCATCCCTGCGGCTTCAAGTGGGCCATTGAAGCCAAGAAAACCCGCAATGCAAAGATGATCGTGGTGGATCCGCGTTACACCCGCACCGCCGCTACTTCCGATCTGTTCCTACAGATTCGCGCCGGGTCGGACATCGCATTTCTGGGCGGAATGTTGCACTACGCGATCGAGAACAACCGCATCGCCAAGGAATATCTCGCCAATTACACCAACGCTGCCTTCATCGTAAAAGAAGGTTTCAAGCTGCCGGAAGACGGGCTGTACTCAGGCTTTGACGCCGCCTCGCAGACCTATGATCGCTCGTCGTGGAACTACGAAGAGGGCAATGATGCGGGCGCGCCTTCGCCCGCGCACGCTGCGCCCAAGCCAACCACGCCGCCAGCCCCAGGAACGCCGCCGCCGTTACCCGGGATGCCTCCCAAAGTAGCGTATGACCTTAGCTTGCAGCACCCGCGATGTGTTTTTCAGTTGTTGAAGCAGCAGTATTCGCGCTACACGCCGGAGATGGTCGAGCGCATCACCGGCATCCCCAAAGATCACTTCCTGAAGGCGGCCGATCTTTTCACTTCTATCCGCAAAGATGGCGACATGAAGAAAGTGGCCACCATTTTGTATGCGGTGGGATGGACACAACACACCTTCGGCACGCAGATCATCCGCACCGCAGCAATTTTGCAGTTGCTGCTGGGTAATGTCGGACGCGCCGGAGGCGGCGTCAATGCCCTGCGCGGCCATTCCAACATTCAGGGTGCGACCGACATGGGCGGGGTGTTCGACATTCTGCCCGGCTACCTGAAGGTGCCGAACCCGACCGATGTTGATCTGGCCGCTTGGTTGAAACGGATCACGCCAACTGCATCCAAGCCGGCCCCCTGGGAATCGTTCAATTACTGGTCGAACACGCCGAAGTTTGCGGTTTCCTATTTGAAAGCGCTGTACGGCGATGCGGCCAGGAAGGAGAACGATTTTGCTTTCCATTACATGCCCAAGGTGGACCGCAACTACTCCTGGACACAGATCTGGGACAACATGTATCGCGGGTCGGTAAAGGGGCTGTTCGCGTTCGGCATGAATGGCGTGGCGATTGGACCAGATTCGCAAAAGAATATCGATGCCTTGAAGAAAGCCGATTTCCTGGTGGTGGGCGAGATTTATCCCGATGAGACCAGCGAATTCTGGAAGTCCCCGGGAATCACACCTGAGGAAATGAAGACCATCAACACCACCGTCTATCGCCTGCCCTGCGCGGGCTTTGCCGAAAAAGATGGGTCGTTCACCAACTCGGCGCGCTGGCTGCAATGGAAGAACGTCGCGGTTCCACCTCCGGGCGAAGCTCGGCTGGACCAGGACATCGTGGCGCAAATCTTCCTCAAGGTGCGTGAACTTTACCAGAAGGAAGGCGGCAAGTTCGCGGACCCGATCCTAAATCTCACCTGGGCGTACACGAATCCGCAGCACCCAGCTCTTGGAGAGTTGGCCAAGGAGTTGAATGGCAAGGCGCTGTCGGACCTCACCGATCCCAAGACGCAGGTGACCATCAAGCGCGGCCAGCAATTGCCGGGTTTCGCCTGGCTGAAAGATGACGGCACCACTGCCTGCGGAAACTGGCTTTATTCCGGATGCTGGACCGAGGCGGGAAACCAGCTCATACGCCGCGGCACGGAGGATCCTTCCGGCCAGGGCATTTATCAGAACTGGGCGTGGTCGTGGCCGGCGAATCGCCGCGTGCTGTATAACCGCGCCTCCTGCGATCCCTCGGGAAAACCCTACGATTCTTCGCGCAAGCAGGTCTGGTGGAATGAGTCCACGCAACTTTGGGTGGGCAACGATGTGCCCGACTTCAAGGCGGATTCAAATCCCAAGGACCACATGGGGCCATTTATCATGAATGCCGAAGGAGTCGGCCGGATATTTGCGCCTTTGGGCCTGTTCGCCGATGGTCCCATGCCGGAGCACTACGAGCCGATCGAGAGTCCCGTCGAAAACGCGCTGCACCCCAAGCAGTCGAATAATCCCGTAGTGAAGAGACTCAAGACTCCGGCGGACAAGTACGCCACACCGGGCGACGGCTTCAACATTATCTGCACCACCTACCGTCTGACCGAGCACTACCACTACTGGACTAAGAACAATCCGATGAACGTGCAGCTCGTTCCTGAACCGTTCGTCGAGATTCCTGTGGAGTTGGCGGCGGAGCTGGGCATCAAGGGCAACGACAAAGTGAAGGTCACCAGCGCGCGCAGTTATTACCTGGCCAAGGCGTTCGTCACCAAACGCATCCGGCCGATGATGATCGACGGCAAGAAGGTCTATCAGATCGGCATTCCGATCCACCAGGGTTATCGCGGTATTCAGGAAGATGAGGGCAAGGACGCGCGGACGATCTTAAACCGGCTTACTCCGACCGTGATTGATCCCAACGCATTCACGCCGGAGTTCAAGGGCTTTCTGGTGAAGCTCGAAAAGGCATAAGGAAAGGTTATGAGCCAGGCGACATTGGCAGTCCGAAGAATTTCCGGCCATGCCGGACCCGCTCCTGGAGAGGGCGTCGAACGCGACTATCAGGTTTGCAAACTGGTGGACACCACCACTTGCATCGGCTGCAAAGCCTGTGAAGTAGCCTGTGTCGAATGGAACGGATACGAGTTCACTGACACTGTGTTCGACAACAGTTACCAGACCATGCCGGCGACGACGTGGAAGTACTGGAACCTGATCAAGTTCAATGAGCACGAGAACTCCGACGGCACCATCAGTCTGCTCATGCGCAAAGATCAGTGCATGCACTGTGCCGATCCCGGCTGTCTGGCAGCTTGCCCCGCCGACGGCGCCATCGTGCAATACACCAACGGCATCGTCGATTTTCAGCAGCAGAATTGCATTGGCTGCGGATACTGCGTCGCGGGCTGCCCGTTCGACATTCCCAAGTTCAATCCAGCGACCAAGAAGATGTTCAAGTGCACGCTATGTGTGGACCGGGTGAGCGAGGGATTGGAACCAGCGTGCATCAAGTCTTGTCCCACCGGCTGCCTGCACTTCGGGACCAAGGACGACATGAAAGACCTTGCCGAGGCTCGGGCCGCGCAGCTTCGTGACAACTTCGGCTTTGAAAAAGCGGGCGTCTATGATCCCGCGGGCGTGGGCGGAACGGGAGTGATCTATGTGCTGCACGACGCCACCAATCCCGAAGCTTACGGCGGATTGCCCAAAGACCCGCAAGTTCCCTGGGTGGTGCGCTTCTGGAAAGGGCCGGCGAAGTGGATCGGAAACTTGGCCATGCTGGGCGGCGTCATCGGCGTGACCCTGCACTATTTGCGCTTCGGTCCCAAGGAAGTACACGCCCGGAAGAACGGGAATGGAGGACACCCGTGAGCACCTCGCACGTTATTTCCTCTGGACACACCGCTGGCGAGAGCGACGGTCGCATTTGTCGCTACACCCTTGCTGAGCGCGTTCATCACTGGGTTGGCGTCTTTTCTTACGTCTATTGCCTAATCACCGGACTCGCCTTTTGGTCTCCTTATATGTTCTGGCTGGCGGTGCTGGTGGGCGGCGGCGCGACCGCCCGCTTCTGGCATCCCTGGCTTGGCGTGGCCTTCACGCTCTCCATGTTCTGGATGTACAAAATGTGGCGCCCCGACATGCTCATCACCGAGCCGGACCGGCGCTGGTCGAAAACGATGAAGCAATACATCGAAAACGACGACCAGAACCTGCCGCCCGAGGGCCGCTTCAACTACGGCCAGAAGTTGTTTTTCTGGCTGATGTTCTATGGCGTGATCCTGCTGCTAGTTTCAGGCATTGGGATGTGGTTCGTGGAATCCATCCCGTGGAGTCTGCGCTGGCTGCGTTATCTGGCGGTCACGGTGCACGTGGTTGCGGCCATGGCGACGATTGGCGGCTTCATCATTCACGTTTACATGGGCACGGCCATGGTCCGTGGCGGATTCACGTCCATCATTCGTGGCGAAGTTAGCATCGCCTGGGCGAAAACCCATCACCGCCTCTGGTACGAGCAGGTCACCAAGGGAACGTCCGCAGAGAAGTGATTGCCCAATCAGGGCCGCAGGGACACGCTAACGTCCTGATCGCCGGTTGCCCGGTACGGCGACTCCGGAGGAGCGGCAGAGGATGAATTCCACCTGCCGTGGTCCAACAGTATAGCACGGAATCCCCGCCAGGAGCCGTAGTTCCCGCCCCAAACCCCGCATTGGGCGTTGCATTCCGAGGCATTCGGTTGTAACTTATCCGAGGTGGAAAGCGAGAGCTAAATCCTTAATGAGGACTATTCAGATGAAGAAGATGGCAGGGCTGGGAGTGGCAATATTGTGCGGGGCCGCGCTTATATTGGCAACAAGTTCTGCCCTGGCGGAGTCGCATCTAACCATGACGCGGCACGTGCCCGAGGCGGTCGAAAACGGTAACGCGCGGTTGGTGGGCCAGCCTTCCGCCACGCAGCATCTCAGCCTGGCAATTTCTCTGCCCTTGCGCAATGAAAACGCTCTCGACGATCTTTTGCGGCAGACCTACGATCCCCAGAGTCCCAGCTACCGGCACTATTTGAGCGTGCAGGAATTCACTGAGAGATTTGCCCCGACGGCCGCAGACTATGAAGTGGTTCGCCAGTTTGCACGGACCCACGGCTTGACGGTGGTGGACACTGCCGCCAATCACATGGTGCTGGATGTTGAAGGGCCGGTGGCGAACATCGAGAAGGCCTTCCAGGTGAAGATGGGTCTCTATCAGCACCCAACCGAAAACCGCACTTTCTACTCGCCTGACCGTGAGCCTTCGCTCGACCTGGGAGTTTCCGTGCTGCACATTTCCGGCCTGGATAATTTCACCCTGCCGCGTCCCAAGAACAAGAAAGCCTCCCCGCAACCGGGCGCGATTCAGCCCACCGGCTCGGGCCCGGGTGGCCAGTATGTAGCCAGCGACATGCGCGCGGCTTACTACGGGTCGGGCGCTCTCACTGGCACTGGCCAAACCGTCGGGCTGTTTGAATTTGCGGGATACGAGGTCAGCGATGTTCAGCTCTACTTCAAGACCCTGAATCAGCCCTTCAATGTTCCGATCAATGGAGTGTCGCTGAATGGGGTCCCTCTCAAGTGTCCTCCGCAGTCGTGCGACGACAGTGAGCAAGCCATCGACATCGAGATGGCCGTGGGCATGGCGCCCGGCCTGAGCCAGGTGCTGGTGTACGTGGGAGCCAGCGACGTTTCCATCTTCAACCAAATGGCCGTCGACAACGTCGCCAAAACCCTAAGCTGTTCCTGGGGATGGAGCGACGATGAGAGCAGCCTGGATCCAATTTTCAAGGAAATGGCGATGCAGGGTCAGAGCGTCTTCGTGGCCTCCGGCGACGACGGTTCCAATACCCCCGGCGATGTGGTCTGGCCGGCCGACGATCCTTATATCACTTCCGTCGGCGGCACCGACATCAACACCAATGGCCCCGGCGGCCCCTGGCAATCGGAAACCGGGTGGAGCGGCAGCGCGGGCAGCCCGTCCAAGAACGGCATTCCGATTCCCTTCTATCAGAAGCTTCCGGGAGTCATCAACTCCTCGAACAAGGGATCGAAGACGCTGCGCAACTATCCCGATGTCTCCGCAGAATCCAACACCAACCAATGGAGTTGCTATGACGGAAGCTGCTTCGGAGACAACGGCGGAACCAGCTTTGCCGCTCCGCAATGGGCGAGCCTGATCGCGCTGGCCAATCAGAAGGAGGTTTCCCAGGGAAAATCCACTCTCGGGTTCTTGAATACCCGTCTCTATAATATTGGGATCGGAACGCGTTACAAGAATGTTTTCCACGATATCACCAGCGGCAATAACGGTGGCTACAACGCGGTGCAAGGCTACGATCTGGTCACCGGGTGGGGCAGCCCGGTTGGCTCAGTGATCAATTCCTTGCTGGAGATTCATCCCGAGTAGCGGGATGTTAGTCTAGGAAGTGGCAGCGGCCAGGAAACAGTCCGTCGGCTGCAGCGTTGCATAGGACAGATCTTTCAGGCCGTTGCGGCTACTTGTCCGCCAGGACGAAGTTTGATGGGAAGACTGGGGATGTGAGGCAC
>Ga0335081_10006906_pt1 | contig 18104 bp, 17 predicted proteins | sample Lox_Sample_35_FD_206713 | JGI IMG/M metagenome (GOLD analysis project Ga0335081, IMG submission 206713) | Soil microbial communities from Loxahatchee National Wildlife Refuge, Florida, United States - Lox_Sample_3.5 | ecosystem: Environmental > Terrestrial > Soil > Wetlands | place: USA... | reverse complement strand
ATGGCGCTTCTCCTTGAGTCCGTTGTCGCGACGCTCATTCGCGCACAACGTAGGGATGGAACTCGACGTGGTTCGCCTAACGGACGAAGTCGTACTGCACGCTCATCTGGATCCGCGTGTCGTTGGCATGATTGCCGTCGAAGGTCTTGTTGTTGCCGTAGAGCAATTCGGCGCCGACGTTGAGCGATCCCGCGGGGTTCCAGATCAGGTTCGCCGAGTAGTATTGCGTCTCCTTGAATGACGTCGGCGCCTGGAACGACTTGTTGTTCATCCCGAGCCAGCCGATCACGCCGGTCGAGCGGAGCTTCGGCGCCCAGTAGTGCGTGTAGCCGGCATACGCGCCGTATTCCTCGAGCGCCTGGAGGTTGCCGCTCGGGTCGACCGCCGCGTCGAGACCGGAGCCGGCGATGTCGGAGACATAGCGGGCGATGCCCTTGCCCCAGACCCCGCCAGCGACCATGTAGTCGTCGCCGAAGGTCTTGAGGCTGCCGGCGACATGCAATCCGTAGCCGTCGGTGCTGTCGCTGGGCCCCTGGCCGCTGCGCCAGTTCAAACGTCGGTAGAGGCCTGCGAGCTGCACGTGCCCCGCATCGACTTCGTAGCGCACGCGCCCCGTGATGTCGGGAAAGGTCGACTTGCCGCTGCCGATCGGCGCGGTGATCTCGGCCGAGGGTGCCTCAGCGGAGAGGGTGAAGTTCGTGTGCTCGTTGGCCTTCCAGGTGTAACGCGCCTGGGCGAGGAGCAGGAACGGCGCGGCGCCCGGACCTTCGAAATCGAGGGTGTCCGGAAGCGCGTCGTTGTCCATGAAGGCGCTGAAGCTGTAGCCCGCCCCGAGATTCTCGAGCTGGCCGAAGGCGTGCCGCAGCCGGAACTGGTAGCTGCCCGGATCGAATCCGAAGCTCGCGTTGCCGAACCAGTCGCCTTCGAAGTAAAGCCGTGCGGGTCCCGCTTCGGTGTCGCGCCGGAAGTCGAGGTTGAGCCGCGTCTGCTTGGCATGGACGGTGAACTGCGAGCCGCGCTGGGTGTCGGGACCGGACGTCGGAATGGCGGCGGTGATGAAGTAATCGAAGCTGCTGATAGGCTTCGTGTCGTAGATGAAATCGACCTTGGCGTAGCCGCCGACCTTCATGATCGTGTCGGTGCCTGGGATCTTGAAGAAGCCCTTTAGCTTCGGATCGATCGGCGCGTTGTCGACGCGCTGCGCGGCGCTTTCGTTGTCCTTCAATGTCGCGGGTGGGATGTAGGGCGCAGCGGCGGAGGCGGGCAGCGGCTGCACGGCCTCGACCGGCGGCTTGGTCTCGCTCGGCGCGGGCGCCGCTTTGGCTTCGGCCTTTTCGGTTTCGAGCACTTGGATCCTCTGCTCGAGCTTCTTGAGCTCGGCCTTGAGGTCGGAGAGCTCGTCGGCGTGCACGCGCGACGCGAAAACGAACAGCAGGATCGCACCGAGGGCCATGGCGACAAAGAGTGCGAGGCGATGGTGCCGGCTTGACGATTCCTGATGCCAGGCCGTCGACCGAACCATGAATTGACGGATGGGTACGTCCGTACTTTCGGTTTTGCGCATCTCGAACCTCCCTTGACCATCGCGCGAGGAGAAAGCGAGCGCGTGGATCGCTTTAGAGACCTCTGGCCTTGCCGGCCAATACGGGGTACTTATGCGCCTGTAACGAGTCGCGTCCCTTGACCATCGTCAAACATGACGCAGGAATGGAAGCGAGCTAAGGACTGTGGGGCGGGGATGGACTGTAACTTATATCGTTATAGCGACGACGGCGGTCTAAACCCTTCTATCGGGGTTAGGTTCTCGGCTTCAGCGCCTCGACAGCTTGCGATTTCTCAGCACGCAGAGCAGATCGGCCGCGATGTGCGCCGCGGCCAGCGCGGTGATCTCCCCGTGGTCGTATGTGGGAGCGACTTCGACGATGTCGATGCCGACGAGATTCACGGGTTCCAGGCCGCGGACGATGTGCAACGCCTGAGCGCTGGTCAGCCCCCCGGGCACGGGCGTACCCGTGCCCGGCGCATACGCCGGGTCGAGGCAATCGATATCGAAGGTAAGATACGCCGGCGCGGCGCGGACGCGCTCCATGATGCGCGCGAGGGCTGCCTGCGAGCCCAGCTCGTGAATCCACGGCGCGTCAAGCGTCTCGATACCGGTCGCATTGTCCGTCCAGGTGCGGATCCCGATGTGGATCGAATGCTCGGCATCAAGGAGGCCTTCCTTCCGCGCGCGATCGAACATCGTGCCGTGGTTCAAGCTGTCCGGCCCCTCGTCCGGCCAGGTGTCGGTGTGCGCGTCGAAATGGATGAGGGCGACCGGCCGCCCCAGCTTCTCGACATGGGCCTTGAGCAGCGGATAGGTGATGTAGTGATCGCCGCCAAAGGTGAGCATGGTCGCCCCGCTCGCCAGGATCGAGCGTGCATGCTCCAGAATGGCGCCTGTGAGCGTGGACGGGCGGGCGGCATCGAGCCAGCAGTCGCCATAATCGATGACCGCGAGGTCGTCGAAGGGGTCGAATCCCCATGGAAAGGCCTTAAGCTCCGCGGCTTGCACGCTGGCCGCGCGGATCGCCGCTGGTCCGAAGCGCGCGCCGGGGCGGTAGGTCGTCGCGAGGTCGAGTGGGATGCCGCTCACCACGACGTCGACGCCTGTCAGGTCGCGCGTGTACCTGCGGCGCATGAAGCTCAGGACGCCGGCGAACGTGTTCACCGGGCTGCGGCCGTAAAACCCGTCGCGGCGCATCATATCCCGCCGCCCCACCGATACTGCCACGCGACCCCGAGGAGATCGTAGCTGTTGCCGGTGCGGGCCGACACGCCCCTGCTCGCGTAGAGCTTGACGGAGTTGTTAATGTCCACCGGAAACGCGAGCGTCGCACCTACGCGCCAATTCTGCTGGAGGTCGCTTTGCAGCGCTCCATTGAGGGTCGAGCGACCGCCCGCGAAGTACGTCAGGTCCGCCGAGCCCCAGATCCCGGAGCGGGAGTTGTAGATCGCATGCCCCTGGAACGAATACAGCGGGTCCTGCGAGCGCTTGTTGCCGTTGAAGAAGTCGTTGTTGGTCGTGAACAGCGTCGCTGCAGCCTGGAACTCCAGGGTCCACGGACCGAGCTGCTTCGAAACCCCGATCTCCGGCTTGAAGAACCAGCGGCGCGCGCCGAGGTTGACGATCTTCGTGTCGTCGTACTGCCCGGCCGGCACCGAGACCTGCAGGCTCGCGCCCACGATGAGGTCCTGCTCGTAGGACCTGAACTCGGGCAGCGTCAGCGCCGGCGCGCCGTAGAGGTTGACCGAGAGCCGCAGCAGGGGATCTCCGAACCCGTTGACTTCGCGCTGCACCGGATCGCCCTGGTAGATCGCCGATCCCGAAAGCCACGTGTACGGAACGATGACGTCGAACTTCCCCGACGTGCCCCACAGGTCCAGCGACCTCGCGTAGCCGACGACCGCGGAAGAGGTTGCGAGCTTGGGATCGGTGATCGGCAGCGAGGTGTCGAAGGCGATCCCACCCCGCGTGTAGGCGTAGCCGCCGATGAGGAAGTTCACGCCCACTGGCGCGTTGGAGTAGGACCGGGGCTCGATGCTCTGCGCGCGAACCGCGGGCGCGCTCGCCAGAAGCGCGCACGAAGCGACCGACGCGATCAGGAATGGTTTGGCCAGGAAGGCTTGCATTGGCGGGGCGGTTCGGAAGGGCCACAATGTCCGAGCGCGCTCTCGACCCGTTGCTTCCTAGGCGAGTCGATACGCGCTCCGCGCCGCACCAACCAGCTATGGTGTGCGGGCGTCAGTGGGCAGCAGGCACTCCAGTTGTGCTCCCGACAGGTTGCGTGACGATACGCGCGCCGGCGTCCTTGAGCAACCGCTTGAACTCGGGCGAATCGCGGATGATCGTCGCCGCAGCGGCACGCAGGCGGTCGACCGCTTCCGACGGAAGGGCGAACGATGTCGGCAGTTCGTTCAGGTAGTCGCGCTCCGCCTCGTCCTTGAGCATCGCGAAGGAAACGTCGATGGCGTAGAGGTCGATGTTGGGCGTTCTCAGCAGCTTCGCGGCTTCCGGGTCCTTGGCCGCGTCGAAGGCCGGTGACTCCCGTATCCGGCGCATCGCTTGCCATCGCGCGATGGTATCCCGTATCTCCTCGACGCTTTCGTACGAATAGTGGTCGATGGGCACACCGGTTGCTTTGATCAAAACCGGGAGCGCACCGGGGCCGTCTTCCTTCTCGTACCAGTCGGTCTTGGGAGAGGAGCGTGAATTGACGATGAACACGACGATCCTGCGCACGTTGTCCAACGGCGAAGGCTGCCCGACCGACTCCAGCGCCTCCAGATCTTGGATCGTCTCTACAACGGCGCGCATCCCCAGGTTGTCCGAGAGGCCGCCGTCGAGCAGGTGGATGTAGGGGCGGTGGGCGCCGTCATCGTAGGCGAGCAGATCCTGCAGGCGCGTCAGTGCGCGGGCTGCCGGCCGCGGTGCCGTCGCCGGATCGGAAAAAATCGTAAGAAATGGAGGCAGACTGAAATGGCAGGTGCCGCCGTAGTTGTTCAAGGTTACCGGCGAGAACGCCACCGGTACCGCTGAGGATGCCGTGGCTGCGCGAGACAGCGGGACGGCGTCGAGGTTCGAGCAGAAGACGTCGAACATCCCCTGGAAAAAGGGTATGCGCGCGCCGTTCCCGATGTCTGTCGCCGACGCGATGATCAGCGGGCCGTCGCCGCGGTCGAGATCGGCAAAGGTCGCGCCGTGGAACAGGATGTCGTCGTAGAGCTTCGAGGCCGTCTCGGCACGTCCCCAGTCGCCCCAGCTCCCCGGGCTCAGGACACGCTGGATCAATTCTCCCTGCACATTGCGCTTGAGGAAGCTCGTCTCGTAGAGGTCGAACAGCTTTTCGCCGTAGAGGCCGTAGGCCAGCGCGGTGAAGCTGCCGCCCGATACGCCCGTGATGACATCGACCTCGTCGAGCATTCGAATGCTGTTGCCCTTCGGGCCGATGACCTCGATCGGCCGCAACGCTTCCAGGACCCCGTAGGAGAACGCCGCCGCGCGCGTGCCCCCTCCGGAAAAGGCGAGGACGACCAGATTCCGCGGGTCCTTGAAGTGCGCCTGGCGCGTCAGATACCGGTAGCCCGTCGTTCGATCCATCTCGGTGATCGGCGGGTTGATGGGGCGTGTCGCGCATCCGCCCAGCATCGCGAGGACGACGACAACGATCAAAGAGCGAAAACGCGATGAACTCATGAGCACCACGAGCCTTCCAAGACTTGACCCTCGCAGCTTAGCTTCGCGCCGCGGCGCGCGTTTGCGCCAAGTCAAAGGCGGGCAGATCGGTGGGCTCGGTCGCGGCCTCCGAGTGTCGCTCATCATGGATGCGACCAAGGGACCGCTGTTCATCACACCGAAACGCGGGTCGCGCGTGGAGCCGAAATAAGCGCATCCATCGCTGGCCGCCGCGTCGCCCCGCTGAAAGCCGGCGGTCGAGAAAAGCGCCGGACGACCCTTACGTCCGCGGCTCGCCGTTGCGATTGACCCAGCTCGTCGGCGGCGGCGGCGCGTTGAGCTGCACGTGGTGCTCGAGGCCGTCGAAGTAAGACATTACGTCCCAGTAGTCCGGACGCGCCGAACCGGGAACGACGGCGCAGCGCTGGACGTCCTGGCTGTACACCCCGCCGGGGCTCCTTCCGACATTGGCGCCGATCGCGGCTCCCGCTACGGCACCGCCCGCCGTCGCGACGTCCTGGCCGCGACCGCTGCCGACGTGGTGCCCGAGCACGCCGCCGATGATCGCGCCCACGACGGCGCCGGGCACGTTGGGCGCAGACTGCGCCGGCTCGACAACCTGCTGGCGCTAGTCCCCGAAATCGTAGAGGTGCGTGTTGTCGGCGTGTTTCTCGCTGTCCGCCTTGGCGCTGCGAGTGGCACGCTCGGCGGCCTCCGGATAGGCCATGGGGGTCTTGCTCTTCTCGATCTCCAGGAGCTTCGTTTCGTCGTTCACCCGGACGCTGTACTTGCCGAGGTTGTAGAGCAAGTACATCGCGTAGAGGTTGTCGAAGTCTTGGTAGTGGCCCTGTTCCTTGCGGAAGTCCAGCGATAGGACGGAGGGAAAGCGGTTGGGCAGGTCCTTGAACGCCACCTTCTCCTCCTCATGCGGATCCACGTAGGTCGAGCCGTCGTACTTCTTGTAAAGCACCACGTCCAACCGGTAGCCTTGCGCGTTCCACTGCTTGAGGAGCTTCATCGCCATCTCGGTGGGGATGTTGGCCCTGACGGCCGACGCCACCTTGCGTCCGGAGAGGAGGGGGCCACCCTTCACCTCGAGCCCCTTGTATCCAGCGCCGTACTTGAAAGCCGAACCGATAGTCTTGGCGCAGTTGAGATTCAGGTAGTCGTATGCGATCTCACCGTGGTGGTACGTGGTGTTTCTGGCGTGGTCGCGATAGTCGTCGTTGATGCGCTGGAAGAAGGCGGCCAGCGCTTCCTTCTCGGTGGCCGGCACGCCGTAGATGCGCACGCCGATGACCGATCGCTTGTAGATCTCGCCGAAGTCGAGCCCGAACGAGGCCTTGTCATCGAGCGAGGAGGTCGTCCTGAATAGGTACTCCTTCTTCGGGATCCTGACCATGAGATCGTCGGTGTAGAAACCGCTCTTGTGCTCGGGCTTGCGGTCGGCGTAGAAGTTGGCCGAGTAGACGATGTCGTCGCCTTGCGCCGCGTCGCGGATGGCCAACGCCAGGTGACCCGCCGAGCCGCCCTTGGAGGTACCGAAGCTGATCAGCAACTCCAGGTCGTATGGATCCTGTCGCAGGACGTTCGAAATCCCGTCGATGTTGGCGGGTTCCGGCCCGCCCTTGCTTCCGAAGTCGGCGGCCGCCGCCTCCGCCGCGAAGATGAGCGCTGCCGCTATGCAGCAAACCGCGGTCCTCATCCGAGGCCTTCCTTTACCGCATCAGCGTAATCGGTTCACCGCAATCTAACAGTCCAGCCCGGCTTCCTATGGGCAGGAACCGCCGAGCATCCCGGCCTTGACCTCCGGGTTCGGTGGCTCCGCGCCGAGCCAGATCGACAGGAATGCCTTGGCGAAGTCATCGCCCTTGATGGTGCCTTTTGCTGCGCCCTTCACATTCACCTCGAGGCCCGTGCCCGGCTTGTGAATGAACGTCAGCCGGTCGCCGGTCTTGACATCGGCCATCCAGGCGTTGAGCTCGCCGATGCGATCCTTCAGCGCGGGGAGCTGATCCTTGGCGTTCTTTTCGAATCCTTCGCTCCACCCCTTCCGAATGTCGTTGGCGCCGACGTCGCGCACGAACTGAAGGATGAGCTCGCTCGGTGTATTCGATGCCAAGAGCGCGTTCGCGTCGTTCGATGGCTTGGCGACATACAGCGCGGCAACGTAGACATTGACCTTGAATGCCGTCGCCTGGCGCATTCCGAGCCCGTTGAGCGTCAGATTGCTGCCTTCGACCTGGGCCTGGTCGGGAAAGCTGACGCCTTTGCATTCCTTGCCCTGCGCGACACCCATACCCAGAGCCGCGACGACGAATGCCTGCAACGCAAGTCTTTTCATGTCCGGTTTCACTTTGTCTCCAAGGCCTGTGCTAGATGGTCGTCATTTCGCTGCTGCACTGGACCCGCCAGCCTTTCCACGAGAGATGACCAAGGGCGCATCGATCGCCTGCATCACGTAGGACACCGGCAGGCCGTTTTCCAGCAGGGTCGTCATCGCCCGCAGGTACTTGCGGATGTGACGGAAGAATTTCTTGTAACCGGGACAGAGGTAATGCAGTCCCGGCTCGCCGGTGGGCGCCGTCGCGAAACGATGTTTCGGACATCCACCCCAGCATGCTTCCAGCACCTCGCACTCGCGGCAGTAGCGAGGCAGCGTCGTTTCCTTGTGCGGCCCGAAGCCGGAATCGACAGAGCGCTGGACCATCTGCCCGAGATCGTCCTTGAGCACGTTGCCGAGGGCGTATTCGGGGTAGACATAGTGGTCGCAGGCGTAGACGTCGCCGTTATGCTCCAGCGCCACGGCGCGTCCGCACTGGCGCGAGAAGATGCACACGGGCGAGCCGTTGCCGATCCAGGCGTTCAGCGCCCACTCGAAGTTCATCACGAAGATGTCGCCGACATCCTTGCGCACCCATTCCTCGAGGATCGCGACGAGGAAGTCTCCGTAGGCCTCGGGCTCGACCGTCCAGGGCGTCACGGTCGTGTTCGGTTCGGGCGTGGTAAGCGACGCGGGCTTGGCCAGCCAGAGCCCGATCTTCTGCGTCGACGGATCGGGCTGGCGCTCCACGATCGGCGTGAACTGGATGTACTTGATGCCGGCGGCGCGGAAGAAGCGGTACACCTCCAGCGGGCGCTGCGCCGTCTGCCGGGCCACGCAGGCCAGGACATTGAAGTCGACACCATGCTTTTGCAGCAGTCGAACGCCGGCCATCACCCGCTCGAACGTGCCGCGGCCGTGGCGGTCCTTGCGGTAGGCGTCGTGGATCTCCTGCGGGCCGTCGAGACTGATGCCGACGAGGAAACCGTTCTCCTTGAGGAACGCGCACCACTCGTCGTCCAGTCGCATGCCGTTCGTTTGCAGGCTGTTGCGGATCTGCTTGCGACCGCGGTGCGGACGCTGCGATTCGATCACCTTCCGGAAGAAGTCGAGTCCGATCAGCGTCGGCTCGCCGCCGTGCCAGACGAACTCGACCACCGGCGTGGGTTGCGCCGCGACATATCCGTCGATGTACCTGGCGAGCACCTCGTCCGGCATGCGATAACGCTCGTCGCTGTCGAAGAGCGCGCGCTTCTCGAGATAGAAGCAGTAGTCGCACTTGATGTCGCAGATCGGCCCCATGGGTTTGGCCAGCACATGGATGCCCGGCAGACTGCGAGCGGGCTTGTGCACGGCTACCTGCGGAGCGTCGATCGTCATGACGGCCGTTTTGTGCGAGCTGATCTTGTTATCACGCATGTCGCGGAGCGCTTCGCGTCGATCTCTCCGTCGCGATCTTGCCCGTTTCGATCATCCGTGCAATCCCGGCAGCGGCACCGGGGCTTTGTGGACACGCAATACGCATTTTGAGACACCGGCGCCAAGCGGGCTTGCGGCAGATCAAGGAAGTTCCCTCCGGAGGGAGCTATCGCTGGGTACGGCTGCGCGAGTTGCGGCGACCGTCTCGGCCCGATGGCCCTACTGCTCGCTTTTGAGCCGTCGAAAGCCTTCGAGGAGCGGATGCCACCCATAGACGAACGTGAGCATGAAACCGTCCATGCGAAGGTCCCCGGGAGCACTGTCGTGAACGGTCGACTTGTAGCCGAGGGTGACGTTCAGGTTGTCGTTGATCTGGTACCCGAGCGTGAGTCCGACGCCGACGTTGTTGAGCTTGTCCCCGGCGACGCCGTTGATGCTCGCTTTCCCCCCGGTGTACCAGGCGGCATCGATCGCGCCCCAGAAGTGCTCGGTAAAGTCGCGCGTCAAGTGCGCGTCGAGCTGGAACAGCGGATCGGTCTTCAGCGTCTGCCCGAGATAGTCGGTGTTGTTTCCGAAGAACCATACGGCAGGCAGGAACTCCAGCGTCGTGCGCCGGCCGGGCACCCATTCCCCGAGCTGCCAGACGATGGGCGCCCCCACGCGCCCATACCAGCGGTTCTGCCCGATATTCAGCGCCTGGTCGTTGTGGTACTCGCCGATCGGGAGCGCCACGTCGGCCAGCAGATCGACGGAGAATCCCGGCTCGTAGCGCAGCAAGTCGGGGATGTCTTTCTGCGCCGGCGGCCCGAGGACGTTGAGGTCGAACTCGAGCATCGGGTCGCCGAACCCGCGCGCCGACTGGTTGGCCGTCTTGCCGGCCACGGTGACATCGCCCGAGACTCGCCCCATCGGCAGGAGGATCGCACCCATTGCAGAGCGATCGAACAGAGAGAATGTGCGCGCATAACCGGCCAGGGCCAGCGTGCCGTCGAAGTTCGCTCCAGGCGTCACCACATGCGCCGGGTCGAATGGGTTCGTGTTGCCGCTGATCGAATTGACGATGAGCGGCACCGCATTCGCGTCCGAGAGCGTCTTCCAGTAGAAGCGCGCCGGGACCTGGGCCAACGTCGGCGGCGCAAACAGCGCACCCCCGACGGCGATCGCGGCGAGGAACGCCCGCAACCGAGTGCTCGATTTCATGGGACCTCCGATGTTGTTCATGAGACGACCGGATCTATCGCTCGATTCGTGGTTCGGTAAGGCTCAAGGCTTGGGGTCGGCCAGCATGTCCGCAGGCGGCGCGAACTGGCGCCTGTAGATGAGCGGCGGAAAGCCTGCGTCGACCGGCACGCGCTTCGGTAGCTGGTCATCGAGAGCCTCGTAGGGGGAGCGGCTCGGCAGTACCACGTGGTTTTCACGGACATAGCGGTCCCAGAGCGTGACCAGGGCTCGCACCTTGTCGGGTCGCGCGGCAGCGAGATCGTTCCGCTCCGCGGGATCGGTCGCGAGGTCGAAGAGCTCCCAGTCGCCCGTGCCCAGCGGCTTGTATTCCCAACGCAGCTTCCAGTCCCCCTGCCGCACGGCGCGGTTGCCGAAGACCTCCCAGCCGAGGTAGTCCTGCTCCGTGCGTGGCGAATCGACCCTCCCCGCGAGCAACGGGCCCCAGGACTTGCCCATGAGCGGCGGCAGCTCGTGCCCGTCCCGGCTCGCCGGATAGCGCGTACCGGCGATCTCGAGCAGCGTCGGCATGATGTCCGCCACGTGCATCAGGCCGTGGTTGATGCTGCCCTTGGGTCGCTTGACCACCGGTCCGCTGACGATGAGGGCGTTCCGGATACCGCCTTCGGCCAGCCAGCCCTTGTACTGGCTGAACGGCGTCATGGAAACCTGCGCCCACATCGGGCCGTAGCCGACGTACGAGCCCGGATCTCCCCAGGCGTGGAAATCGGTCTGCGACCAGCTGATCGCCGCGAAGAGGTAATCGCGCGTTGCCGGCGTGCCCGCGATCATCTTGAAGAGGTCGGTGCCTTCGGCGCCGTTGTCGCCGAACACGAAGAAGACCGTGTTCTCGTACTCGCCGATCTGCTTGAGATGGTCGATGAGACGGCCGACGTGGTAGTCGAGGTTCTCCACCATTCCCGCGTAGAGCTCCATCTTCTTGCCGAGCACTGCCCGGGTCGCGGGTGCCAGCACGATGGGGTCCGGAACGAACCACATCCGCTCCGAAAGCTTCGTGCCTGCGGGCATGATGCCGAGGTCGATCTGCCGCTTGAGGCGTTCCTCCCGGATCGCGTCCCAGCCCTTGTCGTACTCGCCGACGTGGCGGGTGCGCCATTCCTGCGGAAGGTGATAGGGATCGTGCGGCGCCTGGGCGGAGTAGTAGGCGAAGAAGGGCTTGCCGTCGGCCCGGTTGGCGTCGATGTATCCGATCAGCTTGTCCGTGTAGGTCTTCGTCGCGTAGTAGTTGTCAGGAAGGTGCGTGAGATACCGCCCATCCTCGGTGAAGACGGATTTCGGCGACGCGGCGGTGAAATTCGTCATGTCCCAATAGCTGCCTGCCCCGTCGAGGAGCGAGAAGTCGCGCTCGAAACCGCGTGCAGCCGGAATCTGCGAGGGCTGCTTGCCCAGGTGCCACTTGCCTACCATGTAGGTGTGATAGCCGGCATCCTTGAGCAGCTGCGGCAGGGTGGCTACGCGGTCGTTGAGATAGCCTTCGTAGCCGTCCACGCCCCACTGGTTGGGCGCCGTCCACTCGTCCATGTTGCCCAGGCCGTTGAGGTGCGTATCGACGCCGGTCAGCAGCATGGCTCGCGTCGGCGAGGAACTCGCATGCGTGTAGAAGTTCGAGAAGCGCACGCCCGCGCTCGCCAGCGCGTCGAGGTTCGGCGTCTTGATCTCGCTGCCGAACGCGCCCATGTCGGCATACCCCAGGTCATCGCCGAGGATGATGACGACGTTCGGCCGGCGGGGCGCATCGACGGCGGAAGCTATAGCGGGCGCGCCCAGCGCCGCGATCAGGCCGACGGCGGCCAGCGCTCTCCACAACGCCCTGCGGTTGCCCGGTTTCCTGACTGCGGTGCGCATCGAGCGGTGCAGCACGGTCTTCATTGCTTACTCCCCGGCTCTTCAGCCTCTCAGAACTCGACCTCGATTCCTCGCGCCTTCGCCATCGAAACTCCTCGCCATGTCCCAAGGCGCATCCGCCGGTTCGTTGCGGAATTCCCGGTAGGCCCGTTCGACGCTCGCGTAGAGGCGCGCCGGGCCCCGCCACGTTCGGTACGGTCCGAAATCGATCCGCTTGGAAGCTTCCAGCGAGGTCAGCCCGTGCTCGAAGCACCGCTTTGATTCTTCGCGCACGTAGTCGAGATACGCCTTCATCTCCATCGCCCCTTCAATCCCGCACACCGGTCCATGCCCCGGGACGATGACTTCCGGATCGAGCCAGATGATGAGATCGAGAGTCTTGAACCATTTGTCGTACGTGCCGGTCCAGCCCATGGGGGTGCACTGGCGGAAGATCACGTCGCCCGCGAACACGACCCTTTCCCTGGGCAAGTGAACGATCGTGTCGCCGACCTGGTGGCACGGCCCCACATGGATCAGGTGAACCTCCGTGCCGTCGAGATTCAGCACGTATCGCTCGTCGAACAGGGTCGTCGGCAGCACCAGCCTGATCCCGTCGAAGTCGTAGTCCTGGCGCAGCTGCCTGGCGATTGCGAGTGCTCCGGGGTGGGTCGCCCGGAGCATCACTCGAGAGAGCAAGCGTTCGGCACCGTCGAGCAGCTTCTGGGATTCGCTCGGGTCGGCGACCTGCTTCATGCGGTCCGGCACCGTTCGATGCGCGATGATCTCCGCACCCTCGAAGAGCTGGTTCCCCCACACGTGGGCGCCATCCTCGTGGGTGTTGATCACGCGCTTCGGCATACCCCCCCAGACCTTGCCGAACAGCTCGATCACGCGGCGCGCGTGGGACAGGTCCGCCTGCGTGTCGACGACCACGCCGCCGCCTAGATTGATGAGTCCCGAGTTCGCATCGCGCGCGCGGTTCTTCTCGTTCAGGGCCGCAAAGCAGTTTTCGCTTATTTGCTGCAGTTTCACGATGGCGGATCAAGTTGGAGGTCTGAGCTGCGCGAAGGGTTCGGCATCGGTCAATGCGACGGCTTTGGGCTCAGCCATTCCGCTCTGCCTTTTGGCGCCTCTGGCGCCGTGCGGCGGAAACACTTTCCCTTGACCTCGCGCAATATGCGGGTCGCTTGCTGTCGCGACAATCGGATGCAAACGAGGCACAGTTTCCGGCCAGGGGTCGGGACCGTCTATCGGAATTCCGCAGGACAGCAAAATGTTGGAACGCTCCGTAACCATCGCCCAACCCGCGGTCACGGTTGTCGAGATCAGCGACCCCACCGTCGCCGGCGCCGGCATCGAGCTGATCGACCAAGATGCGGTGCAGCTTCAGTCGATGCCTCTTCGAGCACGACGAGTGATCGTTCGTCTCGAAGCCGCCGCGGTCGTGTTCCATTCGACCAACCTTCGCCTACGAACCCGTACGAGCGTCCGGGAGGGCCTGCTCGCCTACGTCACGTTCGGCCCGCACGCGAGAGGGACGGTGAACGGGCTGCCGGTCCGCCCCGGCTTAGTGCTGGCCGCGGAGCCGGGAGCGGAGGCCAGGTTCGTTGCCGACGCGGACTGGCAGAGCATTGCGTTCCTGCTCCCACCGCAAGGCATCCGCACGCATCTGATTGCCCGCCAACGCGAGAGTGAGTTTCGTTTGCCGCACGGCGTGGAGACGCTGCAGGCGAACGCAGACAGGGTTCTCAGGCTTTTCGAGTGGGGGAAGCGGCTGGTGGACATCGCCGCGCGCCAGCCGGCCCTGTTCAACGAGGGCAAGAATGAGCGGCTCGCCGCCGAAGTCGAGCTGCTCGAGACTCTTTTGGCGACCCTCAGCGTGGCCGACGATTTCGAGCCCACCCGCAGCAACCGGACCCGTCAGGCGCAGAGTCTCATCGTGAAGATCGCCGAGGACTACGCCCTGTCGCAAATCGGCGATCATCTCTGCGGCGGTCATCTCTACGTGAGCGACCTGTGCAGAGTCGCAGCGGTGAGCGAGCGCACCCTGGAATACGCATTCAAGGAGATCCTAGGCTTGACACCGGTGGTTTACCTCGTGCGGCTCAGACTGCATCGGGTGCGCCAGGCGCTCCTGGCAAATACTCAGGGCACAACCACGGTCTCGGCCGAGGCGCTCAACTGGGGCTTCTGGCACTTCGGTGAATTCTCGCGCGCCTACAAGGCCTGTTTCGGTGAGCTACCGTCCGATACTCTGCGACGCAAGCCGATGACCCACACGGGTAAGCCGCAGGCGCAAGGAAGCCGCTTGCTTCTGCCTACCCTCGCCCGGCGCGCGGCCTCCACACTGCGCTGACGCGGCAAGGACGTTGCCTGCCTCGAAGGTCAGAACTGAAGCGGCGTTGATGCAGCATCGGCGCCGCTTGGTCGGTCGAGAACGCCTTCGAACGAGCGCTCTCAACGCTTCGCAGCACGGCCGCTGTCGCGGTGGATCGCACCGTCCGCGCGGATGGTCGTGCCTGCGGCATCAGGCCGCTCCCGGATAGCGCTCAAGCGGGCGGCATCAGGCAGCCATGTAGACGGTGCTCACCAGCTCGTGGCCCTTCCAGAACATGCCGTTGAGCCGCCTGCCCAGTGCGTCGAGTCCCGCCCGGCTCGCCTCCTCGAATGCAATCAGCGCGCCGGGACGATTGCCGGCGCCTTCCACGCGCGCGATGGTGCTGCACTCGAGGTCGGGTGCGTACTTCTTGAGGAAAGCCTTGAGCTCGTCGTCGCTCGTCTCGGGTGCCATGTTGCCGATCCAAAGCTTCATCGCATCTCTCCAGTCTGGACCTCGGCTCGCCTAGGCCATGATGTTGACGCCGCCGTCGACGTACACCGTGCTGCCCGAAAGCCTGCGCGCGTAAGGCGTGGCCAGATAGGCGCAGGCGAAGCCGACGTCCATGATGTCGACCAGCTCGCCGATCGGCGCGCGCTGTGCCGCTTCGTTGAGCATCAGGTCGAAGTCCTTGAGCCCCGACGCCGCGCGGGTCTTGAGCGGCCCGGGGGAAACAGCGTGCACCCGGATGCCCTTGCCGCCGAGCTCGTAGGCGAGATAGCGGCACGAGGTTTCCAGCGCCGCTTTTACAGGCCCCATCACGTTGTAGTTGGGCACGACCTTGTTGGCGCCGTAGTAGCTCATCGCGAACATCGTTCCGCCGTTCTTCATCAAGGGCGCGGCGAGCTTCGCCATGCGCACGAACGAATGGCACGAGATGTCCATCGCGACCTTGAAGCCTTCCGAGGAGCAGTTGAGCAGTCCGCCCTGCAGGTCTTCCTTCGGCGCAAAGGCGATCGAGTGGACGAGGATGTCGAGCTGACCCCACTCCTTCGTGATTCTTGCGAATACCTGCTCCAGCATGCCCGGTGTCGCGACGTCGAGCGGCATGAAGATCGGCGCCTCGAGCTCCTTGGCAATCGGCTCGACGTAGGTCTTCGTCTTTTCGTTGACGTAGGTGAGCGCGAGGTCGGCGCCGAGCTCGCGGAACGCCTTGGCGCAGCCGTAGGCGATCGAATACTGGTTCGCCACGCCTACGACGAGCGCCTTGGCACCCTTGAGGACGGGACGCGGAACGTTGAGCGTCATGACGGGTTCTCCTGAATCTGCATCTCGGGGACGTGGGGCAGCACGACCAGGCTCGCTTCGGTGACGGCGAGCACCTGCTCGACCGAAACGCCGGGTGCGGTCTCGACCAGCGTGGGCCTGCCATCGGCGAACGAGATTGCGGCGAGCTCCGTGACCACCAGGTCGACGCGTCGCACGGAGGTGAGCGGCAGCGTGCAGCGCTTGAGGATCTTCGGCCTCCCCTTGGCGGTGTGCTGCATGGCGACGACCACGCGCTTCGCGCCCGACACGAGATCCATCGCGCCGCCCATGCCGGGAACCATCTTGCCCGGGATCATCCAGTTCGCGAGCTGGCCCTGCTCATCGACCTGCAGCCCGCCGAGCACCGTCATGTCGACGTGTCCGCCGCGTATCAGGCCGAACGACATCGCACTGTCGAAGGTGCACGCGCCGGGGATGGCGCTCACCGGCTTGCCGGCGGCATCGGTGAGCCGCGGCTGGGCCATTGCCTCCTCGGGGATGGGTCCGGTGCCGATCAGTCCGTTTTCCGATTGGAAGAAGATGTGCATGCCGGGCGGAACGTAGTTCGCGACCAGCGTCGGGATGCCGATGCCGAGGTTGACGAGCATGCCGTCGCGCAGCTCCAGAGCGATGCGCTTGGCGATAAGGGTTTGCGGATCCATGGTCATCAGGCAACCAGATAATCGACGAGCGGCGCCGGCGTCATGACGTGATCCGGGGGAATCATGCCGACGGGGACGATGTGCTCGGCATCGACGATGGTCGTCTTCGCCGCCGTGGCGATCACGGGGTTGAAGTTCCGTGCCGTGAGCGCGTAGGTGAGGTTGCCGAGATAGTCGGCGAGAAACGCCTCGATCAGCGCGAAGTCGGCGGGTAGCGGCTTCTCTAGGAGATAGGCGCGTCCGTCGACCTCGATCTTCTTCTTGCCTTCCTCGACCACCGTGCCCACGCCGGTCGCCGTGAGGATGCCGCCGAGACCGTATCCGGCTGCGCGGATGCGCTCGATCAGCGTGCCCTGGGGCACGAGCTCCACTTCCATCTCGCCCGAGAGCAGCTTCTTCTGCGTCTCCGGGTTGAGACCGATGTGACTGGCGATGACCTTGCGAACGAGGCCTGCGCTCACCAGCTTGCCGATGCCCCGGCCGGGCATCGCGCTGTCGTTGCCGATGACGGTGAGGTCGCGCTTGCCCTGTCGCACGAGCTCGTCCATGAGGCGCTCCGGCGTGCCGACCGCCATGAAACCGCCGATCATCAGGCTTGCGCCGTCGGGAATGAGGGCGACCGCTTCTTCAAGCGTAACGGTTTTCATGTGCGGTCCATCATTGCGCGGTCCAGCCGCCGTCCACCGGGAGAGCGACGCCGCGGATCTGCGCCGCCTGCTCGGAGCAGAGGAAGACCACGAGGGCGCCGATCTCCTCCGGCGTGGCGAATGCGAGCGACGGCTGCTTTTCGCCGAGAAGACGCGCTTGCGCCTCCTCCTTCGAAGTGCGCTCGCGAGCCGCCAAATCGTCGATCTGCTTCTGCACCAGCGGCGTCAGCACCCATCCCGGGCAGATCGCATTGCAGGTGATGCCGGTCGTCGCCGTCTCGAGCGCGACGACCTTGGTCAGTCCGAGCACGCCGTGCTTCGCCGCGACGTACGCCGCCTTCTGGGTGGATGCGACCAGCCCATGCGTGGAAGCGATGTTGACGATGCGGCCCCAGTTGCGCTGCCTCATCTGCGGCAGGACGGCGCGGACGGCGTGAAAGTTCGCCGAGAGATTGATGGCGATGATCGCGTCCCACTTCTCCGGCGGAAATTCTTCGACCGGCGCCGTGTATTGAATACCCGCGTTGTTCACGAGGATGTCGACGCGCCCGAGCTCGCGCGTGGCCTGCTCGACCATTGCAGCGACTTCGGCAGGCTTCGACATGTCGGCCGCGCTGTAGGCGACTTTCACGCCGAGGCCTGAGAAGTCCCGCCGCAAAGCATCGATCTGCCGGGCTTCGCCGAATCCGTTGAGCAGGATGGCAGCGCGCTGGGCAGCGAGCGCCCGAGCGATTCCCAACCCGATGCCGCTGGTGGAACCGGTGACGATGGCGACTCTTCCTTCGAGCATGGAACGTCCAGGATGGAATCTCAAGAACTCGGCTCCGCAGGTACGCGCGTACGCTGGAGCGAGCGTCGGATAGGGTGAATCATGCGATCGGACTTCGGAACGGGCATTGACCGGAATCAACAACATGGCTTTTGCCGCGTCTCGTATGAGCCCGCCGGTGTCATCATCCCGAAGCCCGCGCCGCTCGTCGATGCTAGCAGTTAGGCGCATGAATCGCGAGGCCGGATCCTCTCCAAAACGCTCGCTGATCTTGTTCGAGGGATGGCACGGTCATCGAGCATGAGGCCGCCGGTTCTGGTTCTTGCCCTCGGACTTAGCCTCGGGCTGTCCGTTAGCGTGGGTGAGGCGTCGGACACG
>Ga0335081_10006905_pt1 | contig 18109 bp, 13 predicted proteins | sample Lox_Sample_35_FD_206713 | JGI IMG/M metagenome (GOLD analysis project Ga0335081, IMG submission 206713) | Soil microbial communities from Loxahatchee National Wildlife Refuge, Florida, United States - Lox_Sample_3.5 | ecosystem: Environmental > Terrestrial > Soil > Wetlands | place: USA... | reverse complement strand
GTCGGTTCCGAGCATCCCACATCCTTGCCCGGCCAACTCGCCGAGGAGATTCGCTCTGTGTTGCGGGAAGAACGCAAGCGGCGTCAGATCGAAGGCGACTATACCACGCCCGGAGGTAAACTACGGCGCGTCGCAGTGACAGTTTCTCCCGTCCCGGCAGTGGATGGCAGCCTGGCCGGCGCCGCATGTTTGATCACGGATCTCAGCGAGCGCGAGACGCTGCGGCGTCAACAGGAGTTACATGGTGAAATCTCCGCAGAGATGGCGCTCGAGCTGCGCACTTCTCTGACGACGATTTCGGGATACGCCCAACAACTGGCCCGCAACCGTGATCCGGAGTTGGCGCAGCAGTTGGCTGCCGATATCGCCGGTGAAGCGGCCCGGCTGGATCGCCAGATCGGAGGATTTCTGGCAGAGAAACATACCACCGTTGCGGTGGGGTCGCGGGCCAACACAGTACGAATTTTGTAAGGACGAGATCCACGGCCAGATCTGCGTTACGGTGCGAATCGGCCGAAACGACAAAAAGAAGGGTGGACCTATGAAGCGCCTGACATACCTGGGGTTCGCAATCGCATTATCTGCCGTTCTGGGAGTTTCCGCCGCCACAGCGCAAACCCAACCGCAGCCCGCAACTCCGGATCAAACGGACCTGGGCGCGTATGCACGCAAGGTGCGCAAAGACACAGCCCCTGCCAAAGAGCGGCCCAAGGTCTACGACAACGACAACATTCCCAAGGATGACACGCTTTCGGTCGTCGGACCGCAGCCATCGGGGAATGCACCACAGGCCGGCGACAATTCCGGCGCGGAAAAGAGCGCCGGTTCACCGGAAGAAGATCCAGCCAAGAAAGAGTCGGACTGGAAGGAATGGCAGAAGAAGATCGCGGCGCAGAAGGACCAGATCGATCTGATGACCCGTGAACTGGATGTCTTGCAGGGCGAGTACAAGCTCCGGGCGGCTGCCATGTATGCCGATGCCGGCAATCGCCTGCGCAACCAGGTCCAGTGGGACAAACAAGACGCAGACTACAAGCAGAAGATCGCCGATAAGCAGAAGGCCCTGGACGACGCCAAGAAGTCGCTTGAGGATTTGCAAGAGCAGGCGCGCAAAGCTGGAGTGCCTTCGGGGATGCGGGAACCGTAGCTCCAAGCGAGTGGTAGCAATGCACAGAGAGCCGGCCATTGGCCGGCTTTTTTAACCTGTATCCCCAGCCGGCCGGCAGTTTTGCAGCAGAATTACTCCGCCGCAGGAATCCTTCCCGCCACTTCTCGCCTGAGATTGACGTTCGGGTAGAATGTTGCGCGAGCGTTAAAACCATTCCAACCGACAGGCAGGAAGGTCGCCATGAAGAAGCGGGACCGCACCGGGATTTACAGGATATTTGGCGGAAGTTCGCGAACCGCGTCTGCCGCGTTCGCCCTACTGATTCCAATACTACTCACGGGATGCAACTCGCAGCCGGCGAAGCCCGCAGAGTCAGCCAAGCCTGAACCAAAGGCTCCAGAGCTTCTCACCGGCCGCTCCGCCTTCTACAAAGCCTACATCGCGGCTCGCGGTTGGGCGGCGGATGCCAAGCCGTTCCGCATCGAGTCCACGGCGACCAGCGAGGGTAATGGGCAGGATGGCAAGTGGGCGATCTGGCGGATCGAATTCGCCTCCGCTTCGCAACGTGCGGCCAAGCCCTATACCTGGTCGGGCAGCAATGCTTCCGACGCTCCATCGCGCGGAATCTCACCAGGCACGGAAGACAATTACAATCCCAGCAACGCTTCTACGCAGACCTTCGACGCCGCATTCCTCAAGATCGATTCCGACGAGGCATTTGCCACGGCGCAGAAACACGGAGGCGACAAGTTGCTGCAGGAGGATCCCAAAACAATTGTCAATTATGTCTGCGACTGGAATCACAACACCAACCAGCTGGTATGGCATGTCAGCTACGGCGCTAACCGAGAAACGGCAAAGCTGACCGTGGCGGTTAATGCCTCGACCGGCGAGTTTATCCGAGCGGAGAAATAGCCTGACATTCACGTTCGGACGAGTTTTCACGCCAAGAATGCCGGAAAAAGGAACTGTGGGACTACTCTTTCGGCCCGGACTGCTTCAGCACATCTTCGATAGAGGAGAAAAAACGGCACAATGCCGCAGCAGAGGCGATAGCGCCCTTGAGGGTCTGCCGCTCTCCGAATGAAACGATCTCCTGCAAGGAATATTGCAGACGGAGACGATCAGCAGCGCACTGCGCGCTTAACAATTCCACCTTGGCAGCCCGAAGATCGGAGATCAGCCGCGCGATGCCCGCCTGCTTTCCGGGTTCATCGGTTAACATCTGCGCTCCTTATTCTGACAGGAATCGCCAAAGGGGCGTGTCCCCGGAGCCACCGCATTTTGGGGGAAGGCTGCGGCGCAACTTGGGATGGCTCCGGCCGGACAACGCTTCATAGAATCAAGGTTGTACGCTCGGCAGCATATTGTACATTGTTAGTTTGACATCGTTCAAGTTATTCGGGCCCCGTAGTCATCTTTGGGTTGTGGAGGCGCGGCTGGTGCCCAGACAAGCAGATCCTGAACTTGAACAGCGAATTCTCGATGCCGCCTGCCGCCTGTGGGGACGGGGCGGCGAAAAGGCCCTGACCATGAGGGCAGTCGCCAAGGCGGCCTGCACCACGACCCCAACAATCTATGAGCGCTATCGGGACCGGGAAGACATTCTTCGTGCCTTGCGCCTGAAAACGCGCGACGAACTTTTTTCCGCCATCCGGGGCTCGCACACTCTCCGCCACGCCTGTGAGCGCTATCTTCAATTCGCTCTGCGGCATCCCCATGCTTACGGCGTGCTCTTCGACGGCGTTGCCCGCCCGCCTTCGTTGCATGAGCCGTGGCCCTCGTTCAATTTTTTCCGGAACCGCCTGGCGGAACGACTGGGTGGCACGCCTCGCGAGTATACCCGGCTCATGCTTTCGCTGTGGTCGCTCATGCATGGCACGGCGCTTCTGATCATTGACGGCGACTTCACTGGGAGGCTGCGGACGCAAATGATCCATGCCTGTCTTGATGCCTTCGAGGCTCTCGTTCGCGAGAAAGGCTTGATTGGCCGGGTTCGCTCGGGCCCCGCGTGGCCTGCCGGTCTTGTCCTCGGAGAAGGATCCGACAGTAAGATTTTTTTGCGACGCCGCAAGCGGCAACGAGTGAATTGAGGGTATGTATCCGGCGAACATGGCCGGGGGGATGGCGAGTGAAGCCCTGAGAACATCCAGGACTATTTTGCGTTCGCTTTTGCTCCTGCTTCGGCCAGCCGATCAAGTGCTTTGTGCGCTTCTCGCGCCTTTGGACCGTAAGGAAGAATTCTCAGGTAGCTTTCATACTCGGCTCGCGCATCATCCGGCAGTCGCAGTTTCTCCAGGCAGATGGCCAGACGAATGGTTGCGTCCGCATCATTGTTCTTGTACTCCAGAGCCTCACGATAACGATCCTCGGCAGCGCGGTAGTTCCCGCGCTTAAAGTAAAAATCTCCCACTTCCACATCCTTGGCCGCCTTATGCGGGTCCCAGACCCGAAACTCGCTCACTCCGGAAGTCTCGGCCTCCGCGCCGGACACCGCGGCGGCGCTCTGCGGGTGCATTTTGGCATCATCGGCAGGCGGGCTCAGGTCCACTTCCGTAGACTTGCTGGAGCTCTGGCCAACGCTATTGCCCAGATCGTTTACCGAGACGCTATCTGATCGTGGGGGTGTGAGGTCAGGAGTTGTAGGCTTGGCCGCCGTCGTATTTTGCGGACGGTCTCCGGGAAATGTAGTGTCTCTGGAAAGCGAGTCGACCGGTGGATTATTTGCCAGGTCCGGGCTTCCGTTGGGCGGTGCCGTTTTCGAGGCTGGCGACCGGCTGGAACCAGAATTCGCCTGAGAACTGGAGGACGGCGAACTCGACTGCGGAGCCTTGGCTGATGCGGGAGTGGCGCCGCTTCCTTGTTGGCCCCACGCCGCGGCAGTCAGGGCTGTGGCGATTACCCACGTCGTCAAGGCAAAAATGCTGCGGCGCATAGCTCCCATTTTACTACCGGCACTCTGTAGCCGTTCACAATACGCCAAAGAAAAAAACAGGCCGCTCATGGGGGAGGTGCTGAGCGGCCTGGTTGGCGAAGTCCTCCGGGGAGGAGGAGAAAAATCGTTACATTGACGACGGGTTATTTTGTCCCGTGGCCGTCGGAGCTGCGGGCTGTGTTTCGCCTACCGTGTTGGTCATCAGGCGGACATCCACGCGGCGGTTATCGGCGCGGCCGGCGGCGGTCTTGTTGGATTCCAGCGGCTTGTCCTTGCCCAGCCCGATCACGTAGATCTTGTGTGCGGGCACACTGAACTTCGAGGCCAGGTACTGAATCACAGAATTCGCCCGGCGCTGACTCAGGTCGTAGTTGTAGTCCTCCGAACCGACCGAATCCGTTCCACCTTCCAAGGTGATGATGTAGCCCTTTGTGCTTGCGATGCTGCCGGCCAGCTGGTCGAGGGCCTGTTTTGCTTTGGACGTCAGGTAATCTTTATCGAAACCGAACTTCACGGAAGTTTCAGCCACCGCGTGATAGTTATCCAGATTCGCGACGGTGTTGGTCAGGATACCTACGCGTGTATTGGCCGCGTCGGCCACTGTCTGTGCCGAAGCTGCTGTCTGCCCGGCAGACTGCGCTTTTTCGTCCGCCTCGGCGGTCTTGGAATTGACCGCGGCGATCCCAGCCTGGGCGCGCGCGTCGACGTCTTTGATCTCACGGCTGTTCTTGGCCGTCAGGTCATCCAGTTCGTTGGTCTTGTTGATCAGCGGCGTGGTTTGCTGCTTTACATAATTCTTGGTGGTGCAGCCCACGGTCGCGGCCATGCTCGCTGCCAGAAGAATTGTTAACGAAGTGCGGGTCATAGGGTTGAGGCTCCTTCTCCGAATCTTTTGTTCGCGCTGCCAGCGCGATCGGTTTGCGATCTAAGGCCTGGGAGTCCTAATGCTTACTGCTCGCCCTCCACTTGTGCACGGGACATGCCAGTTTCCCGTAAGGGAAACACCCGAACTAAGTATATACGTTTTCAACGGCTTGCGATAGTAAACTGACAAACCACGGTAAGCCGTCGCTGCCTTGCGACAGCGCAAAGCCAACATGGGGAATGGAAATTTTATATGGTCCAAGGCACCACCGCTGCGGGCCGCGCCCTTCACGCCTTGTAGCGTCATGTGAATCTTCTCCATCGAATAAAATGAGACACACAGCCCTGCCATGGACCTTCAGGAAAAAATCCGCACCATCCCTGCCGAACCCGGCGTGTACCTGTACAAGAACGCCGAAGGGGAGGTGATTTACGTAGGCAAGGCGAAGAACCTGCGCAGCCGCGTCGCCAGCTACTTTCATGAGGGCCGATGGGAGGACGCCAAGACGGGCACGCTGGTCCGCGAGGCAACCGATGTGGATTACATCGTGGTCGCCAACAACAAGGAGGCACTCGCGCTGGAGAATAATCTCATCAAACAGCGCAAGCCCCGCTTCAACATTTTGCTGCGCGACGATAAGACTTATCCTTACGTGAAATTGACACTCTCCGAGCGCTGGCCCCGTGTGTATGTTACCCGCCGGCTGCGGAAAGACGGCAGCGCCTACTACGGGCCTTATTTTCCGGCGAATCTTGCCTACCGTATTGTCGATCTCATTCATCGCAATTTTTTGATTCCGTCATGCAAAGTTGACCTGACGCGTTTTCATCCGCGTCCTTGTTTGCAGTACTACATCAAGCGCTGCCTTGGGCCGTGCGTGAAAGACTTAACCACGCCAGAGATTTACCAGGAGGCAGTGCGCGACGTAAAACTATTCCTCGAAGGCCGCCCAACGGACTTGAGTAAGTCGTTGCGCGGGCGCATGGAGCAGGCAGCCGAAGCGCAGGAATACGAACGCGCGGCCCGTTACCGTGACTTGATTTCTACGGTCGAGCAGTTGCAGGAGCGCCAGCGCATTGCCGCCGCCGAAGGAGACGACGCGGACGTGTTCGGCTATCACTATGAAAACGGAATGCTGGCGGTGAATTTGTTTCACATGCGCGGCGGCCGTGTAGTGGACCGGCGCGAGTTCTTCTGGGAAGATCTGCCGGAGTTTGCGCTGCCCGAACCTGCGCACTCCGATCGACCCGCCAACGTTCGTCCTGAGCCAAGCGAAGGATCTGTGCATCGCCCCGGGAGCATTGCCGACGGCGACGACTCCATAGGTCCTTCTGCTCGCGAAGAACGCGAGCCTCAGAACGACAAGGCGAGTTTTCATCCCGGCGAATTCTTCTCCGCCCTCCTCAAGCAGCTTTACATCGGCCAGCCCTATGTGCCGCGCAATCTCTGCGTGCCGGTTGATTTCGAAGACCGGGAAGCTCTCGAGGACCTGCTATCCGAGCAGCACGGCGGTGAAAGCCGCGCTCGCGTCCACATTCTCGTTCCCCAGCGCGGCGACAAGCGCGCCCTCATCGATCTTGCCGGGACGAACGCAAAGCAGTCGTACGATCAGCGCTTCCGCGTGCTTAAGCCGAATACCCGGAAGATTCAGGAAGAACTGCAGGAAGCGCTTGGCTTGCCCGAACTTCCCAAACGTATCGAATGCTTCGACATCTCGCATATTCAAGGTGCGGAAACCGTTGCTTCCATGGTGGTCTGGGAAGAAGGCAAGATGAAGACATCGGACTACCGCAAATTCCTCATCCGCACCGTCGTTGGCGTCGACGACTTCGCCTCGATGCGCGAGGTGGTGGCGCGGCGTTACAAGCGCGTGCAGCAGGAAAAAAAGAAAATGCCCAGCCTGATCCTGATTGATGGCGGTTTGGGCCAACTTCATGCCGCCGCCGAGGCCCTGGAGTCGCTGGAGATCATCAATCAGCCGTTGGCCGCGATTGCCAAGCGCGAAGAAATTCTCTACGTCTACGGCCAGGAGAAAGATCCGATTGCGCTGGATCATCATTCCCCTGTGCTGCACCTCATTCAGCAGATTCGCGACGAAGCCCATCGCTTCGCAGTGACTTTCCACCGCAAGCGGCGACAGATGCGCGACCGGTCAACGGAACTGCTCGAAATCCCCGGGGTCGGAGAGAGCACAACCCGGCGATTGCTGGAGCATTTCGGAAGCCTGCAAGCCATCAGGCAAGCGGATGCCGCGGCCTTGTCGGCAGTTGTGACGCGGCCGCAGGCCGAAGCGATTCATCACCACTTTCGGAAGTAGACCGGGCTCCCGGCGGATTTCGTTCCAGACGTCACGGCGGTATCGCGCTGAACTCCCTGCGCGCAGGGTTCGAGTGTCACCGCTTACCTTCCATTTCTTTCCGCAAACAGCTTTTGACGCTTTCGGGTAAGCGCGACGTGTGCAGAATGTCGCGCAACTGTGGGGATGAAATTCCACGGGCAAATTCCAGAGCTCGGGCCAGGGATGTGTGCCGGTTTCGCAGCAAGGCCACGCGAATCTCCCGGCGGAGCGACCATTTGGCATGATGGCACACCGCGTCGACCAGCGCCGCCGCGGCATTCGGGCGCATTAGAGCCTTGACCACAGCCGCCTCGGTGAGTCGCGCATTTTCCAACGCAGTGTGCGAGACGCGCGATTCTTTATCGAGCAACAGGGCCGCAGCCACCATCTCTGAGGCGCGACGCGCCAGGGTAAGCCGTTCTCCCAGCGTGATGGAGGCGAGGCGCGCGACCAGCAATTCATCGGCTACCCGCTTCAAATCGGCGGCAGCGGCAGGCTGCAACGCGAACCGCATCAGATCGAAAGTGTAGAACTGGCGCAACAAGCGCAGCGCCATATGTCGTGGTACGTGTGGATGTGAGGCGAGGGCAAGACACACTTTTCGCGATTTCATCGCGGGGGCGTTTTGGCTGAATTGTTCTAAGGTGTGCGTCGTAAGATCGCGGCGCTCGAGCAAAGCCAGAACCTGCTCTTCGGTGAGCGACCGGACATCCGCCGCGGACTCTTGATCCGGCGCGGCCTGCGCCCCGGCGCCAGGGGCAACCTCTTGCAGAAACAAATCCGGTTGCGTTCCTGAGCCCGCAGCCCTCTCCTTGAGTCGGATGTGGTTCGAAGCCATGCTTGAAGTCCACCGCTACGTTGCGGCCCTACGAGCTATCTCGAGGGCGCCGTAAAATGGCTCAACGATCTGTGGATTAATCTCCGCGCGTGGGTCGAGGTTTCGAAGTTCATTGTAGAAGTCCGACTTTGCCCGGATCGAGTGACGAAAGACGCCTCCCACCATGGCTACCGGGACGTTCGTGACTGAATACGGGACAAACAGCCGGCGCGTCACGATGGCAGCAAGACGCGCAAGTTCTTTACCCGCGCTCGATTGAAGCTCCAGCGCAAGCACGTCTTTGCTGGCGGCAACGGCAGGAAACAGCGCGGCGAAGTCAGGAGGGGGTATCGAGTTGGCGGCGCGGGCCAGGTCCGCAACCGAGCTTACCCCCCAGGGTCGGCACAGAGCGGCGACAAAGTCCTGCCGCAGAACATCCTCAGCTGCTCCGCCTGTCATGTCGGTAGCGCGCAGAATTGCAGCCACGGCCAAGCGCCCGGTCCAGTGGGCTGAGCCTTCGTCGGAAATGGCGAAGCCCCATCCGCCGGCGCGTGCTGTCTTCCCGTTCTCATCACGTCCATAGGCAATCGATCCAGTGCCGGCAATCACGATCACACCTGGGCCCTGGCCGAAGGCGGCTTCGAGCGCTATTTCGGTGTCGGCGACAACTCTGATCTGACCGGGAACAATCTCCGCCAGGATTTTCCGGAGCAAGCTTGATGCCTCTGACCTTCCCGCACCAGCCGCGCCAATACAGGTGTTTTCCAATTCTTCCGTTGTAATTCCCGCGGCTGCGCACGCCTCCCGCACCGCCTGATGTAGCGATTCCCGTGCGCGGGTTTCTCCTACGCGAATGATGTTGCTTGGCCCTGCCACGACGGTCGCCAACAGCTTCGTGGCGTCTCCCACAGCACAGGTCGTTTTGCTCCCTCCGCCATCGATTCCCAGGCAGTAAGACACCGGTTAGTTCTATCAGGTCTGAACATCGGCTTGCCAGTGATCAGCAGTTGCTTGCCGGCGTTCCTGCGGAAAAACTGATGGTTGGCAGTCTGAACGGCAGGTTCACAGAGTTTCACTCGCGGGAAAGCGATGCAACCGCCATAATGCTGACACATGGGCCTGAACAAACTGGACCTGGCGATTGTTGCCCTGTACCTGGTGGCGATTACTTTGTTCGGCCTGCGGTTTCGCAAGCGCCATCGCTCACTGCGCGACTACTTCCTCGCGGGACGCGATATACCCTGGTGGGCCATTGCTCTCTCGATCGTGGCCGCCGAAACCAGCACGCTGACCATCGTGAGCATTCCCGGCCTGGCTTATGACACCAATCTGACGTTTCTGCAGGTGGTCATGGGGTACGTACTCGGGCGGGTGATCATCAGTTTTCTGCTGCTGCCCCACTACTTTCGCGGCGATCTGTATACCGCCTATCAGCTGATCGAACGGCGCTTTGGGCGCCGATTGCGGTCGCTGACCGCAGGCCTGTTTCTACTGACGCGAGCCGCCGCCGAGGGAGTACGCGTTTACGCCGTTTCCATCGTTGTCGGCATCGCATTGGGGACGGGGCAGGTCGCCTCCATCGCCATTATTACCGCCTTGACCCTGATCTATACCTTCGAGGGCGGCCTGGCGGCGGTGATCTGGACGGACGTAGTGCAGACCGCCATCTATATCGCCGGGACGCTCGTGGGAGTTTTCACCATCGCGCATCTGGTGCCCGGCGGTTGGTCGGCAATTCACGATGCGGCGGCCACTGCCGGCAAGTTGCGGGTGTTCGACTTCCGGACAAGCTTCACTTTGCCCTACACCTTCTGGGCTGGAGTGATTGGCGGAACTTTTTTTACCGTCGCCAGTCACGGGACCGATCAACTGATCGTGCAACGGCTTCTCGCAGCGCGTAATGAAAAGCAATCCGTGACCGCGCTGATTTCCAGCGGCGTAGCGATTTTTCTTCAGTTTGCCCTCTTCCTGCTTCTTGGTGTAATGCTTTGGGCGTTTTATCGAACGCCCTCGGCTAGTTTCGGCAAGTCCGACTACATCTATCCCAGGTTTATCGTCAATCAGTTGCCGCACGGAATCTCCGGCCTGCTGATTGCCGCCATCCTGGCAGCTGCCATGTCGAACCTGAGCGCAGCACTCAATTCGTTGTCTTCCAGTTCGATCATGGATTTCTATCTTCGTTTCCGGCCGGAGGTCGACGAACAGCAACGCATGCTCCTGTCGCGGCTCTCGACGGTCATTTGGGCGGCAGTGTTGTTTGCGCTCGCCATCGTAGCGTTGCGTAAAGCCGGACGTGTCGTCGAGGTGGGTTTGCAGATCGCCTCGGTAGCGTATGGCGCCCTGCTGGGAGTGTTCCTGCTCGGCGTTCTCACGCGGCGCGCCAATCAATCCGGAGCAATGTTAGGGATGGCTTGCGGATTTGCAGCGGAATTGTACCTATGGCGGTGGACCCACGTGCCCTGGACATGGTGGGTCATGATCGGCACGGCGGTGACGTTTGTCGTGGGATACGCGGGCAGCATGGCGACGTCCGCTGGAAAGGCAACCAGCTAAACTGCGCAGACCGGCGCGTGCCGAGAATGCAAAGAGAACCATGAGCGACGTTTCACTTTCACTGGGCCGTGACCATCCTGAGCTTTCTCGCGATCTTGGGGTGAGCCAGGCTACATCGGTTGTGGTGGGAACCATCATTGGCAGCGGAATATTTCTCGTTCCCGCAGAGATGATGCAAGCGGTTGGCTCGGCCGGCCTGGTTTACCTGGCGTGGCTGGTCGGCGGCGCGCTCTCATTCTTTGGAGCCCTCACCTACGCCGAGTTAGGCGCCATGAAACCGCAGGCCGGCGGTGAGTATGTGTATGTGCGCGACGCCTACGGTCCGTTGGCCGGATTTCTTTATGCCTGGACCTGGTTCATCGTCGCCAAGCCCGGCACGATCGCCACGGTCACCACGGGACTGGTGCGGATCTTGGGTACATTTCCCATCTTCTCCTTTCTCCCGCACGACGCACTCTCCTTTCCTTTCGCCATCACCTGGGGCCAGATCATTGCGATTGCGGCAGCGATCTTAATCTCGTTCCTCAACTATCTCGGAGTCAAGAAAGCAGGAGAATTCCAGCTTGTATTCACGATCCTGAAGGTCGTCATCATTCTTGGCATCGTCGCCGTGTGCTTCGGCGCCGCCTCTGGCACCTGGGCACACTTTGCCGGACGCTACGCTGGGGCTAAGGGCGGAATTGCCGGCTTCATGGCGGCTTTAGTGGCGGCCCTCTGGGCCTATGACGGATGGAACGATCTCAACATGGTAGCAGGGGAAGTGAAGCGGCCTGAGCGTAACATACCGGTTGCGCTCATCGTTGGCGTGGCCACAGTGGGAGCTTTATACATTTTGATGAACGCCGCGGTGCAGTATGTTCTGCCGGCAAGCGCCATCGCGGGATCTCCCCGGCCCGCGTCCGACGCAGTGGCCGCCGTCTTCGGGGGGATGGGAGGCGGCATTCTCGCCGCCAAGATCGTTTCCTTCGGCATGGCGGTTTCCATGCTGGTAACTCTGAATGGTTCGATCATGAGCGGCGCACGCGTCCCTTTTGCGGTAGCACGGGATGGCTACTTTTTTCACGCTCTCGCCGAGGTTCACCCGCGGTTTCACACGCCTGCCGTGGCGATCGCGGTGCAGGCGGCGTTATCGATTGCGCTTCTGCTGTTGGGAGGGAGTTTTCGGCAATTGTTTTCCCTCACAATTTTCGCCGAGTGGTTATTCTATATGATCGCCGGCAGCACAATTTTCGTCTTTCGCCGGCGCGATCCAGCGGCCGTTCGCCCCTACCGTGTTCTGGGATATCCTCTGGTTCCCGCCGCGTTTGTTGCCGTCGCTGCCATCCTGCTCTACTACACTTTCCGGGAGAATTGGCCCAATTCTCTGTATGGAACACTGGTTATTCTGGCTGGCATTCCGGTTTTCTCCTGGTTTTCCCGGCATCGCACCGAAGCAAGACTGCGGTAAGGCTGGCTGTGCAGCCGATTCGGAACTAATTCCGAGATTGATTTTCATCGCGTTACCTTAGGTCAAGAGCCGTGGACACGTTTACCCCCTGTCCTATCTCCCGTATCGTGAAGCTTCCAATCCCGGTCCCCTCCCTCGGCCGGGGTCCCCTTTGGAGAGAACGAATCCATGGCTATGCAGCAACGCGGGTTTCAGCTGGGTATTCTGCCCGAGCGGAAGATCGATCGCCGGGCGGTCATCACCGGCTACACGTTTGTCGTGGTGATCATCCTGATCATCATCAATATCGGATTGCTGCTGCCGGAGCATCTCCAGCTCAAGCAGTATCGCATTACGGAATTGATCCCGCTGCCGGCGATGAGGCCCGAGCCCGCGCCGATTAAGCGTACGCCTGTCAAGGCAAAGCTGTTGCCAGCCGTAAAAATTCCCGTATTCGAGCAGCCAAAACTCATTGTTCCGCGTGAGGTTCGCCACGCTGCTCCCGAAAAGGTAGAAGCTCCCAAAGTGGTGATGAACCAGTTTGCGGCACCGCAATTGAAGATAACCGCCGGCGGCGCCCGTCCTCAGTTGCTGCACGTCGGCGACTTCCAGGGTAGCTCCGTTGCTCCCACGGTGAATACAGCCGTACAGAAAGTGCAAACCGGCGGATTCGGGGATCCCAACGGACTGCAAGGAACCGGAAAACAAGGCGCGAAGCTCTATGCCGCGCAGACCGGCTCGTTCGATATGCCGGCCGGGCCGGGACAAGGTAACGGGTCGGGGGGAGCCAAAGGAATCAAAGGAACGGTGGCCAGCGCCGATTTCGGAAATGGAATCGCAACCGGTGGCAACGGCGACGGCCGCAGCAACGGACGTGGCAGCGGAGTTGCAACAGGCGGTTTCGGCTCCGAGCAGGTGGTGCATGGCGGCCCCAAGATACAAGCCGGCTCGGGCCCAACGACTACTCCAGTGGAGATCACGTTCAAGCCCAACCCGGCTTACACGGAGGAAGCTCGCAACCTGAAACTGGAGGGCGAAGTGCTCCTAGAGGTGAGTTTCAGCGCCAACGGAACCCTGCATGTGAACCGCGTGGTTCGCGGTCTGGGCCATGGCCTGGATGAGGCGGCTATCACCGCCGCTAACAAGATGCGCTTCAAACCGGCATTGCGAAACGGGCAGCCGGTGGATTCAACCGCGATTGTGCATGTGGTCTTTCAGCTCGCGTATTAAAGCAGTGCCCAGTTGCCGGTGGATGCGGTTAGGAAACGCTGGGAGATACGAAGCCTGGTTACAAATCTTGGACAGTATCTGGCAAGCGAATTGACCGGGTACTGAAAGCTGGGAAGTGACAACTGGTTTCTTGGAGAAGAGAGTCATGCGTACTAGGAATTGTTTTCTTACGGCGACGCTGCTGGTATCGTTGGGCGCCGTCGCACAGCAGCCATCCACTTCACAGCCGTCAACCCAAGCGGATGCCTCGGTGGCCACGCCAGCGCCCCAACCGGATTCGGCGTCGCAGGCTCATGCCTCGACCGCCCCGGCTCCTCCGGTTTCGTCGCTGCCCCAGCCGACCACCATGGACCAGGTGGTGGACCGTTTCATCGAGCGCGAGCACGGACTGATCAAGGCGCTTTCCGACCGCACTCCCGTGGTTGAGACCTATCTTCAGAATCTCACCGCCGACCCGCAGCTCGGTCCGGTGCCCAGCGGCGACCACTATTTTCTGGGCCGCATGGACATGGGCGAAACCGTTGACCGCAAGGACTATCTGAAGGAACAGGATAAGAACATGCAGACCCGCCTGCTGGGCGGCTTTGAGAAACTCTTCAAAGTGCAGTATCAGCCCCTGGGCTTTTCCTGGATGGTCTACGCCGACCGCAACGATTTCGATCGCCAGCATTATGACTTCCGTTATGTGCGCCGTGAATTCCTGGGGGATGTGCGTTGCCTCGTGTTCGATGTCACTCCCAAGAAAAACTCGGGCAAGGGCCGCTTTCTCGGCCGCATCTGGGTGGAAGACCAGGGCTGGAATATCGTGCGGCTGAATGGAACCTACGCTCCCGCCCCGCACAACTCCTACTTCTTCCACATGGATAGCTGGCGGTTGAACCTGATTCCCGGCTACTGGGTACCGTCTTACATCTACAGCGAAGAAGGCGACTTCAGCGCGGGCGTGAAGAACAAGCTGGCATTCAAGGCGCAGACCCGCATCTGGGGCTACGACTTGAAGAAAAACGACAATGCCGACGAACTGACCCAAATCCGCGTCGATAGCGTGAAGGACGAGAGCGCTTCGGCGCAGGACGCTTCACCGCTGCAGGCCGAGCGGGAGTGGCAGCAACAGGCGGAAGATAACGTAATCGAACGGCTTACCCGCGCTGGCCTGCTCGCGCCAGAGGGCGATGTTGACCACATTCTGCAGACAGTGGTTAACAATCTCGAAGTCACCAACAACATCGATTTGCCGCGGCCGGTCCGCACTCGCGTTCTGCTCACGGCTCCGCTGGAAACCTTCAGCGTGGGCAACACCATCATCATCAGCCGCGGACTAATCGACGTGTTGCCCGACGAGGCCAGTCTGGCCGCCGTCCTGGCTCATGAACTGGCACACATTGTCCTCGGCCACAACCTCGGCAGCAAGTATGCCTTCAACGACCGCATGTTGTTTTCCGACGACGCCACCTACAGCAATCTCGGCTTTAAACACATTCCCGAAGAGGAAGCGGCCGCCGACAAGAAAGCGATCGAACTTCTCAAAAATTCGCCCTACGCGCAAAAACTTGACAGCGTCGGACTCTTCTTGAAGGCACTGCAGGCGCGGGCTCCGCAGCTCAGCGCTTTGCTGACCACACACCTGGGCAACCCTCTGACTGATAATGGCACGGTAACGCGACTGTCGAGTCTGATGTCGCTCGGCCCCGCGCTCGACATGAACAAGCTGGATCAGATCGCAGCCTTGCCCCTCGGCGGGCGTGTGAAGATCAATCCGTGGAACGACATGGCGGAAATGGTAAAGACGGCCCCCGTCGCCATTACCTCGGCCCGCGACAAGATGCCGTTTGAGGTCACTCCGTTCTATCCCCGTCTGGAACGCTACGGCGCGGCCAACGCCGCGAATGCACCGACTACCGCGGCTAACGCGAGCACTACCAACTAGGCTAACCTTAACCACAAGTTGCAGTAAGCGATGGCTGGGATCCGGAAGTCAATTCCGGGATACCCAGCCTTCGCATTTAGTCGCCAATCTCAATAGCCGCTCTACTTCGTATCTGCCCCCAAGCCATCGTGCTGGTGATAGTTCGGATACAGCGGCCGCTTGTATTCCGGCAGCGGATGTTCTTTCAATTCCTGCATCACGACCTCAATCGCCTTGTCCAGTTGCGCATCATGGCCCTCGCGCCACGCTGCCGGATCGAGATCGACATCGTAGTCGGGCGCCACGCCATGATTCTCCACTTCCCATTCGCCCTTCAGGCCATAAATGGCGGCGCGAGGTGCTGTGACGCGGCCACCATCGATCAATTCGGGATAGCCGCCAATACCGACCAGTCCGCCCCAGGTTCGCTTGCCAATCAGCGGGCCGATCCCAGCCTTGCGGAAATACCAGGGCAGCGCGTCGCCTCCGGAACCTGACATTTCGTTGATGATCATCACCTTAGGGCCGTAAATTGCCTCCGACGGACTGGACCAGTCGTGCCCCTCGCGGGTTACGACCTTGCTCATGATCGGGCGCTTTAGATAATCAATGATGTAATCAGCGAGCTGGCCGCCTTCGTTGAAGCGCTCGTCGATAATCGCTGCCTCTTTCCCAACCTGCGAAAAAAAGTAGCGGTTGAAGCTTGTGTAGCCCTCGCCGGCGGTGTTCGGCACATAGACGTAGGCGACTCGGCCTCCCGTGGCCTGGTCGACTTTGCGCCGGTTGCTTTCGGTCCAGTCCAGATGCCTCAGGCCTTCTTCGCTGCCCACTGGGACGACCGTAACTTCCCGCGAGTCTTTCCCCGCCGGATCGGGCCCAACCTTCAGCACCACCTGCTTTCCGGCCGTTTCTTCAAAGAAACTGTAGATATTGTCACCGGAATGCAGTTCGCGTCCGTTCACCGCAAGGATGTAGTCCCCTGCCTTCACGTTCACTCCGGGCTGTGTCAGAGGAGCCTGCAGGTCAGGATTCCAGTTTTCGCCGTCGTACACCTTGGCGACGCGGTAGCGGTCATTCTCCAGGCTATAGTCGGCGCCCAGCAGCCCGCCGGGCACTTTCTTCGGCTCGGGATGTTCCCCGCCTCCTACGAACATGTGGCCAACCGTCAGCTCCCCGAGACACTCATTAAAGAGATACGTAAGCTCACTTCGCGAAGCGATTCCGGCGAGATAGGGCTCGTACTTCTTCTTGGCCTTTTCCAGATCGAGGCCGTGGTAGTGCGGATCGTAGAAGAAATCGCGCTCAATCCGCCATGTCTCGTCATAGATTTGCTTCCACATGGGGCGAGGCTCCACGTAGACTTGCCAGCCGTCGAGCTTCAGCGGTCCGATCCCAGGTTTTGGCGGACCGCCGGGAGCAGGCGGTTCATCGGCAGAGGCCGTCGCCCACGATTCGCCTTTGCGATAGAGGATCTTCCCCCCGTCAAAGGAGACCGCGTAGTCATTCACATCGTCCAGGAATTTGTCGACTTTGCGCTTGCTCAAATCGAACTTCTGAATGGTCTGCGGAAGATTGTCGCCCTCTTCGTCGGTAATGACTGTCGGTCCTTCCGAGAGAAACAGGATTCCCGACTTGCCGGTTAACAGATTGACATAGTTCTTGGCGGGGATCGGCAGAGCAAGAATACGTTGGCCGATTCCTTCGAAGTCGATTTTCACCGCAACGGGCTCTTCTTTTTTATCTTTGTCTTTGTCGGCCTTAGCGTTTTTATCCGTGTCCTGGTCTCCTTTATTCTCTTCCTTCGGTTTTTCCTCGTCGCTCTCCGGAGCCAGCGGCGATTTCTCATCTTTACTCAATACGGCCACATACACGCTGCGCGTGACGGGACGGTTATCACTGGTCATGTCCAGACCGGCCGTGGAAAGTGCCACGTCCGTGGATGCAGTGAAGTAGAGATATTTCCCGTTCTTGTCGAAAGCGGGATAAAGCGCATCGCTCATCCCGTCCGTCATCTGAAAAAACTTTTCCTGCTCCAGCGAGTAAACAAATACTGCGTGTTGTCCGCTGGGAAGCTGCTTGGCGTAGGCAATCCATTTGCTGTCGGGCGCCCAGGTTTGGCCAAGAACCGTAGGACCGAATCCCCCGAAATAGTCGGTATCGACGAGCTTGGGCTTCGGATTCTCCAGGTCGATATACCAGAGATTCAGGCGCTTGTCGGAGTATGCAATTTTCTTGCTGTCCGGCGACCAGGCCGGTTTGTAGAAAAACGAAGGCGGATTTCCCAGGTTGATGTGCCGCACCTCGCCCATGCCGCTCTGGTCGCGAATACACAGTTCGTATTCGCCCGATTCATCAGAAAAATATGCGATCGACTTGCCGTCGGGCGACCAGGCAGGATCGCGATCCGCGACCGCGGGACTGTGCGTCAGGTTGCGGATATCTCCTTTGTCGGTAGGCACGGTGAAGATTTCCCCCCACGCTTCGAACAGAGCGCGAGCGCCGGTCGGAGAAATGCCGAAATTCTGGATTCGCTTCGGGTTAACCTTGGCGAAATGCGGGCGTACTGCGTCCAAATCGCCAGCCACGTGAATGTGAATTGTCTTCGTTTGATGCGTATTCAAATCGTAGAGCTTGATGGCTCCAAACTGCTCGATCACGATCGCGTCTGGTCCCGCGGACGCCGTCTTGAAATCGAGGCCGTCGCTGTGCAGCGCCTCGGAAACCTGTTTGCTATTCGTGTCGTAGACGAACAGGCTCACGGGGCCGTCGCGGTCGGAAAGGAAGTAAATCTTGTCGCCCACCCACATCGGGTAGTGATCGTTGGAGTTATCGCGCGGAACCTTGATGACGCTGGAATCTTTCAGGTCGGCAATCCAGATGGGCGTGGTCTGGCCGCCATGGTAGCGTTTCCAGGCCGCCTGCCATTGAATG
>Ga0335081_10006904_pt1 | contig 18109 bp, 20 predicted proteins | sample Lox_Sample_35_FD_206713 | JGI IMG/M metagenome (GOLD analysis project Ga0335081, IMG submission 206713) | Soil microbial communities from Loxahatchee National Wildlife Refuge, Florida, United States - Lox_Sample_3.5 | ecosystem: Environmental > Terrestrial > Soil > Wetlands | place: USA... | reverse complement strand
GCGGCATCGGCTGGACGTATTCGGCCGCCGCGGCTGCGGGCGTCATCACCGGCGTGCTGGCCGGGGTCGTCACCGGCCGCAGCGTCATGGACGTACCCGGGGCGGCCGAGGCCATGGCCCGCGCGGTGCGGAACATCGGGCGGCCCGGGATCGTGGCGACCGCCATCTCCGCGGTGGACACGGCGCTGTGGGATCTCAAGGCCCGGCTCCTCGGCGTCCCGCTCCCTCGACTGCTCGGCCAGGCCCGGGACGGTGTCCCGGTCTACGGGAGCGGCGGCTTCACCAGCTATGACGAGCACCAGACCCGGGAACAGCTGTCCGGCTGGGTGGACAAGGACCGCATTCCGCGGGTGAAGATCAAGATCGGCGAGAGCTGGGGCACCTGCGAGCAGCGGGACCTGGACCGGGTGACCCTGGCCCGCGAAGTCATCGGACCGGACGCCGAACTGTACGTGGATGCCAACGGCGGCTACACGGCCGGGCAGGCGGTGCGGATCGGCCAGCGGCTGGCCGAGCGCGGGGTGACCTGGTTCGAGGAGCCCGTTTCCTCGCAGGACCTGGCCGGGCTGGCCGCAGTGCGGCACCAGGTGCTGCCCGACGTGGCGGCCGGGGAGTACAGCTGGTCGCTGGCCGATTCGGCCCGGCTCATCGACGCCGGGGCGGTGGACTGCCTGCAGCTTGACGTAACCCGCTGCGGCGGCATCACCGAGTTCCTGCGCGGTTCGGCCCTGGCAGCAGCGCACAACCTGCAGGTCTCCGGGCACTGTGCGCCCAACCTGCATGCGCGGGTGGGCATCGCGGTGCCGAACCTGCGGCACGTCGAGTACTTCCATGACCACCAGCGGATCGAGAGGATGCTCTTCGACGGCGCCCTGGACCCGGCGGGCGGGATCCTGACCCCCGACCCGGACGAGCCAGGCCTCGGCGTGACGCTGCGGGACAGCGATGCCGAACGGTACCGCCAGGGCTGACGAAGCCGCGGCCGGGATCGCCTGCGCCGGTCAGCCGGCCTGCGCCACTCTGTGTGATGATTACCTGGCGCAGAGCGGGTAACGATCCAGGGATACCCGCTCTCAGCAGTAAATCGAGGCGGAGAAGCCGGTCACGGAGAAGCCGGTCACGGAGAAGCCGGTCGCGGCGAAGGCGGCTTCGGTGAGGGCGTCGGCCAGGGCGGCGCGGCGGCCGTCCTGGCTGACGGCGGCGAGCAGGAGCATGGACGTGGCGTGCAGGGTGTCGACCTGCGCGCCGACCGCGAACACGGCGGGCTGAGGCGCGGCCGCGGTCAGCGCGGTCTGGACCAGGTGCCGCGTACCGAGGACTCGCGCCGTCCAGCAGGTCCGGCGGCCGGGCGGGCGGCCTGTGGCCAGGCGGATGAGCGGGCCGGGGACCAGGATCAGGGCCAGGCCGTAACCGGCCCGGATCACCTGCAGCGCGTGTCCCGGGGCGGGCGCGGCGGGTCGTTGCCGGGCCGGGATGGTCACCGGCGGCCGAGCTGCCGGGCTAGGCGGGCTCCGGCCACGATGGCCCCGGCCACGACCCCGGAGGACGTCCGGGCATGCTGGGCGAGCCACAGCTGCGGGCTGCGGTCGTGGCCCGCGCTGGCGCCGGTAATGACCACGGTCTGGGTCTGCATGTGAATCCGCCTTCCTGACAGGCACGCCGGCTGCCCGCCGGGACCCGGGCTAAACGCGGTCCCGGCGTTTCGGCCGGGCTCGGCCGGACAGTTGGATTCTCATGACCGGATCGTTTCGCCCCCATGTGCTGCGCGACTACGCGCTGATCGCCGACGGGGAGCGCGGCGCGCTGATCGGCCCCGACGGGGCCATCTCGTGGCTGTGCGCGCCGCGCTGGGACAGCCCGTCGGCGTTCGGCGGGCTACTCGGCGGCTACGGAGCCTACGCGGTGACGCCGGCGGATCCGTGGCACGTCTGGGGCGGCTACTACGAGAGCGGCACCCTGATCTGGCGCAGCCGCTGGGTCGGCTCGTCGAGAACCGAGTGCCGAGAGGCGCTGGCCATGCCGGCCGACCCGCATCGCGTCGTGATCCTGCGGCGCATCGAGGCGGTCGACGGGCCGGCCCGGGTCAACGTGACGCTGGACGTCCGGGCCGGATTCGGGCGCAGCCGGATGACCGGGCTGTCCCGGGCCGGCGGGTGCTGGACCGGACGCAGCGGCGGCCTGGAGTTCCGCTGGTCTGGCGCGCGCCGGGCCCGGCCCGGCGCCGGCGGGATGACGTTGAGCGTGACCCTCCCCGAGGGCGGTCATCACGATCTCGTCCTGGAGCTCTCCGACCGGCCGCTGGAGACCCCGCCGCCCGACCCGGACGAGGCCTGGGCGGCGACCGAGGAAACCTGGTCCAACGTGGTGCCGAGCTGCGGCGATCTGATCGCCGCCCGCGACGCCCGCCATGCCTACGCGGTGCTGCGCGGGCTGACCGCAGGCTCGGGCGCGATGGTGGCCGCCGCCACGACGTCGCTTCCCGAGCGACTGGAAGGGGGCCGTAATTACGATTACCGGTACGCCTGGATCCGCGACCAGTGTTACGCAGGCCTGGCCGTGGCCGCCCACGGCCCGCACCCGCTGCTGGACGGCACCGTCCGGTTCCTCACCGAACGGATCCTGGCGGACGGCCCTGATCTCATGCCCGCCTACACCGTCGATGGCCAGCCCATTCCAGGCGAGCGTGCCGTCCGGCTACGCGGCTATCCGGGCGGGACGGTCCGGGCCGGGAACCGTGTCACCAGCCAGTTCCAGCTGGATGGGCTGGGCGAGGCCCTGGAGCTGTTCGCCGCGGCCGCCCGCCTGGACATCCTGGTGGAGGAGAACTGGCAGGCGGCGGCCGTCGCGGCCGACGCCATCGAGCAGCGCTGGTCCAAGCCCGACGCGGGCATCTGGGAGCTCCAGGACCGCCACTGGACGCATTCCCGCCTGGCCTGCGTATCCGGCCTGCGCTCCCTGGCCGCCGCAGCCGGCGGGCCGCCCGACGGCCCGGGACACCGGCAGGCGGCCCGGTGGAGCGCCCTGGCCGACACGCTGCTGGCCAGTCTGGGCGATGCGGTCCACCCGACCGGGCGCTGGCAGCGCTCCCCCGACGACCCGCGGGTGGATGCCGCACTGCTGCTGCCGGTGATCCGCGGCACGCTGCCCGCGGACGACCCGCGCAATCGCGCCACCGTCCGCGCCGTCCACGACGAGCTCACCGAGGACGGGTACGTCTACCGGTTCCGGCACGACGCCCGGCCGCTGCACGAGAGCGAGGGCGCGTTCTTGCTCTGCGGATTCTGGATGGCCCAAGTCACGCAGGCCTGCGGGGACGCCGCCGAGGCGGCCCGATGGTTCGAGCGCAGCCGCGCGGCGTGCGGCCCGGCGGGCCTGTATACCGAGGAGTATGACGTGCACCAGCGCCAGCTGCGGGGCAACCTGCCCCAGGCTTTCGTGCACGCCGGGATGCTGGAGTGCGCCGCCCGGCTGTCTGCCGCGCCTACCGGTCCGGGACGATGCTCGTTGTAGTGCCGCGCGTACTCGGCCAGGATCCGCCCGAGGTGCCATTCGCCGAAGATCAGCAGGTGGTCAAGGCACTCGCGGCGCAGCGTTCCCGCATACCGCTCCGCCAAGGGAATTTGCCCGGGGCCGAGCGGACCGGCGTCTTGATGCCCCGGGCACCATTGCCGACGAACAAACCCTGGCGGGCTTGCGCTTCGTCCGGGTCAATCCCGTGAAGCGCCGACAAACGCTAGACGAGGCCAGACATCACGTAGCTCCGGGCTGGCTACGCCTGGCCAGCAGTTTCACGACCGCGGTCTCGGCGCGGCCAAGCTGGCCGCCATGGATATCTCCCTTTCCCGCAGCGGCTTTATCGCTACCGGGCAAAGACAGGTTCAAACACTGCCCGGCCGGACTGAGGCGATCACGGCCAGCCATCTGATGACGAACGAACGCGATGAGCTGCCATCCGGGATGGACTCGCCCGGTCCACCCGATGCTGTCGGCGTTCTCATAGGTCCGTCGGGCTTTCCGCGCTGCCCTAGCGTCCTGTGCTCTCAGCCCTTGTCATTCCTCGGGACTTCGGCTGTGCGATGCGGCATGCAGAGTCAGCCGCGCGACCGGCGGCCTCGACGACACATGATCGCTGCCCGGGAGCGAGCGGCTGAGTGTCTCGTTTCGGTCGCGTTATGCCTGGGTAGCCAGCCGGTCGTGAGCGCGGGAGGTGGCGCGATGGAACGGGCGGACGCTTCGGATCCGCGGGATGAGTCCGAGGCGGAGCGAGACGATCGCAATCTCGCTGAGCTGCTGCAGGAATTGCGTGTAGCCGGCCTGGGCGTGCAGGTTCTGTTCGGGTTCCTGCTCTCGCTGCCGTTCACCAACCGGTTCAGCCGGCTCAGCCAGGGCCAGCGGGAACTGTACCTGGGCACGCTCGTACTGGCAGCGGTCGCCACGGCGCTGCTCCTTGGACCGGTGGCATATCACCGCCTGGTGTTCCGCCAGGGCCAGAAAGAGCGCCTCGTCCGGGCCGCGAACGTGATGGCGGTCGCGGGACTTGCGGCCGTCGGCCTGGCCGTGTCGGCCGCCGTATTGCTGGTAACTGGCTATGTCACCAGCGCCGTGCCTGCCGCGCTGATCACCGCCTTTGTTAATTTCGCCAGCAGGGGCACCAGCCAGACGTGAAGGCGGTGCCTCACTACGTTCGTATGAGCAGGGCACCGTCTCCCTTGCTTGAGATCGAGTGAGAACCTCAAAGGGTAGACCTTCTCCTTACCATAGGGTTCCGATCGGCTCGCTGACCAGGGATTTCAGCGAAAGACCAGATCAGAAGCTCTACTTCAGCCCGGTTGAGAGAGGTTCGGGACGGTTCGCGCCAGATGCGACCTCCCAAATTCCTCCCAACCGGTCACGGAGGAGGAGCCCATGCCCGGCCCCGGCATCACTCGGCCCGCTGGTGCACGCCGCGCTGGTCCGCAGCTATGCTGCGCTGCTCGCCGCCGTACACCACTGAACGGCACCGGACGGACACAGTCGTACCGCTTGCCGCTGGCCCGCCACCGCAATAGGCAGCACACAGCGCCGGGACTGACTCAGGGAAGCTACCTGGGCGGTCTCCCCCGCTGGGGTCCGGCAGGCCCGGGACGTTCGGCATCCGGACCCATGATGTACGTCCCTTCCCACCCCTGTCCCGCGCGGGAATGCTCAGGAGATGAACGCGAGATTCCGGCGCCGGCCAGCCCGCCAGGATGGCGCGGCGGTTCAGCCCGCATCCGGCGGCTTCGCGCCCGGCTCGGCGGCGGTCGTGGCCGACCGCTCCTGCTGCTGCCCGGCCAGGCCGGTCGTGCGCGTCATCATGCCGCCGACCCAGACCCGGCCCTGGACAACGGACCTGCTGCTGTGCGGTCACCACTACCGCGTCTCCCGCAGTTCGCTGGCCGCAGCCCACGCCGTTGTGAGCGGTATCCCTGGGACACCCAGCGATACCGCGGCCTGGATCGAACTCGGCCAGCACACCTCGCTGATCTCGGCCTCACCGGTCAGCTGACCAGCGCCCCGCAGAATTCCCAGACGTGTCCATCGCGTCACTCGGCGCGCTGACCGGGCTCGGCATCGAGGGCGAAGAAGGCGCTGAGGCTGACGCCGCCCCTAGGTGCGCAGGAAGCCGCTGAAGAGGGCATCCCTCCTTCGCAGTTGCCGAGGCGCGGGACGTGCTGCAGGACATCCCGAACGACTCGGCGGAGGGCGCTGATCCTGCTCGAGCATCACTGGGAGGTGCCGCTGCGGGACGCGATTTTCCGGGCCGGCGGCTTCCGCATCAGCGACGGGTTCATCAGCCCTCTGGACCTGGCCGGGATCGGGCTGATACCGGCTGAGGAAGCAAAGGAACTTCATGCCCTGGAGAGGTCCCGGGCGGCCGGCAAGTAGCATTACCCGGTAGTAGTCACCAAGGAGGCAGCAGATGTTCGGAGGACGCAGGGTCGCACGCCGCACGAGCCGGCGCACCGCGCGCCGGGTTTCCCGCCGCAGGTAGATCCGGCAGATCAGAATCCCTGACACGCCGGCCCAGCGGCGGGCGGGAGCTGGTGGCAGCGCTTTCACTTGCGGCCGGATCCACAGGGGCACGGGTCGTTACGGCCGCGCCGGGAGTCCGCGGCGGCGTGCCGGCTGACCAGCTCGGACGGCGCCCGGCGTCGGTCCTGTCTGGCCGTCCAATACGGCAAGCACCCCCATCGAGCAGAGTCCGCCCGGCTCACAGATCCTTGCAGTACCAGCGGGTCGTCGTACCGGCCGGGCAGTTCTCGATGATCCCGACCGTCCGATAATTAAGCCGGTCGTAGAAGCCCCGGGTCAGCACGTCGTATGTGAGGCCCATGACCAGCCGGCACCCTCGGCGCCGCGCTGTGGCCTCGGCTTCGGCCATGAGTTCGGTCGCCAGCCCGTGGCCGCGGTGCGGGCCATCGACCCAGAGCGTGTGGATCTGACAGCATCCGCCCCAGAGGCTGCCGGATGCACCTGCCACGATCTGCCCGGCGTCGTCATGGACGAAGATCCCGAACTCTTCCTCTTCGCCCACCCCGGCAGCGGCGACGGCGGCAGCCGCGAGTTTGTCCTCCAGCAGGGCAAGATCGCGCGGATCGGGTTCGTCCTCGACGGTGAGGTGATACCGGCGGCCCGCAGGCAGCCCGGGCATGAGGATCAGGCCGCAAGCATCTGTTCGAGCAGCGTTGAGTCGTCAAAGTAGGCGCGCAGAGCCTTGATCTTGCCTCCCTCGAAGTCGGCGACCACCGCAGCGCCGAGCATGAGCCGTTGGCCGCGGGGTTCGATCACCGTCTGTCCCTTCCCCTCGATCACGAACGGACCGGAGAAGGTGGCCGTGACGCGGAGTTCCGCGAATCCCTTGTTGGCGAACACGTCAAAGGCGTCGATCTGGATGCCGACATCGGAGAACGCATTCTCCCGGTACGTGAGGTTCTTGGCCAGGTCGGCAAGGCCGACAGCGAGCATGTTGGGAGACCAGACGGTCACCTCGTCATGGAAAAGCTCGCCAAGCTTCGCGACGGCGTCGTCATCTGGCTGGATGCAGGTCTCGATGGCGCAGCGCAAGATGGCGCCACGGTTTGTCTCGCTGACAGCATTCCTGGTCGTGCTGCCCTCCGAGCGCGGGACGCGGAAAGGCGCCGCCTTCGTGTTCGGGTGGCTGGTGTCACTGGCCATCGTGGTCGCAGTCACCGTACTGGCCACCGGCAACAACCCGCCCAAGCCGAACACCGCGCCCTCACTGGCCGCGCTGGCGGTGAGAATCGCGATCGGCGCCGCCCTGGTCATCGTCGCGATCCGGCACATCAGGGCCAGGGGACGGCCCAAGCCGCCGAAGAAGCCGCCGAAGTGGCAGCAGCAGGTGGACAGCATGTCTCCCTGGTTCGCCATGGGCCTGGCCCCGGCCCTGCAGCCCTGGGCCCTGATCGGCGCGGGTGCCGCGACCGTCGTGGAAGCCAAGCTGTCCAGCTGGCAGAGCTTCCTCGCACTGTTCTTGTACTGCCTGCTGGCCTCATCCTCCTACCTGGCCATGGAGATCTACGCCACCTTCCGCCCCAGCCAGAGCCAGGCGCTGCTGGCCCGGGTCCGGACCTCGATCAGCGCACACACCGATCAGGTCGTCATCGCAGGAAGCCTGATCCTAGGGTTCTGGCTGGTCGGATACAGCATCTACCTCGTTGTTACCTGAGACCATTTTCGGCCACTGTCACCGAGACGATCGAGATCTGCAGGCGAAGCGTAGCCGCCTGGGTCCGCCGGGGCCGGAGGCGGCCGTCGGCACGATGATTGACGGGCTTGCCGTGAGCAAGACAGGTCCGGGAGACGACGACCAGTTGGAAGCGATCCCAAAGCCCGGGCACCTGCTGAGCCTATCCGGGCCGACCCTTCCCCAGCAGGCAGAGCTCCGTGTGGGTGCTTGACTGAACCGGACGCGATCCCGTCCTATGGTCCGCTACGGGGGCTCGGGAGCGAACGGCAGGAGCTGGTCGTCTCCCTTGCTCACGATGCCGTAGCTGGCCTCGGGCATCTCGGCCCAGGCGCCGGGCAGGTCCCCCATCGGCTCGGAGACCACCAGCCGCGCGTCATCGGACACCTCGCGCAAGATCTCCCGGTCCGGGTACTGCTGCCGCAGCGTCCGGACGTCGCGGGTGAAGAACAGCGACCGCGACGTGCCCGCGCTGGAGTAGCGGAACACCCACAGGCTCTCCCCGTCGGTGGTGGCGATGGTGCCCTGGAACGGGTACTCCACGCCCTGCTCGCGTCCGCGGGCCTCCACCAGCCCGATGGCGCGGGCGACAGCTCCGGGCGGGTCCCTGGGCCGGCTGCCCGCGTTCACGTCCAGGTGCAGGCGGTTCCTGGCCGCCCTCGGCTCGGGCGCACCTCAAGCTGAAATCCTGCATCTGCCCAGGTCAGCGAAGTCCGCAAACGTCCCTCCACGCCGTGACGTAAGCCCCTGCCTAGTCAGCCCGGTCCCGCGTAGACAGGAACGTAGGAGTCCCCGGTGTGCTGGCGGCGCGGCTGCCGGGGAATTCCACATACGACAATCCCCGGTAGACCGGACCCTACGGATGCCGGGGATTGCCTTGTCCGTTACGTCCCTTACCCCGAAGGCCGGGACGTGAACTTGGTCCCTCCCTGGCCGCCTGCGGTCCTGCGTATATCAGAACGCTGTCCGCCCCGGTAAGTTCGGCCGCCGCGTTTGATCCCGGCTGCTGACGGCTTACTTCGGCAGGGGCTGGTAGCTGGCCACGGTCAGGTGGACCTGGACGTCGACGCCGGCCAGGCCGGCGGCGTCGAGCTCCTGGCGGAGCTGGCCAAGGCTGGGAACGGGGTCTGGCCCGGTGGCGTCGACCAGGACCTGGTCGCCCTTGGGGGTGACGCCGACGACCGACCAGCCCGCCGCGCTGGCCCAGTGCGCGGCCACCGCCTGCACGTCGCTCTGGCGGACGGTGGTCGTGTTGATCTGGTCGGAATTGACCGACAGCGGGACGATCACCGCCAGCAGCAGCCCGGCGATGAGGGCGACGGCGCCGGCCCGGCGGAAAGCGGGGGTGCTGACCCGATCGGGGCGGCGGTAGGCGCGGTACAGGGCCAAGACCACGATGCCGCTGGCCAAGATGGCGGCGACGTTCGTGACGAACAGCAACAAGGCCCCCAGGGACTGGCGGGGGGCGCCGGACTCCAGGGTCAGCCCGACCACAGCCAGTGGCGGCACCAGCGAGATGGCGATGGCCACCCCGGGCAAGGTGTCGGAGATGTCGGACCGGGCCAGCGCGACCGAGCCGACCGCTCCGGTGGCCAAGGCGGCCACCAGGTCGACCAGTTCCGGCGTGACCCGGGAAGCGACCTGGCTGTTCGTGGCCGCCACCACGGGGAAAGGCACGACCAGGCCCAGCAGCCAGCTCAGCCCCACCACGGCAGCTGCCCCGATGATAAGCAACGCCAGGCACCGGCGCAGGTTCCCGGCGTCACCGAGCACGATGCCCAGGATCGGGGTCATCAGCGGGCGACGATCATCGCCCCGATCACGGTGGCCGTCGAGTTACTCACCACTCCGGCTGATGCGATGACCGTCGACAGCACCAGCAAGAGCCAGTACCGGCTCAGGCGGCGGCTGCGTTCGGCGCCTTCGAAGAAGACTTGGTCGCGCATCCGCTTTATGTCGACTTGGGTAACACCGTTCATGAACCTACCTCCGGTCAGCGCCCGCCCATCAGGTGCCGGACCGTCCCAGCGCGCCGCCGGAACTGGCCGCCGCGCCGGACCCCTGCCGGCTCGCCGCCGAACTGATCGCCAGCCATAGCCCCGTATCACAGTTGCCAGACGCACACTCCCCTGTTGCCATGCAGGCCGCAAGAGGCCGAAAGCCCGCCGCCGGAGTGCCATACGGCCCGGCTGGCGCTGTCAGCTGGCATGGTCCGGATTACTCCTGGAGAGCCGGTCGAGTAGTCCCGGTTCGGTGGCTGCCCTGGCTACGGAAGCTGATTCTCGGCTCGCGTCCGGCAGCGCGGCCACTACGTAGGCGGCGCAGGATGGGGCATTCAGGGCAGGTCACGACGTTCACCGAGGTGCTGAGCCGGACATTGCAGGCCGGGCTCTGCATCCAGCCAGGCGAGCAGGCGTGCCCGGGCACGAGCTTGGCTCTGCCGGGCAAGACGCGCCAGCGCGGCCAGCGTGATGGCTCCGAGGTACACCTGCTCACGGACGCGGCGGTCGCGCAGAAGATTCACTCCGATGATCAGCATGACCATGCGGTGGTGCCGCTTCACCGCCCGGGACTGCCGCGGTGTGCCGTCGGCGCCTGCTGCGACTACGGCGTGCTCGTGTACCTGATCGCACGCGGCCACAAGATTGACCGAACGCGACGTCGCCCAGGCCCGTGAGCAAGACCAGGCGTTCCGCGCCTACGTCCAGGAGGCGGCGCACGACACGAGCCCGCCTGACGAGCTCACCAAGCTGGCTGACCTGCGCGACCGGGGCGTCATCAGCGAGGCCGACTTCCAGCAGGGCAAGGACAAGGTCCTCAAGGCAGCCGCCTGACCTGCGCAGCCCGGGAGGCTCCTGTTCAGGCCGGTCCCTTCGCACGGGGAAGGGGCCGGACCGGCCGGCCAGCGGACGACACTGTCGCCCGGTATGACCGGCCGGCCGCCTGGGCGGCGGGCCAGCGACGTTCCCCCTCTCTCTCACGGCGGCCGCCCAGCTGGTCTCGGCTGGACGAATTCTCCTGTTTCCGGTCCCGGCCAGACGGCCAGCCGACCCGGACGGTGTCCCCACCGGGGGCGCGGCAGGCCCGGGACGTTCGGCATCCGGACCGGTGAAGGACGTCCCTTCGCACCCTGTCCCGCGCGGGACACGCTAGGGATATGGACGCGAGATTCCGGCACCAGTCAGCCCGCCGCGATGGCGCGGCGGTTCAGCCCGCATCCGGCGGCTTGACGCCCGGCTCGCCGACTGTCCTGGCTGACCGCTCCTGCTGCTGCCCGGCCAGGCCGGTCGTGCGCGTCATCATGCCGCCGACCCGGACCCGGCCCTGGACAACAGACCTGCTGCTGTGCGGTCACCACTACCGCATCTCCCGCGGCTGCCCGGCCGCAGCTCACGCCGCCGTGCGCGAGATCCCCGGGACACCCAGCGACACCGCGGCCTGGATCGAACTCGGCCAGCACGACCCTGTCATCCCGGCCGCACCGGTCAGCTGACCAGCGGCCACCGGCAGGGCCCGGCGCCGCGCTCGCTGATCGTCACGCGGAGGGAGGCAGGCAGGTTACGCCGCCAGTACAGGTGCCGAACGGGTGAGGACGAAGCCGGCACCGGCCGGTCAGGCAGCTGGTGCGGCGGCTGATCGCCGCGATCCGCGACAACGACGAGCGCCAGGTCGAAGAAGCGGTCCTGCAGCTCGCCGGGACCAGGAAGATCTTCGCGCCGCTGGCCCTGGCCGCCGGCGCGTTCGTCATGCTGTTCAGCGGGCTCCGCCTGCTGGTCACGAACTGGAAGCTGATGCTGGTCCAGGCCCTGCCGGCCATGTGGCTCTGGGCCGCGACCTATGACCTGAAGGCGAAAGTCCTGCGCGGCCAGCCCTTCCATGACATCCGCGGGCCGGTCGTCCTAGTGCTGTTCGCCGCCGTGGTGCTGATCACCATCGCCGCGTTCTGGCTCAACGCCGCCTTCGCCTTCGCCATCTCCCAGCCCGGCCCCCCGGACCTGCGAGCCGGCTTCGGCCAGGCCGCCAGCACGTCCGGGCGGTCACCGGCTGGGGCACCGGCATCGGCCTGGCGCTCCCGGCTACATGGGCGGGGCGCGGGTGCGATGGCGGGATGGGGTCGGCAGGCACCAGGGCCAGGGCGTGGCCCTGGCTGGCGAAGCCGGGGATGAGCCGGTCCAGGCCGGTCATGGTCACGGTGCGGGCAGCGGCGCCGCCAGCGGGGAGGACCAGCCGCAGCTCACCGCCTTCGGCCATGGCATGCCGGCGCTCTGCTGCCAGGACACTAAGTCCGCCACAGTCGCAGGACCGGGTGCGGGTCATGCCGATGATGATCACCGTATGCCTGCGCCTGCCCGCGTCGGTCAGGACCATCCGCAGCTGCCCGGCGCGGGCGCGGCCGATCCCGGCGGACGCTGCCGTTACAGGCACGCCGTAGATGATCTGGGGAAATCCGATGCCAGGCATCTATGCCCGCCTCTCGCGCGGGACACGCGTCCCCCGGGGAACCAGGTGGGTCTGCGGGCACGAGAACAGGCGGCCCGGAATACCAGGCGGCTGGCTCGACAACCGTGAGGCCGACTTTACTGTTTGTAACCGCGGCGGTCCAGCCCGCGAGCACGCGCCGAGAGCATGAAGTCGAAACCGAACCCGCATAGCCAGCTTGGAAGGCGTACGGCGTACGGCGTACGGCCTGCCGGGCCGCCGAGCTGGGCACCTTGATGCTCTTCAGTGGTCGTGGTTGCCTGGCGCTCACCGTGGCGAATTGGGTTGGCTGGCGCCCATGGCTGTCCGTTCGCCGTAAAGCTCGCACGCCCGGTAGGCACATTCATGCGCGCCGCGGGCGCGCTGCCGCTTCGGATCATCCTCCCGCCTCAAGGTATTCGGGCCAGGGTGCTGCTGACCTTCGGCGCGACCGGGCAGGACCTGTGACCGCTGCCCGGCCGGTGCCAGACCGGTGGACTGGTGCTGTGACGGACCACATTGTCGTCGGCGACCGGGTTCTGCTCGATGCCAGCTTCGGTGCCGCCCGGGCCCGGTTGCAGAGCCTGGCCAGGGACGGGATGTTGCTGCGCGCCTCCGAAGCGGCCTACGGGGAGGGCATCACCGGGCTGGTGCAGGCGGCGGGCCCGGCGGCCGGGCTGACCCGGCTGGCCGGGATCTGCCTGGAAGACCGGGCAGGAACCGGGGACTGCGCGCATATCGCGCTGCAGTGGGAGGCCATCGCCGCGGACGGCGCGCTGTTCATCGCCCTGGATGCCGCCCTGCTGCTGGTCCCGGCCGGGGGCCAGGTCACCGCGCTCACCCTGGCCGGAGCGTACCGGCCGCAGCCTGGCCCGGCTGGCGCCGGGCTGGATCAGAGGTTCGTGCGCCGCTGCGCCGCCGCGGCAACCGGCAGCTTCCTGGACCGGGTGGCGGGTGCGCTGGTTCACCCTGCGGGCACGGCAGCACCCCGGCCGGGGGCCACCGAGAGCAATAGCAGCGCGGCGGCCGGGGCCAGGCAGGCACGCGCCGCGGCAGTGATTACCCCGGCAGGTGCCTGCGCGCCACCCGGTACTGCGGCCCCCGGCACCATCACCGGCCCGGCCGCCAGCCGGGCCGCCGGCTATGGCATCCTGGACCCGCTCGTGCTGATTTTCGCCGTGTCCGTCCTGCTGGCGGGGCTGCTGACCGGGTTGATCACCGCCGTCCGGCGCCGTCATGCCCGCCGCCTGACGCCTGCCCATCCGGTCGTGCCCGGCCTGGGTGACGCGGGACCGCCGCGATTAGCGCTCCTGGCAGGCAGGCGGATACCGCAGGCGGGCTTGTTCCCGGCCCTCCGGGCCAGGGCCCGCCTCTGGTCGCCGCGGGCTGACCCAAGTAGGCTCCAAGTTATTAGGCTGGAAGTTATTAGGCTGGTTGTTTAGGGCCGGCATGCGCCAGCCTGCCGGGATTCCGGCCTGCGCCACAATCCTTGTGGTGCACCAGGCCAGCCCGTGGACATAGTGGTGATTGTCGTGCCCGAGGACACCTGCCCGACCCAGTGGACGGGCCGCCAGGCGGTGGTGACGCTTCCGCAGCACATCGACGGCTCCAACGCCGACCGCATCCGCGAGCAGCTGCTGTGGCTCATCAACCGCGGCGCCGCCGTGCTCATCGCGGACCTGGCCGGGACCCTGTCCTGCGATTACTCCGGCGCGGAGGCCCTGGCACGCGCCCATCACCGTGCCGCCGCGAACGGGGCCGAGCTGCGGCTGGTGGTCACCGTTGATGTCGTCCGCCGCGTGCTCAGCCTCGGCGGGCTGGATCGCCCGGTGGGGGTCTACCCGGACCTGGACGGCGCCATCGCCGCCTCAGCCGGTCGACGGGAGGCGCGCGGTGAGCACCGGGCCGGAGCCGCCGGCCAGCCGGCCCGTACCGGGGAGCTGCTGGACTCGGTGGTCCACGACGTCCTGGCCGCCGGCCTGCTGCTGCAGGCCGCTAGCGATCTGCCCCACGCCGCCGCGCAGCGCATCACCGCGGCTCAGGCCGTCTGGATGATGTGGTCCGGGACGTCCGCGATCACGTGCTCGCCGGGCCTGGCCAGGGCACCGGGCCCGGATGCGCCCGCGGGTCCCGGCCGGACGTGCTAGCGCGTTCGGCGCTGGCCAGGAACCGCGCGGCGTCGCTGCGGCAGCAGGTGACGCACACGGCCCGGGCCCTGCAGCTGGCGGCGGCCGATACCGCTGCGCTGCTGGAGCAGCGGGCAGGCCTTGCCGTGCAGCCGTCTCGTATCGATTAGCCGACCGAGATCAAGCGGTGGCGGGTTTTTGCTGACCAGGCGCGGGAACTGGCCGAATGCTGGGAGCAGCAGTCGTGACCTGCCGGTGTCCTAGAGGCGCGGCCGGGACAAGGCTGCCGTCGAGACACCCCCCCTTGAGGCGGGAGATCGCAGTCGGCCCGGGGTCCCGGAATCGGCGGCTCCCGGGACCATCGCCCCCGGCAGCGGCCCGCCCTTGCCCGTCCCGCGACTGAGCCAGATTCGCGCGCCGTTGACAGCCTGGCGCATCTTGGCAGGACGGCGCTGGTCCGGCGGTGGCGTGTTAGCGTGGCGCGGTCAGCGACTACAATTCTTCGGGTCCCGGGACGAGCCTCTGACTGTGTGTCCAGAGAGGCCCCGCCGTGGCCGATTCGCAGCGGCCGGAGATCTCCGGCCGTCCTCGCCTGGCAAACGCCCATCACGATAGGGACCTAAGCCTCTCCCCGGACGGGCACCGGGCGCTGTCGTCTCACCGTGTGTTCGTCGGCGACGAGGTGCTGCTGGATGTCAGCTTCCCTGCCGCCCGGGACAGGCTGGCGAGCCTGATCCGCGGCGGCTTGGTGGGCAGCGCCTCGGCCTGGGCATACGGCGAGGGGATCACCGGCCTGGCCCGCTCCGGCCAGCCTGGCCCGGCACCGGGCCTGCCCAGACTCGTCCAGGTGCATACCCAGGAGCTGACGGCAGGCGGTGATCCCAGCCGGGTCGCGCTGCGGTGGGAAGCAGAAGGGCCGGGCGGCGGATTGTTCCCGGCCCTGGATGCCGACATCACGCTGGCTCCGGCCGGGGAGCGGGCCGCCACGCTGACGCTGACCGGGGTGTACCGGCCGCCGCCGGGCATCGCGGGTCCCGGGCCGGACCGGGCGGCCGTGCTCCGGTGCGCCACCGTCATGATCCAGGCCTTCCTCGGCCACGTCATCAAGGCCATAGCCGTGGCTGGCGAGCCGGGAACCGAAGCCGCCGACCCGCAGACACCGTAGCGGCCACGCCCGCCGCGGCGGGCACGCCCGGCATTACTGAGCGCCGTCTGGCGGTTCCGATGGAGGCGGGTCCGGCTGCCAGCCGGTGGCGAACACCTGATCGTGGATGTCCCGGATGGTCTGGTCAAGGTAGTGCAGGACCTGCATGATGTACTGCCGGTCCACCTCGTGGGCCGCGTCCAGGGCGGCCTGCAGGCTCAGGCCAGCCTGGAAAAGGTTGCGGACGATGCCGCCGAGAAGGTCCTGGCTGACCTGCGGCGACCCTGCCGCGGAGGGCTGCGCTGCCGGCGATCCGGCGGCGATGGCCGCCTCCCGGGACGGGTGGACCGGGACCAGCCGGTCGAGTCCGTCCAGGCGCAGGACCCGGCGGACGACCTCGGCCGGTGCCACCAGCCGCAGCTGCGTGCCGCTGGCCACCACCCGCCGGCAGGCGCGCACCAAGGCCTCGGCGGCGGCGGGATCACAGGAGGCCGTCGCGGTCATATCCACGATCAGCCCAGCGGCACCGCGGATGACCAGCGCCAGCAGCTCCTCGCCGAGCAGGCCGGCAGTAAACAGGTCAATATGGTCTGGAAGCCTCACGATCGCCTGACGGCCCACCCATTCCACCGGGTAACCACCGCCGGGCACGCTAGCAACCTAGACCTGGCTGATCAGCAATTGCAAGGACGAGGACCGGGCCGATCAGGAGCCCGGGCCGGTAGAAGACCAGCGCGGCGGAGCAGTACTGGCGGATGGGGGCAGTCGGCGCTGGGGGGCGCCTTGGGCAACGTCTGGCCCTGGCGGCATCACGGGGCCGGACGCGGGTCCGGATGGGGCAGGCCTCTCGACGGCAGCGGGATATGTCGGGCAGGCTTACCCAGCATGTCGTTGCTGCATGTACGGGTCGTGAGCCCGGCTGATCTTCGTGATGAGGTAGAGGCGGTATTGCGCGGCCAGCGAGGGGCGACCAACCTCGTCGTGCTCCCGGGCGCGGCTCGCGAGCCGGGCGGCGACCTGATCCAGGCTGATCTTGCCCGCGAGTGTGTCCAGCAAGTCCTCAGCGGCCTGCGGGAGCTTGGCGTGGACCGGCGCGGCTCGATCAGCTTGCACGCGGTTGACATGGCGATCGGCGATGGCGTGCGCCGCGCCGAGCGCACTGCGCCAGGCGACGCCGCCGACGCCGTGATCTGGGAGGAGGTCATCTCCAGCACGGGCGAAGACTCGACGCTGACCTGGACGTTCATGGCGTTCATGGTGCTGGCCTGCCTGCTGGCCGCGATCGGCGTCGCGACCAACTCCCCGATCACCATCGTCGGCGCGATGGTCGTCGGCCCCGAGTTCGGCCCGCTCGCCGGGATAGCCGTCGGGCTGCGGCTGCGCCGGATGGACGCCGTGCGCCGCGGGATAATCGCGCTGGCCGCCGGGTTCGCCGGTGCGATCGCGGCGACCGCCGCCGTGGCCCTGTTGTGGCGGGCCAGCGGGTTGGTGAATGCTGGCGACCTGGCTCATTCGACCGGCACCGAGTACATCTACCAGCCTGGCTGGTTCTCGCTCATCACCGCCCTGGTCGCAGGCGCCGCCGGCATGCTGTCGCTCACCTCCGCCAGATCGGCGGTCCTGGTGGGCGTGTTCATCTCGGTCACCACGATCCCGGCCGCGGGAAACCTGGCGCTGGCCCTGGTCTTCGGCCGGTTCCACGACGCGGCAGGATCAGCCCTGCAGCTCGTCATCAACCTCACCGGCATCGTCGCCGCCGGGTACCTGGTCCTGCTCGCACGCGGCCACTCCCGGGTATCGGCCGACCGGCCCAGCCGATATGACACCACCTCCTGAGCGCCGGCCTGCAGGAACGGATCCCCGCAGCGGCCGGGAACAAGCCAGTGACGGCAGGCCCGGGTTGACGGTTAGCGCGCCCAGCCGCGAATCTTCGCGAGACCACGGACAGCCCTCAACACCACAAGTGAACATGCCGGCCAGCGCATTAGCATGCGTGCACGCAACGTTCTCAACAAGCATGAGGGCGCGTTGCCTTCGTATCAGCTGCGTGTCCGCCACGACAGATCAGTCCGATCGCGCGCCTCGTCGGGAAGCGTCGCTGGGCTCGCGACCCGTACAGGCGGCTACCTGCGCGCGTGAGCCGCGCCGCTGATCACCGGGAGTTACCGTGCCGGGCCGGACGCCGCGCGGTGCCTTTACTGCCGCGCGCTGCCATGGTCACCCGCAGCAGGCTCCCGGCCGCCGGCCCCGGACAGGCCAGGCGGCGACCCGTTCTGCGAACACGTCGCGGAATGGGCAGGAGCGCGGCCCTTTGTTACTCACGTCGGGTGAATATCACCGAACTGGTGATATTTCACCTCTCCGGGGGGTTCAAGTCCCCCCTCGGACACTTTTTCGAATTCTCGCAATAATGTAGTCAGTCGTTTATCGTACTGGGCAGGATCCGGAAAGTCGCTAGTGCCAGCTAAGGCTAGGCGGAGCCCGGGTCGGCATCTGCGCGCTGGCTATTGCCCTGTGCGCGCCTGGGGGTTCAGCCTGGCCGCGATGCGGAGCCCGGCCAGTCACGGGCACCGTGGGGCATCACCACCATCGTGTCCCGCGCCGACGTCCGGCGCAGCGCATCTTCTCTGGCGGCTTACTCAGCGAAGGGGTTGA